>ENA-UZWX01001504-UZWX01001504.1-metagenome-genome-assembly--contig:-Day-4---50m-contig-1504_pt1 | contig 22929 bp, 19 predicted proteins | sample MGYA00260347_ERZ794907 | MGnify/ENA metagenome assembly ERZ794907 | reverse complement strand
ATATTATTACTTGCAATATTGAGGCGGACCATACATTTCGCCCCCATACCAAGTTAGCAGCCAAAGCATTAACAATGGTATTTGAATCAAGGGGCCGACCAAAAGCTAACTGGCAAACAGGTGAAAACTCAAAGCTATAATAAGCTTACCTTCCCTAATTAACTAACAAATAAAATATTACATTTTTACTACAAAGTGTTGAACAAAAGAAATTATGATGTATTATCCAAGAGAACAGGGATAATATAAAATTAATAACGTCAACAAGTTATCCTTGTCAATTTTTTTATAATGATCATGGAGCGTACAATGTTAAAGAAAAACCTCACTGCGGCTGTAATGGCCCTGTCTCTACTTGCTGGCTGTAGCAGCTTATCCAACGAACAAAAAGCTAATGTCGACCGTGATGTTGAAGTTGAACGCATCATTGCCGAAATTGATACTGTAGGCTATGAAGCTGTTCAAGTATCACCAGGTATTGACCAATTCCTTAATGGTTTGTCTGCTTTTGTTGAACAACAAAAAAATGTTGCAGTGCAATATCGCGATGTGGTTAAACAATTTCGTGATGTTTCAAGCTTTTTAGCGGCAAACAAAGGTAAAACAGAACAAGAATTATTGGCTGAAGCGAATAGATTTGACCTTGGCGCTAAAACAGAAAATGAAAAAATTGCCAATAAATTAACTGCATATCGTGAAGCTACTCAAACCATCTCTGATGAAAACTCAAAATTAACCATTGCTTTAGCTCAGCAAGGTATTGAGTTAGGTATTCTAGTTACTCAATATGGAACTGAAATTGCCAAAGCTGCTGCAATTAATACGGCATTAGGCTTTTTCAAAGATGAAGATCCAAACGCAAAACCAACTGTTGTAAGTGCCGTGATGCGTGCTCAAGACCAATTATCATTACTTAATGAAATTAATGGTTTAATTGAGGCTGACCAAGAAGTTGCAGGAAGTTTAAGCAAGCTACAAGAGCAGTTGGATGCGCGCGGTTAGTTTACTACTACTCTTAATATGCTCAATGTCGGCTAAGGCTTTTTCCTGGCCGAATTGGGTCTATCAAGCAAACTGTGCAGCCGACTACTTTTGTGCCGTTGGCATTGCTCAAGGCGAAACTTTGGCTAAGAAAATGGCCTTTGATGACTTAAGCCAGCAGCTACAAGCCAGTGTGAATTCACAAACTATTGTTTCTGTCTCAAAAAAAGATAATAAAAGTCACTCTTCATTATCACAAAAAATTGAATTAACGACTGAATCAATCCCTTTAAACTTAGTATTTGTCGCTGAAAAAGCAATTCAAAATAACCAAGTAGCCTTATTAATAAAACTGCCTAAACAGCAGTTTTATAATAACTTATCCACGCGTATCACTACTTTTTTCGATAATTTATCAACCCCAAAACAATTATCTCAACAACCCTTATGGCAGCAGCGTGTTTGGGCAATAAAACAGTTGGCAGAACAAACTAAAATAGAAAACCAGCTGAGTTTATTAACGGCATTAAGTGAAGGGAGAACACTCTCTTCTGGTTTGTGGCAAAAGTTCAAGCAATGGCAACAATTAACTTTAGCCCTAAAAAATAAAGCCATTATTGAAGTACAAGCCTCCCATGAACTTCAAACAATCGCGGCGAGCATCAACCAACATTTAATTGGCGGTGCAGGTACCATTTATTGGTTACAGCCGTCGATAAAAACCAAGTTAGCTAAAAAAGCAGGTAAATATATTGTTCAGACTTTACTTTCTTTAGAGCTACTTGAGAGTGAGCCACCATACCGTATTTTATTTAGCAATAGCCTTAAAGCACAACGCAGTGCCTCTTCAATTAGCGCTGCAAAACAACAAGCCATCAACGCTATTGCCTACTTAATTGAAACTTCAAAAGGTCAGGTTTTGTTCAGCAAAAATGACCAACACCATACCAAGGAATATTAGTAATATGTTTAAAAAAATCCTCGTTAGTGCTGTTCTTGCCACCTTAGTAACCGGTTGTCAAAGCACAGGTCCAAGTAGCCAAACACAAAAAGTTACCGTAAAAAATAAGGCGTCAAGTGCTTCAATCGCCAAAAGTGCCTACAATTTTTCTGACGACGATATTACCGTGCCAGCCTATTTTGATACTCAAGGTCTAGAGCGTTGTACTTTTGACCGCCAAAAAGAAAATGAAGGCTGCCCATTAAAAAAACCTATCGTCAGAATTTATTTTGATAACAACAGCACTGCCGGGAAAGGTAAAGGTTTAGAGCATGTAAAGCAGGTTAACAATTTAGAACTCGTTAAAATGCTTGAAAACCAACTCGCAGGGCTAAGTCGCTTTAGAATTATCACTCGTGATGATCAAGCCATAGGGCAAGAGCAAGCTACCTATTTAGCCGAGCAAGGTGCATCGGCATATGCCAAACGCGCTGCGCAGCAAAAAATATTAGCACCTGATTTTATTGTTAAAATTGATACCACAAAAACAGTAGATACTTTCTATGCGCAAACTTCTGGCGTGATGGACTACACCCTAGAAATGACCTCAGCCGTTATTGACCCCTTTACTAAAGAAAAAATGTCTCATCCGAATATCGGCAAAATTCGCGTCAAGTCTGCTGATGTCGTCAACAGTAAGGATGAATTAAATGTAGTGATTGTTAACGGTCGCTACTATAGCGGTTTTAATTTCTCAGACCCGTTAGTCGTACAAGCCATGCTCTCTGACATGGCCAGCCGTGGTTTTGATGTTTTCTTAACCAGAATGTTAAGTGAAATGCCTGCAACGGCTCAAGTTTTAGGCATTAAAGGTGATCAACTCAGTTTAGACCGTGGTCAAAATGCCGGAGTATTAGTTGATGAAACTATGGTGATATTCCAATACGAAGCAGGCTTTGTTGAGCCTATTGGTGTCGCCACAGTAACGCCATCTAAACAAAGTGCTAGCGGTAAAATTGTAAAATGGAAAAAGAGCAGTTTAGCAAAATCAATTAAAAAGCAAGCTGGCTCTGGTATTTTCCGCCCTAACAATGGGACTAAAATTTTCGCCGTCTCTGTTGGCACACCCGCTAGCTTTTTAGAGAACAGAACATGAGGAAATTAATTCTACCATGCCTGCTATTTAGTTTTGCAAGTTATGGTGAAGTTACTGTTTTAAAAGACGGAAGTATGAGTACTACCGCTTGTGCTTACGGCAGAGGAAAAGCAGCTATCACCCAAGCTAGTGATAATGCAGCGGCTGAATTAGGTCGCTTTATTAAAGGCAATAAATTACTCGACTTTGGTGATGATAGCGAAAGTATTGATGAAAGCCTTAATCAAGTATATACCTCTTCTCGCAGCAATATATTAGAAGGTTTAAGTAATGGCAGAATGCAACTTGACCTTGGCCAATCTTATATTCAAGGCAATGACACCTGTATAAAAGTTGCCATTAATATTCATCAAACACCCCAAAGCAATGGTGATGATGACTTATTGGAATGGGATGACGATAACCCAACCGTAACGGTAACCGTTATTGGTGAAGGCTGGTCTAAAGCAGGCAATTCAGCGCGACAACACGCTGAACAAGATGCTCTCAGACGCGCTATTTCTCGCGTGGTTGGGGTTTATCTTAATCAAAACGCTATGCAATCATCGCAAACCATCATGCAAATTAGCAATGGTGAAGAGTATAATGCCATTAGAGATTTAATGAGCCAACAATTATCAAGTCGAAGTGCCGGTCTAGTTAAGTCGTGGCAGCCATTAGCCTCAAAAAATCTTGCTAACGGTGGCTTACAGGTTACCTTGCAAGTGGTTGTTGAAAAATCTCCCTTAATTGCCCAGTCTGCAGACTTTCTAATACAAATAGGCTCCCCTAGAGTAAAGGTGTCAGCGCCAGACACCCTAGAGCCTATTTTGAAAACCTGGCTATCTGAGCACGGCATAGAGACAGGAGCAGGTGCCAGCTTACAAGTTATTGCTAAGCATAAGTTAACAGGCTCTGCCAGTAGTAAACGCTTGTCTTTAACGGTTGAAGTGAGAGATTTAGCTGGCAACCTTTATGGACGTTGGCAAAACGATCCCAGTTTAGCGGCACTACCCTACTCAAGCCATGTGTTAGATGATTTAACACGAGTAGCCTTTGAAATGCCACAGCAATTACAAGACTTACAAAAAGTATTGAGCAAAGCCTTTATTAATATTGTCAGCCAAGGTGGTTTAGTGCGTGAAATCAAAATACGTTCAAATCATTTGGAGCAACCTGAAATGTTACATTCGGTTATCTCAACCATAGGTGGGGTAAAAGATGTGGCAATATTTACCAAAAATCAATACCTAGTTGCGAGTGTTCGTTATGCTGGAGACACAGGAGAGCTAGTTTCAATACTACAAAACTCCTTGGCAGCCATTAGCAGATCTTCGTTTCCAAATGGTCAGGTTATTAATGACCAAACAATATTATTTAATTAAAGGATTATTATGAAATTTAAAGTACTTACTTTAGCCTTAGCCTTATCATTACCAACCTATGCTAACGACGATTTTGACTTAACCGATCTTATACCTGCTGAACCGGGAAAAAGCATTCCTAATGCCGATACGGTAACTGTAAAAGGTGACGTAGTCATTGGCACTGATGATGTATCGGCCGTGGCTGTTGCCCATCAAGCACTCATTGAAGAGGAAGAAGACGGTATTAAAATGATTAAAGTAGGCTCGGGTATGGGCATACTTTCGGTTGGTAGTGCCAGTTACCAAACGTTTAACAACTATAATGCCAGCCTATTATCAAAGCGCGGAGCCTATAACAAAGCCTTTCTTATCGCTAAAAAGCAATTTGTTGCCAACATGAAAGGGGTTTCTTTAGTTTGTAGTAATGTTGCTTCTGTAAGCATGGATGTTATTGATAGCGGCAATGAAAGTGTTGCCAATACAGACGATACACAAAAAGAAACCTGTGCAGAAAGTGTTTCAGGCTCTTTAGCAGGTTATGTCACTTTTGATGTTAATGACAATATTGATGAAAACCTAGTCAGAGTTAGCTTAATTTCAACGCCAAAAACCCGAGCACAAATAAGGCAGCAAGCAGGTGCTGTAGCGGTTACAACTGCGCCAAATAAAATTTTCAAACACATTATTAGTGATTTAAAAAGTGGTATTTTACCGCCAGTTGGTGCCAAGGTACTGACTAACCCAGAAACAGGCGAAAATTATGTGATGGGCTTTGGTTCAGCGATTGTTAGAACCAACAAAAACAAAGCCATAGCAAGAAAACTTAAGACTGTAGCCAAACGCCAATCTGAAACGCGTGCACGCTCTGCCTTACTCGGTACATTAAAAGGTGAAAAAGTCTATTGGAATGGCAGCTTTGATGAAAAGCAAATGGAGAAAAACACACAGTTTAGCTATGCTCCAGAGACATTAGATCCAACGCAAGTTTCCGTATTAGATGAAGAGCAATCTACCTTTATCAATCAACTTAAAACCACCGATGACTATTCAACGCTAACCAAAGGTAAGTTACCGCCGGGCGTTTCAACTAAAAGCTTCGTTTCAACAGATGGAAACTGGCAATACACTGTCGCCATTTATGCTCCTAGCCTTGAAAAAATAGCGCGTAAAGCCAACAAAGAAATGAACTCTTCAAGCAGAAGCCGAGTTAAAACCACTCATAAAATAAATGCTCACGGTGGCCAAAATGAAAAGGGCAAAAACACCAGAGCCGCATCAGGGCAAGTAAGTAAATCAGGCGAGTTATAATGTTCAAAGTAGCGGCTATCTCTATGATGCTTATAACAGTTGCCGCACATGCTGCAACTGAGCACCATACGCCCTACTTTAAAGTGATCAATGAGGGGGATACCGCTCAGGTATTCCCTTTAAAAGCAGATCTGCCTACCAAGCTTTGGACAAAGGCTTGCCGAAAAGCCTTGTCTTACCCGCTTAGAGTTCAAAAACAACAACAATTAGCCAAAGAAGTAAACTTACCTTTGCCTGAAACAGTCAACTACGTCACCAGTGAGCTAACAGATTATCAAGAAGAAAAAATAGAATCAGGCTTAAGCTGCCACGGCAAAATAACAGAAACTAAAAAAGATCTTGGCAAAGCAAGGTTAGCATTGATAAATGCTTGGTGGGCTTTAGAGCAAAGTAAGACGAGTTTTTTAAAGCCATTATTACGTATTTCTATGGCAACCCAAGCAACTCGAAACGATTCTATCGTGTTAATAGCCAAGCAAGCGGGCGGGAAAAAGGGACAGAAAATTTTCGAGCATCAGGTTGATAGTACTCATTTACTGCTAAATAAAAGTAAAGCGGCCATGGCAAGTTTTTGGCTTGAGCAAGGCAAACACAAACAGGCAAGCAATATATTAGCCCAATGTGACAGCCAACAATGTTATCAATTACAGTATAAAGCGAATAAACAGAAGGAATTACAGGATGAAAAAACAGCTGACGATTTGTCTAGCTATTTTTAGTTTGTTTTCGCCATACTCTATGGCACAAACCAACGAGGATTCTGCCGAATTTGAGCAGTACCTAAAACAGCAACAACAAGAATTCTCTACTTATCAACAAAGCGTTGATAAAGAATTTGCTGAATTTGTTGAAGCATGGAAACAAGCTGAAGGTAAATACAAAGCCAAAATATCCAAAAAATGGCAACAAGCTAAATTACCGAGTCAAAAACAATGGGTTGGCTACTCAGATGATTTAAACCAACGTACCACTGTTGATTTTGATTCGGGCGCAATCACGGTTGAGGTGCATCAGTCACTAACCTCTCAACAGGTATCAGCCTTAGCCAAAAAAACTATCGCTAAGCTCACTAAAACATCAATTTCTGACACGTTAGCTAAAGACCCTATTGTGCAATCGGTGAATAAGCAATTAACAAAAAGCGACAAAAAACTCGCAATAACTAGCAGTACCAAGCCTTTGCTTGCTAAAAAGCATATTGGTGAATTGGCAAATATCACCAGCCAAAGTCAACAACAAAAAACAGTTATCACCATCCCTTTAAGACCCAGCTTATTAAGTGAAAATGCTCAACGTTATTATCCCTTAGCACAAAAGCAGGCGATAAAGTGGAAAATACCAACATCATTAATTTTAGCCATCATTCATACTGAATCTAGCTTTAACCCCTTGGCACGCTCGCACATACCAGCATTTGGTTTAATGCAAATTGTCCCCGGTAGTGCAGGAAAAGACGTAACCCAATTTTTAACGGGCAAAATATCAGTGTTGAGTCCAACACAACTTTACAGTGCCGAGCAAAACATTGAAGCAGGTAGTGTCTACCTTCATTTGTTGATGTCCCGTTACTTTAAAAATGTAACCGATAATAAAAATAAACTGTATATGGCTATTGCTGGTTATAATACGGGTCCTGGCAATGTAGCAAGAGCGGTGAGTAATACCACCTCATTAAAAATGGCAACAAAGGCTGCTAACAAACAAACATCACAACAACTCTATTTTCAGTTGCTAGAAAACTTGCCACACCAAGAAACCGTCAACTACTTACAAAAAGTACTCAAAAGAACAACATACTATAATAATTTACTTACCAAGGAATCAACATGAACAAAAAATTAATCATTGTAACTGCTTGCTTATTCATCAGTGCTTGTGGCAGTACAAGTGCACCAAAACCAACTCTACTTGAAACAACTGATTCAGTGCCAAGCTGGGTTTTAAATCCGAATGTTGAAAGCGCACTTGCTGCTGCTTCTTGTGTTCCATGGTCAGGTAACTTATCAATAGACAAAGCTCAAAGTCTTTCAATGGCACGCGCTGAAATATCGCAACAATTAAAGCTTAAAGTCAGTGTGCTTGATAAAATGTATCAACGTAAACTTGAAAGTGACGGCAAGCAAAATACTGGTGGCACTTTCGAGCAAGTTTCAAAGCAAATTTCAGAACAAACCTTAGTAAACACAAAAGCAGATAAAGTAGAGTTTGCCAAGGTAGACGGGCAAAAACAGTTATGTACTTTAGTCACCTTATCTGAAAAGAAAAATGAATTATTATTCGAGCAATTAGTGAATAAGTCTGGCGCTAAAATTGATCCAACTTCAAAAGCAGCGCTTTACGAAGAGTTCAGAGCTAAAAAGGCATCACAAGAGCTTGAGAAAGAGTTAAAAAAACTTAATAGCCAAAGCTAATTAAAATTTTGAATTCCTTGAGCCTTAATGTTTTTACTGTAGCAAACACATTAAGGCTCAAGGAATCCAATTTAGATAATTAGGTTATAGAGATTGAGCAAACGCTAAACCTTCAGAAAACGATTTTTTCTCGTCCATACCACAAGCATTGTTATATTAGAGCACATGTAGAAACTCTGTCTCACAGCAAATCGACTAATAAGAACTATCTCGCAAAGTGCCCCTGAGCGCCATAGAATTTAATACCTAAAGTCATATTAATCTAATGTCCGCTTTGGTATTGTCTAATCAAATTAGAATTTTTGACTTTATAAATTCCTGATGAAATTTAGAACAATTCTATTATCTAACGCAGGGCTGATTTGTATCGGTTCAAATGTCGCTAGATAAGCCAAGACTAACGTCCGGTTTCGTATCTAAGTGAATGTAAATCTTAATGAATTCAAGCGATAATTTAGCTCGGGTTTGTGCGCTAAGGAGAAGTATTAATTTGAAATTTTGGTTATGCTACTTGTGTAATGATTAATTAGGTAAGTGGTAAATGGCTTTTAATGCCGATTGCTGTAAGTTTGACATATCGATAAATTTCAAACCGAGCAAGAATTGGTTTTGCGAAATACGACGGTTTACGGTTAATCGCACCAACGCAGAATCTAATAGAGGTTGAGCACAAAAGTTGATTTGAAACTGTGGTGGATGACTACATTGTGCCAATATAATGTCGATACATAACCTCTCAACATTCAGCTGTATACCTGAAAGTGAAAGATTTATTGCTTTCCCTACAAAAGTATCGTCAGTGCCAGATAAAGTGATAGCAACATTAAAATCTACATCTAATCTGGGATGATATCTCCTCTCACTTATCATGCTAACCTCTAATTTATTATTTATTATATACTCGTTGTCATTAAAAGTGATCTGAAACCTACATCTTGAATGATGATGAGTATATCTACTCTAGCATAGTTTATTTAACAATGATTTTGTGCGGAAAACTCAATCAGCAGTGGATTGGCGCAATAATGAATGAGCTTGCACAGCTAGTAACATCAGATATCAAGCAAGACGGCGATATTTACTACTTCGACATCCAATGACGAAGATCCACATAAACGTCTATATCGTATCTAAGTGAACATAAATTTGTTTAATTTTGAGGACTAATTTAGGTCAGCAGTGTGGCATTTTTTGCCATTATCAGGTTTTCTTTGTGACCAATATAACAGAAAGACTCTTTAATTAGAGGTCAATTTGCCGATCATATAGGTACCTCAAAAATCGATATTAGCTTCACTTTTATCGATTTTTCTTTTCGACAACTTCAGTAATCACGTCGGTAAAGCAACACCCGTTAAAATAAAACCACAACCTATGATCATACTCGTAGTGATGATCTCATCTAAAAATAAACTGCCCCAAAATAGCCCAAAGGCGGGTATTAAGTAGGTGACTGATATCGCTCTAGAAGGGCCTAAATTAGCGATTAAGTTAAAGAAAATAATATAGGCAACGCCAGTGTATAATACGCCGAGTAATAATACCGACATGATTGCTACGTTATTGGGTAACTGCGTCGTAAGATAGAATAGGCTAATAGGCAGAAGTACCAATGTTGCTGCAACTTGGCTACCGGTGGCTAATACGGTTGAGCTGACACCTGTTAGGTGTTTTTTAGTGAAATTTGCGCTTATGCCGTAACACAAAGAAGCTGATAATGCGGCAAGTGTGGGAAGTAGAATACTTTGTTGTTCAAGTATTATTTTATCTAGCATCAATAAATACACGCCAATAAAGCCAATTAACAAGCCAAAAGAAGCACTAACAGTCAGTTTGTCTCTAAACCAAAGGTAGGCCACGATAGCACCAAACATCGGCGTGGTAGCATTAAGTAACGAAGTTAAGCCGCCAGAAAGCGTTAGTGTGGCATAACCAAATAGCACAAAGGGAATAGCAGTATTGAAAATGCCAACAATGAAAATTTTCAGTTTATAGCCATTAAACGCAGCTTATTTTTTAGTGAGAAAATTATGGGTAATAAAAACAAGCTAGCGGTGAGTGTGCGCAGCGCCATCAATAATATAGGCCCAAATTATGGACTACCGATACGCATAAAAATAAAAGAAGCGCCCCAAATTGACGCTAACAGTAGTAACTCGAGTAGCAGTCTTAGCGTCATTGTTTATGCTCTTTAGTGGCGTTTTTTTTGTTTGAAGACCTTTTTATATTGGTGACTAACAAGTTAGTTAAGCTTTGCATCTGCCATTCAATATTTAAATCATACAAGCTCATGCCATAGACTTTGTCATCAACTTTGCCACGTTTGTAGGCAGGACGGGGATCTTGTGCTAATACTTGTTCGATGAGTTGTGCTAAACCTGCGTATTCTAGTTCATAATGCGTTAACGATGACTGGGCCGTTTGGCTAAACATCACCGATAAATTAATGTCTGGCTGTGTTTGTGCAAAACCTGCCGTGGCATCTGGCGGGGCATCAGAGTAGGGAATATAGGGTTTGATATCAACAATGGGAGTTTGATCTAATAAATCTATCCCAGAAATATGTAATATCACTTGTTGATTGCTAATTTCTACTGATTTTAGTTCAACCACTGACATGCCAATGGGGTTGGGTCTAAAAGTAGAGCGAGTAGCCAACACGCCCATTTTTTTATTGCCTCCTAAGCGTGGCGGCCTAACAAGTGGCTTCCAACCTTGCACCTGAGTGCCGTGAAAAACAAATAACAACCAAATATGAGAGAACTGCTCTAGCTCTTTGACTAAATCAGCATTATTGGCATCACCTGTTAATATCACTTTGCCATTTGCAGCGTTTACTAGCCCCGGCTGGCGCGGAATTGCGAACTTCTCTTTAAAGGGGGATTCTACACGACCAATATAGTCTAAGGTAATGCTGTTATTATTATTCATCAATATCTACTTAGTACTGGTATTTGTTTCAACCACATAAGCTTTACCATAACAAATAGTAATGGCTTGGCATTGTAGTGCATCATTGCTTTGACTAAGTTGTGCTAGCTGTTCTGGCGTTAAGTCAGCGCAACCAGTAAAGACTATGCCATTGGCTTTTTGCTCAAAAGCTTGCTGCCTTGCACGTGTTCTGGCATTTATTTTATCGGGGGCAGCATGATGCGGTTTTTCTTGGCAGTCTTGCCCTTCTACTAGGCCAACAAATTGATGGCGCAGTGGCAGATCTTTTGCGTGCTGATAAATTTTAACTTCTGCGGCAGAAAAGTAGTCCTTGAAGTTTTCTTTGTCTAAGTTGGTAGACAATTGATAGTTTGTACTACAAGCGGTAATAGAGGAAGCAAGCATTACTACAAGGTGTTTTTTCAGCATGATTATTTCAACTCAGCCTTTAAGTGAATTATTATCCAATAAAAACAAAAAAAGGTATCGCGTTACACTATACCTTTTTGATTTTATTACTATTAGTTAACTAAAACTATTTTACTCGCATACCTGCTTTAGCGCCGTCGTCAGGGTTTAATATCCATAAATCTTCACCCCCAGGACCTGCAGCTAATACCATGCCCTCTGACATACCAAAGCGCATTTTGCGTGGTGCTAAGTTGGCAACCATTACCGTATGTTTACCAATTAAGTCTTCTGGCTGATAAGCGGATTTGATACCTGCAAATACTTGGCGAGTTTCACTGTCATCTTCATTAAGCGATAGTGTTAGTTTAAGCAACTTATCTGCTTTTTCAACATGGTCGGCATTCACTATTTTGGCAATACGTAAATCAATTTTAGCGAAATCATCAAATTGAATTTCTTCACTAATAGGATCTGCCGCTAATGGATTTGCAAGCGCTGCGCTGTTATCTACAACGGCTGATTTTTTTGCTTTTTTAGCCTTTTTCTTCTCAGTAGGTGCCTTAGTGCTATCTTTGCTTGCTAAGCTCTCTTTTGAAGCATCTGTCATGGCATTGATTTTATCCATATCTACACGTTGTAGTAAGGCTTTAAACTTATTGATTTTATGATCGATTAATAAGTTTTTATGACCTTGCCAAACTAATTCATCATTTAAAAATGCCGCAGTACTCTCAGCAAGTACCGGTAATACTGGTTTTAAATAAATCATTAGTGTGCGGAACATGTTAATACCAAGCGAACAAATATCTTGTACTTCTTGTTGCTTAGTTTCGTCTTTGATTAACTGCCATGGTTCTTTTATCGCGATATATTCATTTACTTTATCGGCAAGTGCCATGATTTCGCGCATACCACGACCAAAATCGCGACTTTCATAATGTGCGGCTATACGGTCACCGGCATTCATCACTTCATCAGCCAAAGCTTGGTCGTCAATATTTGAAGATAACATGCCATCAAAGCGCTTAGTGATAAAACCTGCACAACGTGAGGCTATGTTAACCACTTTACCAACCAAGTCAGAGTTCACACGTTGTGCGAAATCTTCAAGGTTTAAATCTAAGTCATCAATGCGATGCGTTAATTTTGCTGCGTAGTAATAGCGTAAATATTCTGGATTTAAATGCTCTAAATAAGTACGGCCTTTGATAAAAGTACCTTTAGATTTAGACATTTTGGCGCCGTTAACGGTAACAAAACCGTGTGCGTAAACTGAGGTAGGTTTACGATAGCCTGCACCTTCTAACATCGCAGGCCAAAACAGGCTGTGGAAATAAATAATATCTTTGCCAATAAAGTGATAAAGCTCAGCCTCTGAATTTTCATTCCAAAAACTATCAAAATCGATTTGTGGGTTTTTATTACATAAGTTTTTAAAGCTGCCCATGTAGCCAATAGGTGCATCTAGCCAAACATAGAAAAACTTACCCGGAGCATTAGGGATTTCAAAGCCAAAGTAGGGCGCATCACGGCTGATATCCCATTGCTTCAACCCTTGCTCAAACCATTCAGCTAGTTTGTTGGCCATTTCTTCTTGTAGGGCACCGCTGCGTGTCCAATCTTTTAACATTTGCTCAAAAGCGGGTAAATCAAAGAAGTAATGTTCAGAGTCTTTTAATACAGGTGTTGCCCCTGATACCACTGAACGAGGATTTAACACTTCTGTTGGTGAATATGTTGCACCACATTCATCACAGCTATCGCCATTTTGATCTTCTGCTTTACATTTAGGGCAAGTACCTTTAACAAAGCGATCAGGCAAAAACATTTCTTTTTCAGGATCAAAAAGTTGTGAAATAGTGCGTGTTTTTATATGGCCACTGGCATGTAAGCGATTGTAAATTTCACTAGCAAACTCTTCATTTTCATTACTGTGAGTTGAATGATAGTTATCAAAGCTAATGTGAAAATCTGCAAAATCAGCCATATGCTCTTCGCGAACAGCATTGATCATTTCTTCAGGTGTAATACCTAATTCTTGAGCCTTAAGCATAATTGGCGTGCCATGAGCATCGTCAGCACAAACAAAGTAAGTTTCATGACCGCGCATGCGTTGAAAGCGTACCCAAATGTCGGTTTGAATATGTTCAAGCAGATGGCCTAAATGAATTGAACCGTTAGCATAAGGTAATGCGCAAGTAACTAATATTTTGCGCTTTTCGGGTAAAGACTGAGAAGAAATAGCAGTAGACATAAAAAATAAATGTTTTGATGGTAATAATGGCTGCAATAGTACAGAATTTAGCGTTTATACTCAAATGATTAATGCCATGGATACTCGGTATGTTCGCTAAATTTTTCGCTAATAAAAATCAACTTAATGCGCAATCATCGTTAAGTTCTTCAGAATCAACGCAAGTTATCAAAGCTACATTGAAAGATTATCGCTCTAGCAATTTTCCTCAGGGAATTGATAATGTTTGCATTAACCTAGAGATCAAACAAGGTAAGGATATTAGCGTTATGCTTGAAATGCCTTTTCCTTGCCAAGGAGAGCTTGACGAAATAGCGCTAAGTTTAACGCAAACCTTAGGACAAAGTGTTGTATTTGATGTGCACTTACAAATTGCCAGTGTACGTGATTTTTCATTAAAGAGTAGCCAGAAAAATATCGCTAATATTATTGCGGTTGCCTCAGGAAAAGGTGGGGTTGGAAAATCAACTACCACGGTCAATTTGGCTTATGCCTTAATGGCAGAAGGCGCTAAAGTCGGTATTTTAGATGCAGATATTTATGGTCCTTCAGTGCCGACCTTATTAGGCCTTAAAGGCGAAAAACCAACGTCAACCGATGGCAAGTTAATGACGCCGTTAATTGCCCACGGCTTGAACGCTATGTCGATAGGTTTTTTGGTGGATGAAAATGATGCCACTGTTTGGCGTGGACCAATGGCCAGTGGCGCCTTTAATCAATTACTTAATGAAACAGCATGGCCTGAGCTTGATTATTTATTAATTGATATGCCGCCAGGGACAGGAGATATTCAATTAACGTTAGCACAAAAAGTACCTGTGGCGGCCGCAGTGATTGTAACTACGCCGCAACATATTGCTTTAGATGATGCTGTGAAAGGCATTACAATGTTTGACAAAGTGCAAGTGCCTGTATTAGGCATTATTGAGAATATGAGCTATCACTTATGCGAAAACTGTGGCCACCAAAGTCAACCTTTTGGTCAATCAGGTGGTGTAATGATGGCGCAGGAAAAACAGATAGCATTATTAGGTCAATTACCGCTAAATATCGATATTCGCCAAGATGCGGATTTTGGTCAATCGGACATCATTGAAAATAGCACTGGCGAGATAGCAAGCTTGTACCGTAGAATAGCGCGTAACATTGCAGGGCAACTTTTTTTACAATTAGATAATCGCAGCCCGTTAACCGCAACCATTGAAGAAACAAAATAATCAATTTAACCATAAGTAGAAATGAAGCATGAGATTATGTGATAAAGATATTGAACAATACCTTGATGAAGAAAAAATAATTATCTCACCAAAACCTGACAGTTCGATGATCTCAGGTGTCAGTGTTGATATTCGTTTAGGTAATGAATTTCGAGTGTTTCAAGATCATACCGCGCCTTTTATCGATTTAAGTGGCCCAAAAGCAGAAATGCAGCAAGCAATGAAATCAGTAATGAGTGATGAAATTGTTATTGATGATGGCGAGGCTTTCTTTTTACACCCAGGTGAATTGGCTTTAGCGGTAACGTATGAATCAGTTACTTTGCCAGATAACATTGTTGGCTGGTTAGATGGTCGTTCATCATTAGCACGATTAGGCTTAATGGTACATGTAACGGCTCATCGAATCGATCCCGGCTGGTCAGGGCAAATTGTATTAGAATTCTTTAACAGTGGTAAATTACCATTAGCGTTACGCCCTAAAATGAAAATAGCTGCCTTAAATTTTGAAACTATGTCATCTAGTGCTGCTCGACCATACAATAAGCGTGAAGATGCTAAATATAAAGGGCAAAAGGGCGCTGTTGCCAGCCGGATCAGTGAAGATGAGGCCTCATCTAAACAATAAATATAAGGTATTTATGCTAGCTTTTTATTTTCAACGGCTAGAGAAATACAATCTTCTAGTGCTGAAATCAGTTTTTGTTTGTCGTGATGATGAGGCACTTTATTGTGCGCTAAATCACGACAAATAATATTAACTTTATTTGAACTGATGCATGGCTCTTGGCTTATAACGCTATCAATGGGTAAACAACCGACATTTTCTTCAATCCATTGCAGCTTTTCATCAATAGACAGTTTGGCAGCGGGACTTGGCTCGGCAACTATATTATCAATAAAAACACAGTGACCTTTTCTGTTGTCAATCGCCTTGCTGATATCTCTAACCAGTAAAGGCGGAATAATACTCGTTAGGAAGCTGCCAGGGCCTAAAATAATTAAATCTGCATTATTGATGGCGCCAATACACTGTGTTAATGATTTAACTAAAGGCGCCAGCATTAAATTTTGGGGCATAATAGGCATTTCATCAACAGAAAGCTCACCAACACGACAACGCCCCTTTGGGTAGAAGGCCATTAAATCAGTGGGTGTTTCTGACATCGGCAACACTTGTGTGCGCACTCTTAGTATACGACTAACAAGCTTAATAGAATCTAAAGGCCTTGATTGAACTTGTCCTAGGCCGTAAAGAATGAGGTTTCCAAGGTTATGACCACCCAACTCATCACTACCATCAAAACGAAAATTAAAAAGCTGACTGCCAACAGAATCGCTATCTACTAATTCAGTTAAGCAATTTCGAAGATCACCCCAAGCAATAGAGCTGCTTCTTTTTCTTAATTTACCAGTCGAACCACCATTATCTGTGGTAGTGACTATGCCGGTTAGTTTGTCACCCATAAAGGAAAGGGTAGATAGCACTCGACCTAAGCCGTGACCACCACCAATGGCAACAATGTTTAATTTATTTAACTGCATTCTGTTTTTATTAATTTATAAGTAGTATTTGCTAATACTTTAATACCTTGTTAGCAAACAATACCTGTAAATGCCTAGAAAAGAAAGTCGATGAATACTAGCTTGTTGAATTTCTATTAACTTTGTTAACATCTGTTTTAATTGAGACTATAATTTGTACAAGCCAAACAAGTGGTTAGGCAAAAAACAAACAACTTGTTGTATTAGTAATCACTCAAGGTGTTTTTTGAGGTTTTTTACAGTTTTTTTTAAAATAAGTGTTGACAGTTTTGAGGCTGCTGCTTAGAATGCGCCTCGTTTTCAGCAAGTGTTCATTTCTTCGAAAAGACCCTGTTGAAAATACTCTTCCTTGTTTTTATTCCAAGAAAGAGGATGTATTTAATAGCTATTAGGCCAGTTGTTAAATATAACCGTTTGAATTGCTTCTTTTTAAAAGAATCATTTAAACAAGCGGGGCTATAGCTCAGCTGGGAGAGCGCTTCGCTGGCAGCGAAGAGGTCTGCGGTTCGATCCCGCATAGCTCCACCAAGATTAGGTTTTTTGTTGTTGAATTTTCAAAACAAAAAATAGATAGTTTTAACTTGTTATCAAGTTTTAGTGTCCCTATCGTCTAGAGGCCTAGGACACCGCCCTTTCACGGCGGTAACAGGGGTTCGAATCCCCTTAGGGATGCCACTATTTATTTTTCAGCTTTTATTGGCTGGGAAATGAAAAATAAGTTTGCTTATACTTATTAAAAAAATAAGCGATGATGAATTGGTATTGCCAATCCTGTGTCCCTATCGTCTAGAGGCCTAGGACACCGCCCTTTCACGGCGGTAACAGGGGTTCGAATCCCCTTAGGGATGCCACTTTACTTTTTGTATTAATGGTAAAGTGCATATAAAGTGAATCAGTTTCTTATACTGAAATTCTTCAAAGTGAAGAATAAAAAATAAGAGTTTAGAGTTTTAGTTTTTCAATAAGTCTACTATGATATGACTTGAGTTAAATTAAATCACCAGAGTGATCTGGTAGATAGTTTGTATTAACAATAGTTAATTCAGTGTCCCTATCGTCTAGAGGCCTAGGACACCGCCCTTTCACGGNNCACGGCGGTAACAGGGGTTCGAATCCCCTTAGGGATGCCACTTTCTTTTATCTTTTAAAAGGAAATGTACGAAAAGTGAAATATAGAAAGCCCACGCAATAGTAAAGTATTGCGTGGGCTTTTTTGTGCCCCAAAGAAAATCCCCTAAATACAGGATTGTCGACAATAATACTTAAGTCTACTTGCATTATAAAATATTTACGCTATTATTCATCTTGTAATTTCAATATGTCGACAATTTAATTAAATCATAAAGTAAGGCTTTAACTCTATGTATCTAGCAAATCCAACTCAACAAACTGCAGTAACCACTGCTGATAAAGTGTTTGAGCAAATACAACACGCTATTGTTGAAGGTGATATTCCATCAGGTAGTAAAATAAGCGAACCTGAGCTAGCCAAACGTTATCAAATCAGCCGCTCAACTTTACGTGAAGCGCTAAACCGATTAGAAAAGTGCCATTTAATAGAACGTAAAGCTAATGTCGGCTCAAGAGTGGTTGACTGTACTATTGAAGGGTTACTCGAACTCTATATTACTCGAGAGGCGCTCGAAGGTATGGCATGTCGTCAAGCAGCGTTAAATATGTCAGATGAGGAAATTGTCGACATGCAGGCTATGCTGAAAACCCATGGTCAAACACAAGAGCTTAAAGACGGTGTTGCTTATTACCAGGAAGAGGGTGATCTCGACTTCCATTACAAAATTATATTAGGTAGTCACAACAAACAGTTAATCGACTTGATTTGTGGCCAATTATACCACTTGGTGCGTATGTATCGTTGTCAGTTTGGCATGAATAGCCCTAGAGCCAGCCGTGCTTTTAATGAACATTCACAAATTATCCAAGCTATAAGCGACAGAGATGGCGAGTTAGCTGAAATGTTAATGCGCCGTCATATTGCCGCTTCAAGAAAGAATATCGAAAACAAAATTGCACAGCAGAATTTAACTGAATTAAAAGATAGAAACAAATAGAGGAACTACTATGACTGCACAATTATCACCAGGCGCTAAATTTCGCCTAGCATTAACTAATAACAAACCACTGCAAGTTGTTGGCACTATCAACGCATACTGCGCCATGATGGCTGAGCAATTAGGACATCAAGCTATTTATTTATCAGGTGGTGGTGTTGCTAACGCCTCTTATGGTCTACCTGATTTAGGTATGACTTCCTTAAATGATGTTGTTGCCGATGTAGCGCGTATTACTTCAGCAACATCTCTGCCTTTATTAGTTGATATAGATACGGGTTGGGGGGGAGCTTTTAATATTGCCAAAACCATTCGCGATATGGAAAAAGCGGGTGCTGCAGCTGTTCATATCGAAGATCAAGTGGCACAAAAGCGTTGTGGTCACCGACCAAATAAAGAAATTGTTTCTACTGAAGAAATGGCTGACCGTATCCGTGCTGCCGTTGATGCTCGCATTGACCCTGACTTTTTCATTATGGCCCGTACAGATGCCTTTGCTCAAGAAGGCATAGAAGCGGCACTTGAACGTGCTAAAGCTTATGTAGCCGCGGGTGCTGATGGTATTTTTGCAGAAGCGGTAAAAACTGAAGAGCATTATCGTGCATTCACTGAGGCATTAGACGTACCCGTATTAGCTAATATTACCGAATTTGGTCAAACTGAATTATGGAATAGAGAACAACTAGGTGAGTGGGGCTGTGCTATGGTGCTTTACCCTCTATCAGCCTTTAGAGCCATGAACAAAGCTGCTGAGTCTGTATATAAAACCCTATTAGCTGATGGCGACCAAAAAGCTGAAATTGATAACATGCAAACACGTATGGACTTATACGATTACCTTGGTTATCACGATTATGAGCAAAAGCTAGATTCGCTATTTGCTGAAGGCAAAAACAAATAGAACGATTATTATACATTGAAAAATATATAAGATAAAAATTAACGGATGAGGAAAGAATTATGTCAGACAAAAAATTAAGTGGTGCAGGCTTACGTGGTCAAAGCGCAGGTGAAACGTCTTTATGTACTGTGGGAAAATCTGGTAGTGGTCTAACTTACTGTGGTTACGATGTTGCTGATCTTGCTAAAAATGCAACGTTTGAAGAAGTTGCCTACCTTTTGTTTAATGGTGAATTACCGACTTCAGGTGAACTAGCTGAATACAAAGCTGAACTTCTTGCGATGCGTGATATCCCTCAAGCACTAAAAGAAGTGTTAAAACTTATCCCTAAAGAAGCTCATCCTATGGATGTTATGCGCACTGGTTGTTCTTTTTTAGGTAATGTTGAACCAGAAGAAGATTTCTCACAACAGAATAAAGCTTCAAACCGTTTATTAGCCGCTTTCCCTGCAATTATGTGTTATTGGTATAAATACTCTCATAACGGTGTTGAAATTGACTGTATGAGTGATGAGAGTTCTTTAGGTGGTCACTTTTTACGTTTGCTTAATGGTGAAAGCCCATCAGCACAACATGAGCGTGTTATGGATGTGTCACTAATTTTATATGCTGAGCATGAATTTAACGCATCAACCTTTACTGCACGCGTTTGTGCTTCAACGTTATCTGATATGTTCTCTTGTATCACTGGCGCTATTGGTACATTACGTGGCCCACTTCACGGTGGTGCTAATGAAGCAGCGATGGATATGATTGAAAAATTCAACTCACCTGAAGATGCGAAAGTGCAAATGGCTGGCATGTTAGAGCGCAAAGAGAAGATAATGGGCTTTGGTCATGCAATTTACCGTACTTCTGATCCTCGTAATGTCATCATCAAAGCTTGGTCAGAAAAACTAGCGGCTGAAAATGGTGATACGTCGCTTTACGATATCTCCGTTGCTTGTGAAGAGTTCATGTGGGATACCAAAAAATTATTTTGTAATGCTGATTTTTTCCATGCATCTACTTATAACTATATGGGTATTCCGACTAAATTGTTTACACCAATCTTTGTATGTTCACGCCTAACTGGTTGGGCTGCACATGTAATGGAACAACGTTCTAATAACCGTATTATTCGCCCATCAGCTGATTATACTGGTTCTGAGCCAAGAACGGTTACGCCAATTTCAGAAAGATAAATTAGCTTCGAGTTTCAAGCGACGAGTTGCGAGGTGCTGCTCGTCACTCGTCACTCGTTCCTTAACTCGGAACTTATATTATGAATTACAATTACCGCAAGCCATTGCCGGGTGCAAGTATTGATTATTTTGATACCCGATCAGCAATTGAAGAAATAAGCGCAGGCGCTTATGCCAAGTTACCTTACACGTCACGTGTTTTAGCGGAGCAACTTGTTCGCCGCTGTTCACCAGAAACCTTGACTGACTCTTTAAAACAAATCATTGAAAGCAAACAAGACCTAGATTTTCCTTGGTATCCTGCACGTGTAGTTTGCCATGATATATTAGGTCAAACAGCACTAGTTGATTTAGCCGGCCTTCGTGATGCAATAGCTGATCAAGGTGGTGATCCTGCCAAAGTTAACCCTGTTGTACCTACACAGCTTATTGTTGATCATTCATTAGCTGTTGAAGCCCCGGGTTTCGACCCTGAAGCCTTTGAAAAAAACCGTTCAATTGAAGACAGACGTAATGAGCACCGTTTCCATTTTATTGAATGGACTAAAACGGCGTTTAAAAATGTTGATGTTATTCCTGCTGGTAACGGTATTATGCACCAAATCAACTTAGAGAAAATGTCGCCGGTAATTCAAGTACGTGACGGTGTTGCTTTTCCTGATACTTGTGTTGGTACAGATAGTCATACCCCGCATATTGATGCCTTAGGTGTTATTGCGATTGGTGTCGGTGGCTTAGAAGCTGAAACCGTCATGCTTGGCCGTCCATCTATGATGCGTTTACCTGATATTATTGGTGTAAGACTTGTCGGCAAGCGCGCACCAGGTATCACTGCAACCGATATGGTACTTGCTATTACTGAGTTTCTACGTAACGAAAAAGTTGTTTCTAGCTACTTAGAGTTTTTCGGTGAAGGTACTAAAGATTTGACTGTTGGTGATAGAGCAACAATCTCAAATATGACCCCAGAGTACGGTGCGTCAGCGGGTATGTTCTATATCGACCAGCAAACCATTGATTATTTGAAACTTACTGGCCGTGAGGCTGAGCAAGTTGAGTTAGTTGAAAGCTACGCTAAGCACACGGGTTTATGGGCTGATGATTTAGTTGAAGCACAATATCCACGTGTACTTGAGTTTGATTTATCAACTATTGGCCGTAACATGGCGGGCCCTTCAAATCCGCATCGCCGTTTAGCGACTGCTGATCTTGCCTCTAAAGAAATTGCTAAAGATTTAGATGCTTGTAAAGCACAAGAAGCAAAGGGTGAAATACCAGACGGTGCAGTCATTATTGCTGCGATCACTTCATGTACTAACACCTCTAATCCACGTAACGTTGTTGCTGCGGGTCTTGTTGCTAAAAAAGCCAATGAGTTAGGTTTAGTACGTAAGCCTTGGGTTAAATCTTCATTTGCACCGGGTTCAAAAGTTGCCAAGCTTTATTTAGAAGAAGCGGGCTTACTGCCTGAAATGGAAAAATTAGGTTTTGGTATTGTTGCCTATGCTTGTACCACATGTAACGGTATGTCAGGCGCGTTAGATCCTAAAATCCAACAAGAAATTATTGACCGCGATTTATACTCAACTGCCGTTTTATCAGGTAACCGTAATTTCGATGGTCGTATTCACCCGTACGCAAAACAAGCGTTCTTAGCGTCACCGCCATTAGTGGTAGCGTATGCAATTGCAGGAACGATGCGTTTTGATATTGAAAAAGATGTCTTAGGTCAAGATCAACATGGTAACGATATTCGCTTAATGGATATTTGGCCAAGTGATGAAGAAATCGATGCTATTGTTGAATCTGCGGTTAAACCTGAGCAATTCAAGAAAGTTTACACGCCAATGTTTGATTTAGGCGCGTTTGAGCCCGCTGAAAGCCCATTGTACGCTTGGGATGAAACCAGTACTTATATACGTCGTCCTCCTTATTGGGAAGGTGCATTAGCAGGCGAACGCACTATGAAAGGTATGCGCCCATTAGCTGTACTAGGTGACAATATTACTACCGATCATTTATCGCCATCTAATGCTATCCAGTTAAATAGTGCCGCTGGTGCTTACCTCGATAAAATGGGCTTGCCAGAAGAAGATTTTAATTCATATGCGACACACCGTGGTGATCATTTAACTGCGCAACGTGCAACGTTTGCAAACCCTAAGTTATTCAACGAAATGTGTCTTGATGACAGTGGTGAAGTTAAGCAAGGCTCTCTTGCTCGTATTGAACCCGAAGGCTCAGAATCTCGTATGTGGGAAGCTATTGAAACCTA
>ENA-UZWX01005242-UZWX01005242.1-metagenome-genome-assembly--contig:-Day-4---50m-contig-5242_pt1 | contig 22937 bp, 21 predicted proteins | sample MGYA00260347_ERZ794907 | MGnify/ENA metagenome assembly ERZ794907 | reverse complement strand
TCCGTGAAGTCCTGACCGCCATAACTGGCTGAAGGCATGATCATTTGCCAAATTTCGGTTGCCCCTTCAAAGGAACCCATGGTCTTTACCGCCTGATTCATACCCTTATAGGTATCTTCAATGGCGGCTTCCGGTGCGGCGTCTGCAATGACCGTGACGCCGCTTTGGTCCTCCACGGGTGCCAGCTCCTTGAGTGACAGGAGGTAAAGCGGCCCAGTGAGAAGGCTAAAGAAAATGCCCGTGAAAATTAGCTGCCAGCGGAAGCGAATTGAAAAATCGACAATGCGTGCGTAGCGGTTGGCCGTGATATCAAAACGACGATTAACCCAACGTGTCGTTCTCGTTTCTTCGCCGTGAGAGGGGCAGACCCAAGCGCTCATAATGGGAGAGAGCGTGAGCGCCACCGCGCCCGAAATTAAAACTGCGATGGCCAGGGTGAAAGCAAACTCTTTAAAGAGAACGCCGGTAAGTCCGCTGAGAAGGCCGATAGGCGCATATACCACCGCGAGTGTCAGGGTCATCGCAATAATGGGCGCTAGCAGGCGACGTGAAGAACGCAATGCGGCCTCACGACGGGTCATGCCTTGCCTGAGATTGCGTGCCACATTCTCAACGACAACAATCGCATCGTCGACCACAAGCCCCACCGATAAAACAATGGCGAGTATGGTGAGCAAGTTGAGTGAGAACCCCATGAGCGACATGGCGGCCATTGCCCCAAGCAATGAGATAGGAATGGTCAGCAGTGGGACGATTGCTGTGCGCAGTGACCCCATGAGCGCGACAACGACAAACCCGACAAGGAAGATCGTTTCCCCGAGGGTGATGAAAATTTCTTTTAACGAAGTTCTCATGTACCGCGTGACGTCGAACGCGATAAAGAATTCGAGGTCCTCCCGAAGAGTTTCGTTAATGGCATCGACCTCGGCGTATAACGCATCGGCGACAGCAATTTCATTAGCGCCCGGTGCGGGATAAATGCCGATGAAAACAACATCGAGCATGGTGTGTCGCGAAAGCTGGGTTTGTTCCTCTGACCCTGCAATGACCTGAGCAATATCCCCAAGGCGGATATCCACATTTCCGTCTGCCCGAAGCAGAATATTGGCGAAGTCCTCGGGAGTTTTGGCCTCTGTGTTGGTCACCAGATTTATGCGCTGTAGGCTATTTTGAGAGCGCCCCAAGGTGCTAATGACGTTGTTTTGGCGCAACGCGTTTTGGATGTCGCTGGTGCTTACATCTAAGGCTGCCATCCTTGCGGTATCGACCCAAATGCGCATAGCGGGTCGGATGCCCGAGTTGATCGCATTCTGAACATTGGGTAGCGACGTCAGTCTAGGCAGTACATCGCGCTGCATGAGGTCGGTAATACTTGAGCTAGTTTCCCCTTCAGGTATCGACATCGCTAGATAAAAACTCGCATAGGGGCTGTCAGCCCGGACGATTTCTATGGCGGGATCTTCAGCGCCCTCAGGCAGTTCGAAGCGGATTTGGCTAAGTCGCGTGTTGAGCTCTGCCAGCGCGTCAGTGCTGTCTTCGTTAAGTTTTAGCCAAACTTTCACCAGGCTGCGGCCCGCTGTTGTTGTCGATTCAACATAGTTAACGCCAGGGATGCTGGAGGCCACTCGTTCAATCGGTTCAGTGATAAATCCACGGACTGTTTCAGCACTGGAGCCCGAGTAAAACGTATTAATTTCCAGAGAGGCGCTCTCAATAACTGGGTACTGAATCACAGGTAACGTCGTGGCAGCCCGGACCCCGATTAAAAGCATTGCCAAAGACAGCACAACAGACACTACGGGCCTGCGAACGAAAATATCGGTCCATCGCGCCCTGCTTTCTGGGTGCTCAGTCATTGGCCAGTGCTCACACTGGCCAATTTAGCGAGGCTGCCGTCACTCAGCTTAAAGGCACCTTTGACGGCAATTTGATCGCCTATCTGCAGATCACCCTGAGCCATGACGGTGCCGCGACGCTCACCGATAACGGTGATACGCCGGAGTTGAGCTTCGAGGGGAACATAGGCGTCGGGTTCACCCGCCGTTAAAACGAAAACGTGGGGCCCCTCGGTATCCCAGCGCACCGCGGGCGCAGGCAATGTAAAGACAACTTCAGGTTGCCGGGTTCTGACTTCTATCAGTACGAGTTCGCCGTGGCGAAGTTTTGCGTTGACGACTTCGGCCCGCACATCAAAGGCGCGTAGCCCGGTGCTTAAGGCATCTGCGACGGCAGTGATTTTGGCTTCGCCAATCATTTCTTTATCTAAGGACAGCAATCTGACGGTATCGCCTACCGCGACTCGAGCAACGCCCTGAGGTATTTTGAAGTCGATCCAGCGTGTCTCACCCATACCGTTCAGTGTAGTGAGCCGATCTCCAGCCTGCATGAGATCCCCCAAAGACTGGGTGTAGATACCGAGTTTTCCCGCAAAGGGTGCGCGCATGGATAGCCGACTTATTTGAGCCTCGGTTGCCGCTATCTGTGCTTTGAGACTCAAGTCACGGGCTTCTAGGGTATCCAGTTGGTCTTGTGAGGCCATCCCTTCATTTCTGAGTTGCCGGGTGCGCTTCAGCTGTAGCTTCACAAGATTAAGGTCTGCGTTCAAAGCCTCCTGCTGTGCTCGCAGGTCCTCATCAAATAGCTGCACAATCACGTCGTCTTTCGCAACAATCGCACCGGCGGGCGCGCCCAGTGTGACAATGCGTCCAGTAGCCTCGGCGGTTAGTTCGACGAATTCCGGGGCCCTCACGGTACCGGTAAGGCGCCGGACGGCAGTCCACTCTTGCTGTTGTGCTGAGGTAGAAGTCACCACGGAATAAGGCGGCGGAAAGCTGGCGGCCATGGCCATGGCGTCGGTGACTTGCCGATACTTGAAGCCAGCGAGACCGCCGGTGACCAAAAGGCAAACAAGCAAAGTAATGAGCCACGAAATTATGCGCATGGGTAGATCCGAAGTTGAGCTGTCAGGTAAAAGTCACTCATAAAAGTGTTGCGTGCTGCTGACTGAAGTTCAGTCGTCTTGCTGGGGCACGAATCCCTCGGCGCGATCGTAGTTTTCGCCTGAGAGGTACTTGTCCATTTGGTCTTGCAGGTACTTACGCGCTTCAGGGTCCATCAGGCTCAATTGTTTTTCGTTGATCAGCATCGTTTGTTCGGCCTGCCAGGCTTGCCAAGCCTTTTTTGACACTTGCTCGAAAATTTTCTGTCCTTTGGGGCCCGGCAGTGGCGGCCGCTCAAGGCCCTCCAATTCCTCGCCAAAATGTTTGCAAATAACCATTCTCGCCATGGTGGGGCTCCTTAAGTGCTTAATATTGGTGATAAGTGGGATTACTGATGCAGTACCAAAGTACTTAAAACTTGGGTAACCGGGGCCGGTAAACCAATATTGCTAGGCGCCCGCGGATCAATCCACTGAGTGCAGTTTACCTCAGCCACTCCCTCGGGTGCGCGGTTAATCTTGAGCAGGATGGGGCGTATGGTCAGCCGGTAGTGACTGAAGCTGTGTTTGATGGGGTCAAGGTTTATGCCGGCATCCCCAGCTAGGGTTCTCAAGATAGCAAGGTTGGCCGGTAACTCGTCGCTGCTGTGAGTTTCGGGAAAACACCACAGCCCTCCCCAGATACCTTGTTGGGGTCTCTTTTCCATAAGCACAGAGCCATCTGGCTGTTGAAAAATGACAAAGTAAGTTTCACGTTCTGGTAAGGTTTTCCTAGGTTTCTTCCCGGGGAACTGCCCCTGTTCAGAACGACTGCGTGCCTGGCAGGTATTGGTGAGGGGGCAGTCTTGGCACCGCGGTGTACCGCGAGTGCACAACGTTGCGCCCAAATCCATAATCCCCTGCGTGTAGTCCGCCACACGTTCGGTGGGGGTGTACTCTTCGGCGATAGCCCAAAGCTTATTCAACGTTTTTGTGGTGCCTGGCCACCCCGATACAACATTGTGTCTTGCCAGTACCCGTTTGACGTTGCCATCGAGGATCGGTGCTCGAATGCCCATGGCAAGACTGAGTATCGCCCCAGCTGTCGATCGCCCAACCCCGGGGAGTTTTAGTAAGCCCTCCAGGTCCTGAGGGAATTGTCCCTGAAAATCGCTGACGACGAGTTTGGCTGCGCGGTGTAGGTTGCGCGCCCTGGTGTAGTACCCCAACCCTGTCCACAGGTGCAACACGTCATCTTCGGGGGCTTCAGCAAGATCCTCCACTGACGGGAACCGTACAAGAAACCTTTCGAAGTAGGGAATAACGGTTTGCACTTGGGTTTGTTGCAGCATGATTTCTGACAGCCACACCCTATAGGCGGTTTTAGAGGCCTGCCAGGGCAAATCATGGCGCCCGTAAAGATCAAACCAGTTTAGAAGTCTCGAAGAAAAAGAGGTCATGGTTGGCATCGGCTCACCGTTAAGCTCGGCAATTGATCACATGTACGGCGAGCGCTTCTCAGATACAATGACGGCCATTGTAGCGCGCCAAGCGCGTATCAGCCCAAACGGCATCTATTTCCCAGGAGCACAGGTCATGGCTACGGTAACGACGCCTCGAAGCGCTAGTGTCGAGCGAACAACCTTGGAGACGAGCATTAGTGTTGATCTCTGCCTCGACGGTTCAGGTCAGGCGGAATTCGATACGGGCGTCCCCTTTCTTGAGCATATGTTGGATCAGATTGCCCGTCACGGGATGATCGATTTGAAAATCATAGCCAAAGGCGACCTGCACATTGATGGACACCACACGGTAGAGGATATTGGCATTACCCTTGGTCAGGCTTTTTACAAAGCGGTGGGTGATAAGACGGGTTTAGCGCGCTATGGGCACGCCTATGTGCCTTTAGATGAAGCACTTTCACGAGTCGTAGTCGATTTTTCGGGACGCCCGGGGCTTGTCTGGGAGGTCCCTTTCACTCGGGGCATGATCGGGTCTTTTGACGTCGATCTTTTTGTGGAATTCTTTCAGGGCTTCGTCAACCACGCCTTGGTGACTTTGCACGTCGATAATTTACGGGGCCACAACGCGCACCACCAAGCAGAAACGGTGTTCAAGGCCTTCGGCCGCGCAGTGCGTATGGCGCTTACCGCCGATCCGGCGATGGCGGGTATCACGCCTTCCACAAAAGGTACGCTCTGACGCCGTGACAAGTTATGTCGCTGTCATCGATTACGGAATGGGTAACTTGCATTCGGTTGCCTCTGCTTTGGAGCACGCGGGAGCCTCCCGCGTCGTGGTCAGTCATGATCCCGACGTCATTGCTGGGGCCGATCGCGTTGTTTTTCCGGGTGTCGGCGCTATTCAGGACTGCATGGCAGAAATTAAACGCTTGGGCTGCGACCGATTACTGAAGGCGGCGCTGGCGTCAGCGCATCAACCGGTTTTGGCGATTTGTGTTGGTATGCAAGCGTTGCTCGATCACTCGGAGGAGAATGGTGGTGTAGACACACTGGGCGTTATTCCGGGCCGAGTTAATTTCTTTGGCGCAGGTCTGCAGGATGAGCAGGGCCAGCGCCTAAAAGTACCTCACATGGGTTGGAATGAAGTGGTGCAAACCAAGCCTCACCCACTGTGGGCGGGCATAGAAGATGGAGCGCGCTTTTATTTTGTGCACAGTTATTGGGTTGAACCTCGCGACCCCTCGATAATGGTAGGCAGTTTCGACTATGGTGTGACGGGTTGCGCAGCCTTGGCTAGAGACAACCTCTTTGCCGTGCAGTTTCACCCTGAAAAAAGCCACTTGGCGGGGCTGCAGCTGCTCTCAAACTTTCTGACATGGGACGGAACATGCTCGTAATACCGGCGATAGACCTCAAAGATGGACAGTGTGTGCGCCTGCGCAAAGGCCTCATGGAGCAAAGCACGGTATTTTCTGATGACCCTGCGGGCATGGCCAAAATTTGGCGCGACAAAGGTGCGCAGCGACTGCATCTTGTTGATTTAAACGGCGCGTTTGAGGGGACGCCTGTCAATGATGACGCCGTCGTTGAGATTCTTGCCACTACGGGGGATATGCCGGTTCAAATCGGGGGCGGTATCCGTGACCTCGGGACAATCGAGCGTTATCTGGCTCTGGGCGTTGAGTCGATCATTATTGGCACTGCTGCTCTCAAAGACTCTGCCTTGGTTCGGGTTGCGTGCCGAGAATACCCCGGGCGGATCATGGTGGGTATTGATGCGAGAAATGGCTGGGTAGCGACCAATGGTTGGGCGGAAGTGTCCGATATTCAGGCCACAGAGCTTGCCAAGCGCTTTGAGCAGGCGGGTGTCAGCGCGATTATTTATACCGACATTGATCGAGATGGAATGATGCAAGGTGTCAATGTTGTGGCCACGTTAGAGATGGCCAAAGCCTCCTCTATTCCAGTTATCGCCTCTGGGGGGATTTCCCACCTCGACGATATCCGAATGCTTGCCCAATATGGGCGCCAGGGCATCATGGGGGCAATAACCGGGCGGGCTATTTATGAGGGAACTCTGGATCTGGAAGAAGCACAGGCTTGTGTTGCTGCAATGCAGAGCGTTGATTAATGCCTCTAGCGCGTCGCATTATTCCCTGCCTCGATGTTGATCAAGGCAGGGTTGTTAAGGGTGTTAATTTCGTAGGCATTAGGGATGCCGGTGATCCGGTTGAAATTGCTAGGCGCTACAACGAACAGGGTGCCGATGAGATAACCTTTCTCGATATTACTGCGAGTCACGAGCAGCGCGACACCACGGTACAAACCGTTGAGCGTATTGCTCGAGAGGTCTTCATTCCGCTCACTGTTGGGGGGGGGGTACGCGCCCTGAGTGATATTCGGGCGTTGCTCAATGCCGGCGCTGATAAAGTGAGTATTAATACAGCCGCCATTCATAATCCCGATCTTGTTGAGGCTGCGGCGGCACGGTTTGGTGCGCAGTGCATTGTGGTTGCGATGGACGTAAAGCGAGTGAGTAGCGATCTAGAGCACCCTCGTTACGAGTTGTTCACCCATGGCGGTCGTAAGCCGACGGGCATTGAGGCAGTAGCTTGGGCGCGAAAAATGGCAGCCAAGGGTGCGGGGGAAATTTTGCTAACTAGCATGGACCGCGATGGTACGCGTGATGGCTTTGAACTGACCATTACCCGTCAAATCAGCGACGCCGTAGATATCCCTCTGATTGCCTCAGGTGGCGTGGGCACGTTGGCCCATTTAGCAGATGGAATCACCGAGGGTGGAGCAGATGCTGTTTTGGCGGCCAGTATTTTTCACTTCGGAGAGTTTACGATTCCCGAGGCCAAGGATTATCTCGCCGCGCGAGGCATCGAGGTTCGTCGATGATTCTCGTGACAGCGCGCGATTTGTGACGCGCTGACAACGGTCACATCTGCTGGTAATCGCGGCAGTGCTCGACTTAGTGCGGTCAGTGTTGCGGGGTGTGGGTGCCCTATTGCGATGGCATACCCCTCTACCAATGCCCGACGAACGGCTTCTTTTATTTGACGTTCCACCGCCGCCAGTTCTGGTTTGTTGTCAAGAAATACGGTTCTGGAGGCGCTGGGAACACCTTGGGCTTTGGCCGCATCTCTAGCGACGGTTTCCGCGGTGGTTCTTGAATCAATGAAGAACATATCCTGAGCTGCTAGTTCTGACATTAGCGCATCCATCGCGCGACGATTGGTGGTCAGTGCGCTACCCATGTGATTGTTCATTCCGGCAGCGCCGGGTACCGACTGCAGGGCCTCTCTTACCCGCTGACTGATGTCTGCAACTGGTAGCTGTCTGTCCAAAACAAGAGGGTCTGACACTTGGGTACGTACCGCAGCCATCGGCATATGCAGCATGACCTCTTTGCCGCGTTTTGCTCCCAGATCCGCGACTTCCATGGCGTAAGGTGTTCCCGGAATGACAGACATTGTTAAGGGAGCGGGTATCGCCGCTGCTACTTGAGCTGTATCGAGGTTGTAGCCCAGATCGTCAATGATGACTGCAAGATTGCCGTGGCGATGCAGGGGGCAGGTTGCTGCCTCTAGCCACTGACTGGCTAAAGTTCCAAGTAGTAAAACCCCCACTAAGTGCAGCTTTACTGTAATAGCATCTACTCCATAGCTTGCAGAATGCGTGTGTTATTCCGACGTTTGCCGGGGTTTTGAGCGTTTTGGAACGTCAATTGACCCCCACATTTAGGGGTTTTATTATCCTAATACCCCAAGATATGCCGCTCATGTTTGGAATGCAACCGCCTCTTGGCGATAAGAACCTGTGTAAAACCTGTTCAATTGACGTAAGTGAGCACTTACATTCCGACTGAAATATTATTTCCGGCTAGAGCGGCCTGAAAAACTCTGTGGATAGCTTTGATTTTTGGCAAGATTTTTCTGCCGGATCGGATCTGGAGCGCGGCAGATAGGGAGCGACACAAGGCCCCGAAAAACCGCTAAGGGCAGGATAAAAGGCAGGAGGTTAGGTGGGGATAAACGCTGCGGTGGCGTTTTCCCAATTCGACTAGGCGCCTATTTATTCGGTGGTTGGTACAGCTGCCTTGTTTTGGTCTTCAGCAGGCGGGGGCACATTGCGTTTCACTAAGAGATTGACCCCGCGCAGAAGGGTAAGCGCCTCATAAAGCTGGTTATCACTTTCCCTTAAATCCGCCAGTGACTGGCTTTCAGAGCCTGCGTCCTGAGGGTTGGCGTCTGCGCTGCTGTCCAAACTCCCCTTGAGATCCGACTCTTTAATTTGCCGTCCCTCGATACTGGTAACGCGGGCCCGTTCCACCACAATATCAGGCACGATACCTTCAGCTTGAATGGAACGGCCAGTTGGCGTGAAGTAGCGCGCGGTGGTGAGTTTTACGGCACGGGTCTCTGAAACGGGTAATACCGTTTGGACCGATCCTTTGCCAAAACTGCGGGTACCCATGATCACAGCGCGCCCCACGTCTTGCAGAGCACCCGCGACAATTTCAGAGGCGCTGGCAGAGCCGCCATTGATAAGTACAACAATGGGTGCGCCGGCTAGGCGGTCACCGGGTGTTGCCTCAAAACGCTCCCTCGAGCTGGGGTGGCGACCCTCGGTGTAAACAACCAGACCACTGTCCATGAATAGATCTGAGACGGCCACACTGGCACCGAGTACTCCCCCGGGGTTATTGCGTAAATCTATCACCAGCCCTTTGAGTTCACCCTCCAAAAACAGGTCATTTAAAGCGCTGCTGGCTTCCTCTCCTGTGGGTCGGCCAAATTGGGCAATACGCAAATAGCCGTAATGAGGCGCCAGCATTCGGGATCGAACGCTGGCCACTTTAATGGCATCTCGTACTACGGTGATCTCAAGGGGCTCCGTTTGGCCGCGACGACCAATCTCCAAATCAATAGGCGTTCCAATAGGGCCTCGCATCAGCTGAACAGCCTCATCAATGGTCATTCCCTTGACCGACTCTCCATCGAGCTTGAGGATCACGTCCCCGGCTTGCAGGCCTGCTGCTACGGCTGGAGAGCCGTCAATAGGCGCTATGATTTCGATGTAACTGCCCCGGCGTCCAATTTCGATACCTAGCCCAGAAAATTCTCCTTCCGTGGTCGTTTGCAGATCGCTGTAGTCTTCCTTAGTGAGGTAAGCAGAATGGGGGTCCAGACCCTCAAGCATGCCTCTCACGGCATATTCAAACAGTTGGCTATCGTCGATTTTTTCCACGTAACCAGCACGTATTTGATGAAAAACGTCAGCGAAGGTTTGTAGCTCAGCGAGCGGTAACGCACCTTTTGAGGCGTCAGAGCTGGGCTCTGTCGCTTTAGGTGAGGTGCTGGCTGCTTCGATGGCAGGGCTGACTGCTTCCGTAGGGAGTTCGGTGGGCTGCCCGTGGCCGGTAGTTGCAAAAACAGCCAAAAGCATCGTGATCGTAACAAAGGGGAGAGACCGCATGAGGCGTCTGTGTCCTGAATAATGAGACGGTTATGGTACCCGATTGTGGTGTCTAACTGGAGCTACAGATCAGCGCTTAACCCACCGACCCGGATCAACGGGCTTGCCTGCACTGCGTATTTCAAAATACAGAGCCGGTTCAAGAGCGCCGCCGCTGGCGCCTACTGTCGCAATAACGTCGCCAGGAGTTACCCAATCACCTACCTCACGGCGCAGACTCCGATTCTGCCCGTATAAACTGAAGTAACCTTCACCGTGATCTAAGATAAGCAAAAGGCCTTGACCCCGCAGCCAGTCCGCATAAACCACTCTGCCGTGGTGCAACGCAAGGACATTACTCCCTTCGGGTGCGGGAATTAACCAACCTCGCCAAAGCATGTCCCCTGAATTTCGAGAAGCACCAAAGCGGTTGCTGGCCTTTCCCTGTGCAGGGAAGACCATTTGCCCTTTGGCTTCCTCAAAAGAAATGTAGGCGGTGGGTGTGTTGAGGTCACTGAGTCGTTGCTCCAGCTCTAAGAGCAAATCGGTCAGTTGTGCTTGATCCTGCTGCAGCTGTGCCATGCGACTAGTGTCGTCTGATAAAGATGCCTCAATAGCAGATAGGGCTGAGCGACGCTCCTTCTGCAATCCCGCTGCAAGCAGGCGCTCCTCCTCTAAAGCGGCGCTTTGTTGGGCTAACTCGACTTGAGATATTCGTAGCGCGTCGGCATTGGTCTGAATACGTCGCAGCAGTGTCTGGTAGCGAGCTACCGCATCACTACGCTGCTGCAGAACCCGGTCAAAATAGGCAAGGTTGAGCGCCACCTCGTTAGGGCTTTGATCACCAAAAAGAATGCGTAGCCCGCCGCCCTCACGAAGCGCCCACAGCGTCCTAAAGTCTCGCGTCATGTTGGTTTGTTCTGTAACGACATCGTCTTGAAGTCGATCGCGTTCCATTTCGAGAGCTGCAAGACGAGGTAGCTCGCTGGCTATCTTCTGTTCGATATTGCGCAGTCGTTGCTCCAGCTTACCAATAGACTTTTCCGCATCGGCAAGACGGGTTTGTAAATCATCTTTTTTGGTTTGTTTTTCTGCGATCCCGTTTTGAATTTCACTAATCTGAATTTGCAGGGCTTGCAGCTGCGCCTGGGTCTCTTGCTCTTGAGTGATCTGCGCGTCGGCAGTGCCTATGAAGGCCAGCATGCTGACAATGGCCAAGGGTAATATCCAGCTCCTCGGTAACGGCGTCATAAATTAACGTTCAGACACAATCAGTGAGGTGCCGGTCATAGCGTTCGGCTGTTCAATACCCATCAAAGCGAGCAAGGTGGGCGCAACATCGGCGAGAATGCCGCCCTCCTGACGCAGCGTTGCGCGGTGACTCCCAAGGTAGACAAGTGGCACATGCTCCGTGGTGTGTTGCGTGTGATTTTGACCACTGGCGTAGTCACGCATCTGTTCACAGTTGCCATGATCTGCGGTTACGAGGGCCTGTCCTTTTGCGGCAAGTACGGCTTTCTCGATTCTATGAAGGCAAGCATCAAGAGTTTCCACGGCAGCAACTGCAGCATCAAAGACACCCGTGTGCCCAACCATGTCGCCATTGGCGAAATTAACAATGATGCAATCAAAGCTTTTACTTTCGATGGCGCTCACAATTTCATCGGTGACTGCTACGGCACTCATTTCAGGTTGTAAATCGTAGGTAGGAACATCTGGCGAAGGTATAAGTATTCGTTTTTCGCCGTCAAAAAGTGCTTCACGTCCGCCGCTAAAGAAGAACGTAACGTGGGCATATTTTTCGGTCTCAGCGATGCGCAGTTGAGACAAACCTTTGTCGGACAAGACTTCACCAAAGCTATCGTCAACAACATCGGGGGGAAAGGCGACGGGGCAGCTAAATTGGCTGCTGTATTCGGTGGTACAAATAAGGTCTATAGCGGGCGCAGACGGCCGGGGGAAACCGCTGAAGTCTTTTTGGGATAGAGCCTCAGTCAATTGGCGAGCTCGATCGGCGCGAAAGTTCATGAATAGCACTACATCACCATCGGCGATCACCGCGGGCTCGCCAATGCGCGTCGGGGCCACAAACTCATCGGTTTCCCCGCGCTCATAGGCGGCGTCTAACCCCGCTGCGGATGAGGTTGCTGAATGTTCGGCTTCGCCCAAACATAACAACCGATAGCTTTTTTCTAAGCGATCCCAGCGTTGGTCACGATCCATCGCCCAATAGCGCCCGGTGATAGTGGCCAATCGGCCAACACCGAGTTGCTCAAAAACCTCTTCAGCGGCGCGCAGCGCAGATGCCGCACTGCGAGGTGGCGTATCTCGACCATCGAGAAACCCGTGCAAATAAATTTCGGTAGCCCCTTTAGCGGCCGCCAGGCGCACCATCTCAAAAATATGACGCTCATGACTGTGTACGCCGCCCGCAGACAGCAGCCCCATAATATGTACAGCTGTACCTTGGCTGACCGCCGATTCAATACCGCGACAGTAAACTGGATTCGTGTGAAAGGTGCCGTCGGCTATGGCGTTGTCTATTTTCGAGATCGACTGGTAGACCACGCGTCCAGACCCTAGGCTCATGTGTCCCACTTCGCTATTACCCATTTGACCCTCGGGTAAGCCCACATCTTGCCCCGACCCAGAGATCAACGTTTTGGGCGCTGTCTGCCACAGTCGATCCCAAGTCGGAGTGCTAGCCGCTGCGATGGCATTATCTCTGGGGTCCTCACGGTGGCCAAATCCGTCCAGAATGATTAAAAGGGTGGGTCCTTGCTCGGCCTTGTTCATAATCCTGAGGGTCCTCTATCTTGAGCTAAAACGCCATTGTAACCTTGCCACCGCCACTACGCCCATAAACCCCGCTGGAGCGCTACGATGCAAACCGTTATACTCCCGCGCCAGCGCCGCATACAGCGGGTGCCCGTCATCTCTCGAGACAACCGTGCAATTAGACCTTTTACTAGAATTTTTCGCCCAACAGTGGCTCCTACTACTCGGGCTGGCGGCGACGCTAACGATGCTTTTTCTGCACGAATCCCGGAAAGCCGGGCCCGCAGTGTCGCCGCAGCAGGCGATTAATTTAGTCAACGGAGAGGGCGGTATTTTTCTCGATATCCGCGACGGTGCAGAGTACAAAAAGGGGCACATTGCCGATGCTCAGCATATTCCCCTAGCGCAATTGGGAACTCGGAAAGCCGAGCTTTCAGGGTGTGAAGACAAACCCGTCATCGTAGTTTGTAAGCTGGGCCAGTCATCGGGCACTGCGACACGCCAGCTGCGAGATGCGGGTTTTGCCAGAGCGCAAAAAATGTCAGGCGGCATGATGGAGTGGAATGCCATGAAACTACCAGTGGTGAGCTCCTGATGCCTGAAATCGTTATGTATACAACACGTTGGTGCCCTTTCTGCACCGGTGCCAAGGCACTGCTTAACAAGAAAGGAGCAGAGTTCTCTGAAATACCGGTTGATGGGAACCCGGCGCTGCGCGCCACCATGGCAGAGCGTGCCGGTGCTACTAGTGTCCCTCAAATTTGGATCGGTGATGTCCACGTTGGTGGCTGTGACGAGCTTTTCGGTCTCGAGCAGCAAGGGCGTCTCGATAGTATGCTGTCGGGACAGGCCTGACGGGTTAGACTTCACCATCTTTTTTTCAACAACACCGTTAACTTTTAATAACACAGCTAATTAAGGAGTCGTTTCATGGCTGAAGAACAAGCCGCGGCAGAGGGTCAGGCACCCCAGCAGCAATTTACATTGCAACGGATTTACACAAAGGACATTTCCTTTGAATCACCGTCAACGCCACAGATATTTCGTCAAAACTGGCAGCCAAACGTCAACATTGATCTAAATACCAAAAGCTCCAGAGTTGACGAAGAAGGCAATCATGAGGTCGTTTTAACCTTAACGGTTACCGCTAAAATGGAAGACGACACGGCGTTTCTGGTCGAAGTTCAGCAAGCTGGCATATTCTTCGTTGTTGGCATTGAGGGCGAGGCACTGCGGCAGGTCTTGGCAACGGTTGGGCCCAATATTTTGTTCCCTTACGCACGGGAAAGTATTGACGCCTTGGTAGTGAAGGGTGGATTCCCTCCCTTGATGCTAGCTCCGGTCAACTTTGAAGCGTTGTACCGACAGGCTGTTGCCAGTCAGGCTCAGCAGGAAGCTGCGGCACAGGTCGAGTCAGACGCCGAGTAAACGTTTAGGCGCCCCCTGCGGGGGTGCCGTCCTCTTCTAATTCTTTGATCTTGCGCGTCAGCGTATTGCGACCCCAGCCCAGCGTTTCTGCGGCCTCAGCGCGTTTGCCTCCGGTATGAGCTAAGGCGGCGGTAATCATTATGCGCTCGAACTCTGGCAGCGCCTTCCGCAGAACATTGGACTCGCCCGCAGCAAGCCTCTGCTGCGCCCAAGTCGCCAGCACGTCTTGCCATGTTGCGGCGTCGGGAGTTCGTGCGGTTTGAGCGGGCTCTAGTAATTCAGGTGGCAGGTCGCTTGGATGAATCTCACGGCCCGCGGCCATCACGGTTAACCAGCGGCAGGTATTTTCAAGTTGTCTCACGTTGCCTGGCCAGGGTAATTGGCAAAGGTAGCGTGACGCTGAAGTGGACAATACTTTTCCTTCCACCCCGAGTTCTTGGGCAGCCTTACTCAGGAAGAATTGCATCAGCTTTGGGATATCTTCTTGCCGATCTGCAAGGCGAGGAAGGTGAATCCTAATGACGTTAAGGCGGTGAAATAGATCTTCTCGAAACTGCCCGTTTGCGACGAGATTTTCTAGGTTTTGATGGGTGGCTGCGATAATTCTGACATCAGCTTGCACCGGGGTCGCGCCCCCCACTCGGAAAAACTCGCCATCGGCTAGAACACGCAGTAATCGTGTCTGAGTTTCTGCTGGCATGTCGCCGATTTCATCAAGAAAAAGCGTTCCGGAGTCAGCCTGCTCAAATCGACCCACTCGTCTGGCCGATGCTCCCGTGAAAGCGCCTTTTTCATGCCCGAATAGCTCTGATTCCATTAGTTCCCTTGGGATGGCCGCCATGTTGAGTGCAATAAAAGGCCCATCTTTACGGGGGCTGTGCCGGTGCAATGCCCGTGCCACCAGCTCTTTTCCGGTGCCAGATTCGCCATTAATAAGGACGGTGATTTGGCTGTGAGCGAGGCGGCCTATAGCTCGAAACACCTCTTGCATGGCTGGGGCATTACCAATGATTTCAGTGGGCTTATCGGGTAGTTCAGCAACAGGTGCTCTTCGTTCTTTGCGCATGGTCGGGGTGCGCATAACGGTCGCAACAATTTCATCGACATCGAAGGGCTTGGGTAGGTATTCAAAAGCACCTTCTTCATAAGAGGCTACGGCGCTGTCGAGGTCAGAGTGCGCCGTTGTAATGATGACCGGCAGCTCTGGGTATTCAGCGCGCAATTCGCCCAGCAACGCGAGGCCATCGATGCCCGGCATGCGAATATCACTGATCACAACATCAGGGGCTCCTGATGCAATGGCGTCTAGCAAGGCCTCTGCTGTTTCAAAGCTCTGACATAGAAGCCCTGCCTGAGTTAAAGCCTTTTCCATAACCCAGCGTATGGAGCGATCGTCATCAACCACCCAAACTGTTCGGTCTTCAGACACGTCTCAAGTCTCCATCGGTAATAAAACGGTAAAACAGGTATGGCCGGGTTCGCTCTCGCACTGGATAAGGCCACCATGTCTGTTGGCGATCATCTGGGCGATCGATAAACCCAGCCCATTGCCCTTGGTGCTAGATGTCACCATCGGTAGGAATAATTGGTGCAATTGGTCACTGGGGATGCCCGGACCTGCGTCGACAATGTCTAGGCAACACACCAACTTGTGGCGTTTACCACCCAGGGTATATTGGCGCTTGGCACGACTTCGAAGCGTTATCGTGCCTTGACCCGACATGGCTTGGCTGGCGTTGCGCGTGATGTTTAATATGACTTGGGTCAGTTGGTCGGGGTCTGCCTTGAATTCAGGCAGCGATGGATCGTAGTCCCGTTCGATAACAACCTTGCCGCCAGATTCGGCTTCTGTAAGTTGCCTGACGCGCTCAAGAACTTCATGGATATTCATGAAGCGGGTTAACAGCCGCTCTCTTGGGCCGAGCATCCGGTCTACCAAGGTGCGTAAGCGATCCACCTCTTCCATAATGACGTCAGTGTATTCTGTGAGCTTCCCGTCACCTAACTCCCGCGCCAGCAGTTGAGCCGCTCCTCGAATGCCCCCCAGTGGGTTTTTTACTTCGTGGGCCAAACCTTTGATGACTTGGCGCATAGAGGCCTGTGCTTCTCTGAGTTGTGCGTCTTCACTGATGGCATTGAGCCGGTCTACGGGGTTGAGCTCTAACAGAAGGCTAGGGTTGCCACCGGCAGTTTGTAGGGGGCTGATAATGAGGTCCACGCAGTACTGAGCGCCGCTGTGAAGTAACAGCGGCATCTCACGTTTCACCGTGGGGAAATTTTCACTTTGTACTTGGGTAAGAAGGTTTTGCCAGTCCTGATTCAGGCTGACCAGGCGATCAAAATGTACGCCCCGAGTGCGCTCACTGGAGGCCTGTAGCAAGGTTTCACTGGCGGGATTCAAGCTAACGATGCGTAGTTCGGTATCGAGCATAATCACGGCTGTCGCCAGGGCTTCGAGTATCTGATCCTGAGCGGCGACTTGAGGTGCACCCTGCTTGTACTGACTGATAGAGCTCACCTTATGGACGGCCTGAGTACATAAACAGTTACCGGAGCCGATACATCCAACACTTCCCCTTCCGTGTTCTGACGCTTAATCGTGACTTGGTGCTCCCCTCGATAAACATTTCGAAGCTGCCAGCTATTACCCTTCTGCGGTTGACCTATTGCTGCTCCATCGATTTCCAGGAGCGCGAACTCGTCAACCTCCAGAGGGGGAGAGAATTGGGCGGTCACGCCAAAATCTCCGGGACCCATAGGCACGGTTGTGCCTTCGCTAGGACTTGTGATGATGGTGGAGTACGTTATCAGAGCCTCAGGGCCTCTGGGCTCCCTGATAGGTTTTGGAATGTTCGGGGGCGGTTCTGAGAGGTTGGTAGGATTGAGCTCAACTTCTTGGATTATGCCTGACTGGCTTTCTGCTGGAGGCCTGTCGCTGAACACAGATTTACCATTTTTGTCGGTGTATTTATAGATTTCTGCCTGAAGGGGCAGGGTGTTGAGCGCTGAAATCGCAATGGTTGCGACACCTAATCCTTTGGCAATTTTGATCATTGATCCGGCTCCAAGGGTTGTCCCAAGAACAGCTTGCACTGATTGGTCGTTTTGAACCAGAGCGTGAATGCCGGTTACGGCATCAGAGAATTTAGAGCCCTCACGCCCCAATCAGGCGTAAGGACTCTCGAGCACTTTAAAGCGAGTAGTACATGTCAAACTCAACGGGGTGAGTTGTCATGTCGAGACGCTGAATCTCCTCGCGCTTCAGACCGATGTAGGCATCAATCATATCGTCGGTGAAAACTTCGCCTCGTGTTAGGAAGTCGCGGTCTTCATCGAGAGCGTTGAGTGCTACTTCAAGACTGGAAGCCACCGTTGGAATCGCCTTAGCTTCCTCTGCTGGCAGGTCATAAAGGTCCTTATCTGCCGCTTCGCCAGGATGAATTTTGTTCTGGATGCCGTCCAAGCCGGCCATCAGCATGGCAGCGAAGGCTAGATAAGGGTTTGCTGTAGGGTCGGGGAACCGGACCTCAACGCGCTTGCCTCGTGGTGATGGCTCGTAAGGAATGCGGATAGAAGCAGAGCGATTACGGGCTGAATAAGCCAGCATGACCGGAGCTTCAAAACCGGGTACCAGTCGCTTGTAGCTGTTGGTAGACGCATTGGCAAAGGCATTCAGCGCTCTGGCGTGCTTAATAATGCCGCCAATATAGTAGAGCGCAGTTTCGGAAAGCCCCGAGTAACCGTCACCGGCGAAGGTGTTGTCGCCGTCTTTTGCAACCGATTGGTGCACGTGCATTCCCGAGCCATTGTCACCGACTAAAGGCTTGGGCATGAAGGTAGCGGTTTTGCCATAAGCATGGGCAACGTTGTGAACGCAGTACTTGAGGATCTGCACTTCGTCTGCTTTCTTAACCAACGTGTTGAAGCGGATGCCAATTTCGCACTGACCCGCTGTGCCCACTTCGTGGTGATGTACTTCTACATCCAGGCCCATCTGCTCCATGGCTGAACACATGGCGGCGCGTATATCGTGGAGGCTGTCCACGGGTGGTACAGGGAAGTAACCGCCTTTAACTTTTGGCCGGTGGCCGGTGTTGCCATCGTCGTAATGGGCTGAAGATGACCAGGCCGCCTCTTCTGAATTGATGCTGTACCCGGCACCACTAATATCGGAGTGCCATTTAATGTCATCGAAGACAAAAAATTCAGGCTCTGGGCCAAAAAAAGCGGTGTCGCCGATACCTGTCGACGTGAGGTAGGCTTCCGCGCGCTTGGCGACGCTGCGAGGATCACGCTCGTAGCCTTGCATCGTTGTTGGCTCAATAATGTCGCACCGGAGAATCACGGTCGCGTCATCGGTGAAGGGGTCTAAAATTGAGCTGCCATCGTCAGGCATCAAAATCATGTCTGATTCGTTGATGCCCTTCCAACCGGAAATAGATGAGCCGTCAAACATCTTGCCCTCTTCGAAAAAATCCTCGTCCACCTCCGTGGCGGGAATAGAGACGTGTTGCTCTTTACCCATGGTATCGGTGAAACGCAGGTCTACCCAGCGAATATCATTGTCTTTGATTAAGGTGAGCGTGCGCTCCGACATGGCTAACTCCTTGAAATATCTAAATGGGGGCTTTAACGAGCCCCAAGGCTTGATGATTGGGGCATGCACCATGCCATGAATCAACGGTGTGGGATAGTGCAAGGTGTATGCCAGAGGAGTCTTCTCGGCTAAAAAAAATATAAGCCATTGAAAATTATAGTAAATAATCTAAAGCACAGGATTTTTGGATGCCAAGTAATCGGCATCTCCGCACTATAAAAGTGCGCTACGCACTAAAATCGCGCATTTTTTGCCCCATAAATGGGCAAATGATCCTCAGCAGCGCCAGATCTTATTTTCGCCAGTAACCGTAATATTGCAGACCAGTTGTGCGGCAGCCTCTGGTAGACTCCGCGCCGCCCAACCCCCCTTATCTTGGAGAGACACGCCGCGTGATCAGCCAGCTGAGAAATATTGCCATCATCGCCCACGTAGACCACGGCAAAACAACACTCGTGGATTGTCTGCTACAGCAGTCCGGCACCCTTGACCGGAAAGCGGCAGGGACCGAGCGGATTATGGATTCCAACGACCAGGAAAAAGAACGTGGCATTACCATTCTTGCCAAGAATACGGCGATCCGCTGGCAAGATTATCGTATCAATATTGTGGACACACCCGGACACGCAGATTTCGGCGGCGAAGTGGAGCGGGTGCTATCTATGGTGGATTCTGTCCTTTTGCTGGTTGATGCCGTAGACGGACCCATGCCACAGACGCGTTTTGTGACCTCCAAAGCATTTGAGCGCGGACTTAACCCCATTGTGGTCATTAACAAGGTCGATCGTCCTGGTGCCAGGCCTGATTGGGTGGTTGACCAAGTTTTCGATCTTTTTGACTCCCTAGGTGCCAACGAGCAGCAGCTCGACTTCCCTATTATTTACGCTTCTGCCCTTAACGGGATCTCAGGTGAAGAGCACGAAGCGATGGGCACCGATATGGCGCCGTTGTTTCAAACCATTGTCGATAAAGTGCCGCCACCATCGGTAGACACATCGGGCCCGCTGCAGTTACAAATTTCCGCGCTCGACTACAGCAGCTATGTCGGTGTTATTGGTGTGGGACGCATCACCCGAGGTTCGGTAACACCCAACACGCAGGTCGCTGTTATTGATCGCAATGGCGACAGTCGTAACGGAAAAATCCTGCAGGTTATGGGTTATCAGGGCCTTGAGCGCGTTGAAGTGACTGAAGCTGGTGCTGGAGACATCGTTTGCGTGACCGGAATTGAGGCATTAAATATTTCTGACACGCTGTGCAGTCCGGATACCCCAGAGCCACTGCCGCCTCTCTCGGTAGATGAACCCACGGTCAGCATGACCTTTCAGGTCAATGACTCGCCCTTTGCAGGACTCGAAGGCAAGTACGTGACCTCACGTAATATCCGGGAGCGTCTCGATCGGGAACTCATACACAACGTGGCTCTGCGCGTGGAAGAGGGTGATTCTCCAGACAAGTTTTCGGTATCTGGTCGCGGTGAGCTGCACCTGTCAGTGCTGATAGAGAGCATGCGCCGTGAAGGCTTTGAGTTGGGTGTTTCGAGACCCGAAGTGATTCAAAAAGAAATCGACGGTGAGCTCTGTGAGCCCTATGAAAACCTGGTGATTGACTGTGAGTCAGAGCATCAGGGTGGCGTGATGGAGGAGTTGGGTCTGCGCAGGGCTGAAATGAAAAACCTGGTGATAGACGGTAACGGACGCGTGCGCCTTGAGTTTATTGTTCCGGCAAGAGGGCTAATTGGATTTCGTTCGCAGTTTCTAACCCTCACTTCAGGCTCGGGTATCATGACTCACGTCTTTGATCATTACGGCCCTGTTAAACGTGCAGAGTTGGGCGGACGCGTAAACGGCGTTCTGGTTTCCATGGTGAAAGGCAAAACCCTAGCTTATGCTTTATACACCTTGCAGGACCGAGGTCGACTTTTTGTCGATCCCAACAAGGACGTGTACGAGGGGCAGATTGTTGGGCTGCATAGCCGTGGTAACGACTTGGTTGTTAACCCGACGAAAGCCAAGCAACTGACCAATGTTAGGGCCTCAGGCACAGACGAAGCGCTAATTTTGACGTCTCCAGTACGACATAGTCTCGAGCAGGCTTTGGAGTTTATTGAGGATGATGAGCTTGTCGAAGTGACTCCTGACAGCATTCGACTGCGCAAGAAACTGCTGCTCGAACACGAGCGTAAGCGCGCAGCTCGCAGCGCAGCCTAAAGCGAGAACATATTTTTGTCGGCCACGCGCCATAGATCGGTCAGGTAAGACCGATCTAGCTGAGCAGCATTTCGAAGTGGGGTAGATCGTCCTCGAGATAGGGGCCTTTTACGGTTGTAAAACCCAAGCCGTGATAAAACTCCTGTAGGTACGCTTGACCGCTAATTCTTAAGCCGTGGTTAGGCCACAGGTCTTGAGCGTAGGCCATGCTTTTAACCATTAGCTCGCGACCTAGTGACTGACCCCTGTTGTCGGGGGCCACTGCGACTCGGCCAATCGACACCTCCTCATAAACTGCCCCTGGGGGTGCAATCCTCAAGCTGGCGATGAGCTCCCCGTCCAGTAAACCCTCAAGGTGCCAACAGTGTGGGTCTATGTCGTCGGGATCCTGATAGGGACAGCGTTGCTCAACAACGAATATGCGGCTGCGCATGTTCAGCATGGCGTGCCACTCTAATGCACTGAAAACATTGAAGTGGCGAAAACGCCACTGAAGGGTATTAGACATAGTGTGGCCAGTTTTTTTGGTCAAGGAATGCCCTTTCCGGGGACATGGGTAGTTTATCGGGTTAGGATTCCGTGGAACAGGAATTAAAGGGCTGCAGATCATGCTGACCATGGGACAGGTACAGGACGATTTCGACCTCCTCAACAGGGCGGCAAGACAATCGTTGTCTGGCGTATTTGCTGGGCTCGATATCGAATCGAGTACGGTTGATTTACCTGCCAGTCGTTCCGTTTACTTTACCCCTCTCCCCGATAACACCATTGCCTGCGTAGAGTCGGGTTTGGTATCCGTTATGCATGAACAAACTGTGGTGAGCGTGTTGGAACCCGGCGACCTTGTGCTTGGCGACAGCGCCCTAGTTCCTGCCACTGTAACAGCGCTTCAATTTGGTTCGGAGGAGGGTGCTACCGTCCGAACTTGGGAGCAGGGGGCGTTTCTCCGCGCGATCAGTGCAGATGATGCTCGGCAAAGGCTGTGGCTCGCGGCACTCATCCAAACACAATCCCTCATGTATCGAATGAGTGGTTTAAGTATCCAGCGACAAACCGGGCTAAGGGGAGACACCGAGGTTTATTCCCCAGGCGCGGTCATTATTCAGCAGGGAGACCCCGCTGATGACGTATTTTCAATGGTGGCCGGGGTTGCGCAGGTGTTGGTAGATGAACAGCCCGTTGCCAGAATAGCCACGGGTGAGCTGTTTGGCACAATGGCGGCACTGACTAGTGGCCACAGGAATGCCACCGTAACTGCTCTAGAACGCTGTTCGGTGTTGCGCGTTCCCAAGGACCGATTTTTTGAAATTATTCGTACACGACCAGAAGCTGTGCAGGGCCTGTTGGTCGACATGGCGCGCTCTATTACGGCACTGAACGGGGAGGTAGTGGCATTGCGCCAACGTGTGTCAGAACCGTAAAACTTATTCCTAGTCACTTAAATACTGAGAGTTCCAGTTAATGTCTGATCCGGTAATGGGCGCAACGAGCCCTGAAACCCTATCGTTACGCGATTATGCCGAAAAGGCTTACCTCGATTATTCGATGTACGTCATTCTTGATCGCGCTCTTCCCAATATCGGGGATGGGCTCAAGCCCGTCCAGCGACGTATCGTTTATGCGATGAGTGAGCTGGGTCTGAAAGCTACGGCTAAATTTAAAAAATCGGCGCGTACCGTCGGTGATGTCATTGGCAAGTTTCATCCCCATGGCGACAGCGCCGCCTATGAAGCCATGGTGCTTATGGCTCAGGACTTCAGCTATCGCTACCCCTTAATCGATGGTCAAGGTAACTGGGGATCACCCGACGACCCTAAGTCGTTTGCAGCGATGCGTTACACCGAATCTAGGCTCACGCACTACGCTGACATTCTCCTGGCTGAGTTGGGACAGGGTACTGTTGATTGGCAACCAAACTTTGACGGCACTCTCGATGAGCCTATGGTGTTGCCGGCACGTGTCCCGAACCTGTTGCTCAACGGCACAACAGGGATTGCAGTGGGGATGGCCACTGATATCCCACCGCACAACCTCCGTGAGGTTGTTAGTGCAACTATCCGTTTGTTAGAGGCGCCCCGGGC
>ENA-UZWX01004718-UZWX01004718.1-metagenome-genome-assembly--contig:-Day-4---50m-contig-4718_pt1 | contig 23158 bp, 19 predicted proteins | sample MGYA00260347_ERZ794907 | MGnify/ENA metagenome assembly ERZ794907 | reverse complement strand
CGATCCCCCCAGGGATCCCGGTGCACCAAGACATCAACCGCATGTGCCCGACGCCTCATCCTGATACCGCGGCTTTGTTTGACGTAGTCTCCAGACAGGAAATCTTCACCTGCCGCGGAGGCAAAGGCTCTTGCGATCCTTTCGACGTCCAGATAGCCAGGTTGTTCACGTCCGATAACGATGGCCTGATCAAACTGCTCCCACTTGTTTTGGCCTCTGAGTTTGCCAAAGTGGCCAGCCTTTCCGGTCTGGTCAATGTCAAGTGAACTGATAACGGCCTTGGTGCCGAACACGGCTGCTTCCGGATGGCGCGCAATGACATCATTGACGAAGCCGCGCAGGGTTTCGTTTTCAAGTATGATTTTGTCTGTCAGCTTCTGTTTGTCTTGGGCCTCAACGCTTAGCCTACGCTTGGCAAAGTTGCATCCAATAACCTGTGTGACCTTGGCATTTCGCTCGACGGGATAATGGTGTGCTTCCATATCGGAGCCGAAGAGGCGCCGCGAAAGGTCGGGATCGGCTGTGCCATCGACATATAGAAATGGACGAACATTGATGTTTTTGAGCTTGCGCAGACGCACAGCGCAGAACCCTGCCTGATGTTTAGATGGACGCGTTCGGTCCTGCTGCGTGAATACTGCGCTTGAAGTAACCAAGCCATTCTTCATGTCAGCCAACAAGCACTCACAAAGAATCTGAAGCCGTCGTGCATGACTTGCTGTACTGTCCTTAAGTCGTTGGCCAATGGTAATAAGCTGGGTCTCATCTATGGGGTCTTCCTTGCAAGAAAATAGCGGTTTCAAAGCGCGGTTTATGTTGCCGGTTTTCAGCTCCTCAAGGTCCCTGATGGCGGCCTTTAACAACTCAGTTGTAAGCCCTGACTCCCGCAATAGCTTTAAGCAAAACCCCTCGTTACTTCCCGCCATCGACAACAAGGCTCTCTTTACTGGCGAGATCGCCTTATCTTGCGCCACAAGGGAGTCCATAACCTCGTCATCTCTGGCAGTGTTGTTTTTCACTGGAGGCATCAGATCTTCCGCCAGCTCAACCAATGAAACGTGCACGTCTTCCACGCCAAAATCACGTGGTCGTTCATCAAAAATCGTGAGATCAGGCTCCGCTTCAGCCGGTAGAGGCAGGTGGCCGTATTCGTGCGGTGCAAAGATCACTAGCCCCGCCTTGGCACTCAAGTGCGCTTTGATTTCTGCTTCTTGCCGCAGGTACCCGCATTCCATTTGAAACGGGCATTTCTTGCACAGCGCCGAGCGAATGGAGAACCCAAGTTCAGATATCTTGCTGGCTGTAGGATACGCGTGGCACATTTTGGTGGAGGCGCTGTGAGCCGCTGAATCCGGTCGATTACGGCCTTTCAGCACGATGGCAGGTGGAGCAGTGACGGAAGCATTGTTGTGATAGTCGGCATACGCCTCTGCCACCTTTTCGTGATCGGGCAAAAGTACTAAGGAAACAAGCCCATTTGTGTAGTGGAGAAACCCTGAGTGCCCGTCACGGCCGACAATGGCTGCTGTCTTGCCGACGCCTTGAGCACCAGAAAGCACTACTTGTGGCGGGCTTGCCCATCTTTTCGAAGCCTTTCCTTCTCTTTGCTTGGAAAGAAAAGCCATGGCCTTGGTTCCCCATTCTTCTATGGTTTTCGAATGCATTGCGATAGCGAGATCGCGCGAGATCGACCTTGGCGGATGAAAGGACGCGGGTGCATCCGCTGGTTTGGCTCCATTGATTGGCCGTGCCACGCCATCTCTGATGCCGTTGCGCACTGCCTCCTCGTATCTGTCGTGTCCGGTGTTGCGCGCGGCATTCAGAAGTCTGCCAAAAGCTTCCGTTTCATTGATTTCGCCTGCACCAACAAACCCACCGATCAGAAGGGATTCATTGTAAATCGTTGTGTTCCCATGTTTGCCATCGGCAAGTCTTGCACATGCTTTCGAAAGTTGGGCTTCTCCTCGCTTTGAAGTGATGGTCTTTGAATGAGAAGGATTGGCTTCACATTGGAAGGGTTTGGATGGCTTTCCTTTCGTTGCCTTCTTTTGACTTCTCTTGGCAACGTTAGGAAACGCAATGGAACCCGTATCCACTATTTCCTTCTGTTCTCTGAGGACCCCAATTCTTGGCAACCCTTCCAAAGGATCGCGAACCCCATCAAAAATCGGGTTTGCGATGTAGTTGGATTGTGCAATCCGCGCCAAGCTTTTGTCGCTGCCGACAACTTCAAACAGGTGTTCACGCTCATGTTTGAGCAAGGGGCGATCTGCCAGGCAATAGAAGTGGAATTTGGCCAGGTGCTCCTTGCCGTCTGTGGCCGCACTTGAAGAGGCCTGCCAAACGACTGAGACACCCTTCAATGCTGGTAGCTTCCGAGATATGGTGCCCCAGGTCCACTCGGCCAAAGCTTGTGGATTCTGCCAACTTAAATGGTCTGGCCGCACGACATCATCGACATCGAAGTGAAGCCAGGCACAACCTTGATCGCTCAGCGTGGCGGCTTCGCCATCTCGCGGATTGGCCAGGCGTCGTATGTGTTCCTGACGAAGAAATTCTTCCTTTACAGATCCCGCCACGACCACTTTGCAAGGTGACTTCGAGAGTTCGGTGATTAAGTCGTAAAGGCCATCAAAGCTGCATACTGCGCGTTCTTCATGGGTGAAGTTTTTCGCGCGGCTCGAACTATCCACGCCACCATTGTGAAATCGTTTTGTTTGAATTCGACCGTGACCTGCTTCCAAAATTGTGAATCTGGCTGCTTGGTCCTGTTGTTGAAATGGTTTCTTTTTCAATTGAAATGCTCTTTCGCCCTGAGGGCGGAAGGCGATCAAAATGAAGATGTGCTGGAAAATGTCTTTCTGTAGTCACTGCACTTACTCCGGCCCCCAAAGGCTCTTTTTGTTGGCCAGCGGAATTGCCAGCAAGCGCAAGTTAGAAGAGGAAGGTTTCGCTGGGATTTAAGGAAGGAGGACTGCTGGACCCTAGACGGCTTGTGCTAGAACATCACGTGGAGCGGTCACGTTCAGCAAAGAAAAATGACCGGCCGGCGTTATGGGGATGGCTGGACGGGGCGGTGTCAGAGGAAACTGGCTTGTGAAGGGCAGGTTGGTTTCGTAGCGTCCGATCATGACCAAACCCGACATATTCAAGTACTTCAAAACCAGCCCGCAGATCATCCGCCTGGCGGTTATGATGTACGTTCGATATCCACTATCGCTTCGAAATGTCGAAGACCTGCTGCATGAGCGTGGTATTGAGATCAGCCACGAGACGGTTCGTTTCTGGTGGAACCGGTTCAGCCCGTTGTTTGCCGCGGAGATCCGAAGGAAACGGGTCAGTCGGATGCGTGCGCATTCGAACTGGCAATGGCATCTGGACGAGGCGTTCGTAAAAATTAATGGTGAAACCCACTACCTGTGGCGGGCGGTCGATCACGAAAGCGAAGTGTTGGAAAGCTATGTCACCAAGCGTCGGGATCGCAAAGCTGCATTGAAATTCCTCAGAAAATCAATGAAGCGCTTTGGCCAACCACATGTGATCGTGACCGATCTACTGCGGTCTTACGGCGCTGCGATGAAGGTCATTGGCAATGTGGATCGCCAAGAGACAGGTCGCTGGAAAAACAATCGCGCTGAGAATTCCCACTTGCCGTTTCGACGAAGAGAGCGAGCCATGCGGCGCTTTCGCCGAACGCGAAGTTTGCAAATGTTCGTCTCAGTCCACGCCTCGGTCCACAACCATTTCAACCAAGAACGCCACCTCTACTCCCGACAAAATTTCAAGCTCAACCGTGCCGTCGCTCTCGCTGAGTGGCATCAACTCGGTGCGGCATAAAGGGCGGCTTCATTGTCCTTGCAGAGACTGGTTCGCATTCGTCTGACAGCACCAAAATGCGCACCTGATAATGGTCTGCGCTTGGGGGCAGTTTATGAGTGAAAATGACGACGAGTAATTTAGTCGCATTTGTCCTCAAGACCGTAAGCTATTGCAAGATTACCTTCATCAATTTGATCGAGCTTATTTGAGCTGAGTGACTTATCAAAAGCAGCTTTAGTGTTTTTCCCCCACAGCCCGTCAATTGAACTTTTGTAGAAACCTTCTTTAGCAAAATGGCTTTGTAATGCTTTTCGTTGACACAAACTTAAAGAAGCGAAGGCTTTTTTTGTTTCTAAATTGACACGGTGGTCGCGGTCCATCAGCGATCTATGAAAGAGCTTATTCAGCTCTTTTTTGTTATTTCTATTTTTAGCAATAAAAGCAGTAAATTCTGAGATGTAATCTTCCGTGCTTTTCCCGAAATTCCTTTCGAACGAGCGCTCAAAACCGTATTTATCTAGATCACCATAAAACGCGTCTTTCAGCGCCGTTTCCCCCTCTCGATAGACAAGGTAAGCTACAAACCAAGTACCGATATCATACGCTAAACGCCGTTCATAATCGTAGGTAAATTCATTTAATTTCTGTGATGAGGAAAAGTAATTGTTGAAACTTCGGTCCTTGTATCTGAACATTTGACGACGCATATCGCGCAGGCTTCCAACGTGGCGCGAATATTCGAGAAGGCCCATATAATTAGCGCTTCCTTCGTGAACCCATGGCGTTTTCTCGTAATTTCCCGTCAGCTTCTTATCGCGCTCACACTTGTCACGTCTATCGGTTGTACATTCATCTGAAATTTTTGAATGCTGATAGATATGCCAATACTCATGTAAAATGGTTTGCTTATAATCTTCCTCATCTGGGTAGGGTCGAGAACTCCCCATAGTCAGTGTATAAAAGTCATACGTTAAGTTTGGGCGAATGTAAGAACTAACATAAGCGCCACCTTCTTCAGGCATATGCCGAAATATCTTATGATGTTTGTTGGCGCAATCGTGGCGCAAATCCCAATTACGATTTAGTTTTTTGCGGCGTTCGCAAAATGCGTCTTCAAGTTCTTTCGCAGCGTCAAAGCTGCTACCAACAACATATATCTCTGTTGGCCCGTGGCTGCCCCATGCATCAACTCCAATAAGATACCATCTCTTCACCAATTCTTTTGTTGAACTCGAAATATCTGCTGCAGCGAAGAGCGTCGTTTTATTATCCACTTTCTCGTCAGCGAAAGCTGCACCTGCAGTTAACACAAATAATATGAATACCAAAAACCTCATAATAAAAAGCTAACGGGTTGGTCAGTATTATCAAGAGAATCTTCGTTTGACCCAACCGCTAGGTGCTTTCAGACGAATTCGGCCAGTCTTAGTTTACCGTAGACTTATGGATACCTAGTCGGGGCGAAATTGACGCCACTCGGCAAGAGCAGCGGCGCGGTTGAGTTTGAAATTGCAACGTGAGTAATGGTGACGTTCCTTGTTGAAATGATTGCAAACAGAGGCGCAAATGGTGATGAACTTTTGCAGACTTCGCATGCGTCGAAACCGAAGCATGGCACGCTCTCGTCGTCGAAACGGCAGGTGTGAATTCTCCGCTCTATTGGTTAGCCAGCGGCCTGCGTTGCCGATAACCTTCATCGCGGCGCCGTAGGACTGCAGTAGATCGGTCACGATGACATGCGGATGGCCAAAGCATGTCATAGTTTTTCTGAGGAATTTCAATGCTGCTTTGAGATCTCCGCGCTTGTCTTGAAGTACTTGAATGGGTCGCGTTTTATCATCCGGCGACGCTAGGTGTCCGCCCCGCTCGACTCAACCAAGTTTCCTCCGACAGTACCATCAAACGGGTTTCAGGCTGGTTTGGTGGAGCCGGTTTGCCGCCGGGCCCAGAACGGGCTCCTAGGCCACCTGCTCTCTCGGCAATAGACCTGATTTTTTTCGGTGAGGTAGTCTTGCACTCCCTTGGCAACAGATTCCGCGTAGCTCTCCATCTTTTCACGGTCTTGCATCAAAAATGCGTCTGTTGCCTTGATCGCGGACCATAGTGCAGTCGTCATCCCATGCGAGGAGAGTGGATCAAACGCGGCCGATGCATCACCTATAGCCGCCCAACCTGCGCCGATGGCGGGCGCTATCCAACTGCTGTTTGTAGTGATGCGCTTTGGAAGACCACAGGACTTGTAGCCATAGTCTTCCAGATAGGCTGAGATTGAATGGGTCGCGCGCGCGCTCTGCTCAAAAGCGGTAGGATCGATCCTCGGCAAATCTGCGTCCGTGTAGAAATTCAGTATGACGCGTGCATCCGCCAGCACTGACATGTACCACCAACCACGCTCTTCTGCCTGGATCAAAGTTACCGGACGCGGGGTCTGAAACTCCTCGCTCTGAAAAAGAGCGTACTGGCAACAGAGTTTGTCCGCCTGAAAGCGTGGCGAGAATTTTGAGGCTATAATGGCTTTTCGGCCTGTGGCGTCAAATACGAAGCCTGCCTTGATTAAGTCGCTTGTGGTCTCCAAATGCCATTGGCCATCAATAATACGGACATTAACTATGTCACGATAGATCCTTTGTGCGCCTGAGGCGACAGCCTGTAAGGCAAGTGCATCTTCAAAGGCCCCACGGTCTAGAACTGTGGGTGGGCCTTCAAGCTGAACGATTGAATTTCGTTCGATCAGTGTGTCACTGCCCCAAGCTGAATAGGTGCTGTGGGCATGGCGATGGACCTCGGATTGAAGCACCGAATCCAACCCGAGTGTCTTGAGCATCGGGATTGCGCTCGCGCTGAGGTGTTCGCCGGGTTTGAACGTTTCTGCCCGATCGGCTGCGATCCAGACAGGCTGCGCATTGCCCTGTGTCAAACGCAGAGCGGCAGCGGCTCCAGCTATTCCGCCGCCGAGAACAACGACGGGATGGATCAATTTGGCAACATCCCCTGATCGGGGTGCCATTCAAACCGGGTTTCCATATTGTCCGCATGCTGCCTTTCAACAAAGACATCGCCCTGTGGCGTTGGCATTCGGACAACAATGCCCATACCTTCCCACAATTTGATCATGTTGGTGATGCCATCCCAGTAGCTGCCATTTGCGTGGTATCCGATCCCTGCAACACCCCGCGACCAGCTGACCCTGCTGTCAAGAAACTTGTTGCGCTCAGCCTGTGAAAGGTTTTCTTCCAGTCCGGCTAAGTAGTAGGGTTCCGGCAGTACATCGGTGGGCAGTAGTGCGGGCCACCATACGGCTGTTGGGTAGTTTTGCTGCATTCGCACTTGCTGACAGCTGAACGCATCGCATTGCCATGGCAAGCCCATCCACCGCGTCAAGTCCCCTGCCATCTGTGGGCCAATAGGCGGTGGAGCATCGCGAAACCCTTTGAGCGCAATCTCGGGTGTCATTAGACGACCGAGGTCGTGGTTTAGACTTTCCCGGTTTTGATGAGCGATGCGGAACGGCTCTGCTTTTTTGTCATAATAGCGTGCATACATCTCTTTGAGGCGCAGATAATATGTCAATTCAACGCCCGGATGAAACGCACCGCCCGACAGTGGCTCTAATGCAGCTTGTGTCAATGCGCCAGGTTGCTGTTCGAGGGGAACGTCATCGAAAGTCTGATATTCGGCAATTGAATCCTCAACCTGTTGACCCTCGTAGTCGTTCACGAAATTGCCTACTGCCCAAGCTTGCAGAGAAGCGTACTGTAGCTTGGGAAATTGGAACCACTGCAGCGGACTACCGTCATAATTCACCCCGTCACCCAACATGTAAGGGATTTTGAGGCGTTCTTCTAAATAAGCGCTATCTCCTAGGTTGTAGGGATCTCGGAAAAGCGCAAAAATCCTCTGTCGGAATTCGGTGTTAACGGGGCTCGGGTCGGCAAGCTGGGCTAAGTATTTTGGGTCACCTAGATCACCGATGGCCATCCAACCCTCACGCAGGTTTGCCGCTTGCGTGACCCATTTCATCAAGGCAATGCGTCGGAAGGTTGGATAGATACGCTGCATAAAAGAAAGGGGCTCTGTCGGGGCTGCCGTCCATCCGACCTCTAGATTCATGTCCTCGATCACGTCATACATCGTTGTGATTGGTGGAATCTCGGGGGCAAAATTTGGTCCTACACAAGTGACCCATGACGGTTCTGCATTAAAAACCTTGCCGCCGATTTTGACGGAAGCAGTCACTGGCCCGTCACACCAGTCGTCGTACCAGGCATTATTATCAGCAAAACTGGTTATGGCTGCGCCGCTTGGCGAATTAGACACGCCATTAGGTGGTATCACAAGCAGACGGCCGGAATCATCTGTGCGTAATTGCCCAAGTCGAACCTTTGTTGCATCTGGTTGCCCACCCCAGAATACCCCTTCGAAAGCATAGGCGGCGTTATCGCCGGTTGAGTTAATACCAACGCCTGAGATCCCAATCTTGCCGCCGTCAATGATCAGGTTTTCTTCACGTTCCTGATTTGATACGAAAAATTGGTTTCGCTTTTGTGAGGGCAGGCCAGGGGCTAAGTCGCCATTATCTAGCGGATTGTTGAATCCATACCAATTGGCCTTTGTATTAGCTAGGTGAACATCCCATCTGATGCCGTCGCCAATCACTTCGCCTATAACCTTGTTCTCTGCATCGAAGGCATAGACTCGGAAACGCTGAACCTGTTTTTTGATCTGCTCCAGTCCGTCCTTGAATTCACCGTTTTCGGGTTTAGGTGGGACCCCCGGTAATTCGGGTGCAAGGAACCAGCTTTGAGACCCGCCAACGCGGCTGATCCCCAGCGCAGGATAGATCCTAACCTGCGCTACTTCTGCACCAGGCGCGGCTCGCATAAAAGTATTTTTGGGATCAATGCTGGCGCGTGCGGGCCAAGGGGCACCGGCTATTAAGGCTGCGCTGGACGCCATTCCGAGGAAATTTCGACGTGACTTATTGGGAGATTCATCTGACATTATTTACTTTTGAAGTGAGTGCTAATTTACTGCACTTTGGATTCATCAGGATAATATATCAATAACAATCTGCAGTTTCGTTGAGGACTAAATCCATTAGAGATGCACGTGTAAGGACTATCATTGATGCAAATAAGTTAGATAGGCATTGGGGGGGGCTTGTCAGAAGGATTTGAGTTGAGGCGGACAAGGTGGTTTCGTAACCTTTGCTCATGACAAAACCAGACCCTTTTAAGGGCTTTCACAGCAGCCCCGAGATTATCCACCTCGCCGTCATGCTGTATGTTCGCTTTCCTTTGTCGCTTAGGAATGTCTAAGATCTTCTGCACGAGTGTGGCGTCGACATCAGCCACGAAACGGTGCGGTATTGGTGGAACCATTTTGGCCCGATATTCGTCGCTGAAATTCGCCGAAAACGGATACAACAGATGCGCGCATACTCGAACTGGCAGTGGCATCTGGACGAGGTATTTGTGAAGATTAACGGTGTGACGCACTACCTTTGGTGAGTGGTTGATCACGCGGGTGAGATACTGGAAAGTTATGTCACAAAGCTTCAGAACCGCAAAACAGCATTTAAATTCCTTAGGAGAAACGTGAAGCGCCGTGGTCGCCCTCTCCGAGTGGCGCTTGCTTTGTTCGGCATAAGTTCCGGTATTTGACGGCAAACTGAGACTGGTTCGAATTGGTTTGACACCACCGCCCAGTATAGAGCTGGTCTTTGGTTATACGTTAAGGGTCTTGGCTAAAGAAATGAGGTTGCTGCTGTTAGCAACATCAGCCGGGGAGGTTCGTTCCAGGCTTTTGGCTTCCAGTTCAGTCAGGACCTGATGCTTCATAAGTCTGGCACGCTGAGCGAGACCATGCTTATGATGAACTCTGACATAATGATTAGGTAATCGAGACCAATGGCAGAACGTTACGAACGCCACCGCCAAGCTTGGACAGGTGAGGAAATTCAAAAACTGCATTTGCTAGCAACAAAGGGGATGGGTCTAAAGGCTATTGCCAAAGCTCTTACGCGTTCTGAGGAATCGATCAAAACGAGAGCAAAACAAGACAAACTGAAAATTCGAAAACTGCGCTGATTTCTTGTGCCCAGCTCATTATCAAAACCGCAGTTGCGCCATCATTGACTTGATTGACACTTTACTTGGAGCTCAGCGCTCTTTTGATTATGACACCCACAGGAAAATTGGGCTCTCATCAACTCTTCAAACGCCGCGATGCAGCTTTTGCATTGCGGGCGCTCGCACGGTGCGCAGCACTTCAGACAGGGTTCAAGCAGTTGATCCCACTTTCTGGTTCAAGACTTCAGCCTGGAAGCAATGCTTTTTGAACTGCCTCATCCCAACCCAGGTAGAAATTATCCTGATCGCGTATCATGGGTCGGTCCATCACTTTCGGGCGAGCAGAAATCTGCGCTTCTGCTTCAGAATTTTTCAGCCAGTTATTTAGCGCTCGGTAGTCGTTCGTTTGGCGATCTACCAGCCGATCTCCAAACTCCACAATCAATTCGCCCAATTCAACTTCGCTCAGAGGTTCCGCTCAGACATCACGAAAACTGATTTCTTTGCCTGCTTTCTCCAACGTCTTGCGGGCTCTTTGGCAAACCGCGCAGGTGCTCAACCCATAGATCAGCATGTCGAAATCTCCTTTTAGGATGATCTTGCAAATTCAAGTATCAATCGTTGCAGTAAAACCAACAAAACTGTTGATTGAATCTTGATTACCACAGCGGCCCAGTGCCGACATTGATCCGTTGTTCTTGTGCTGCAGTGCAGCTTCTGCATTGCTGATATCGGTCAACTACGCACTATTTTCCATTCGACCGGAGACAAGTAAACGATACTCTCATCAACGCAGACCATCACATCGCCATCCTGAATGTTAACCTGCAGCTTCATCGTGCGACTTGCCAAGCCGCTCAGCTCGCTGGTGCTTTTCTCTGAAAAATTGATTATCTGAAGGTTGTCAAACCGAGTGGTACTGTTTCTGATCTTCTCCCACCACATCTCGGCCGTCCTGCCGTAAGAATAGACAATTACTTTGTTGGCTTTACCACTGGATTGACGGACAACCTTCTCACTGGGAAGACCCAATGTGACCCATAACTCAAGCTCACCGCTAAGGCTCTTCTGCCAAATGTCTGGTTGGTCATCCGTTGACAGGCCTTTCGTCATTTCCAACTGCTCTTGGGCATTCAGCGCAAAAGCGAGAATTCGTACCATCAACCGTTCATTCGTTTCCGAGGGATGCTTAGCAACAGTCAGTTTATGAGTATCGTAATACTGACGATCCATATCGGAAACGGAAAGTTCAACTTTGTAAATGGTGGCTTTTTGCGCCATGGTTTTTCCTGGAATTGCAAAGATAGAGATCCCTAATGCTTCTGGTGTCTTTGTGAAAGCAGATAAAGAAAAATCCGTAAACGTCAGCCCATTTCGGACATCCCGCCACGCTCAATGTCAGCTTGCCCAATTACCGAAACCGGGCCTTTGCGCACTGTGTCGCAATTTCGATTTTTAACATAGTCGATGTCAACTAGCGCTTCCTGAGAAGTCTCAGCCGAGTTAGGCCAACGCCGGACAGGATGATCGCCGCACCTACGTAAGTGCAGGGGCAAATGTGAATGATGATGATTGAACGGAACCACAACCGGGACACCCCGAGGTGCCGTCAGGGCTTTAAAGCTCGTTAGTCTGATTTGTAGGGACCCGGTACGCGGACTTCATCAAGGCCAGCGGTAAAATGTAAACGCGCCAACAGGCCGAACACATGACCGCTCTTCCTAACGATCAACATCAGTCGAAAAAAAACTTTGCATAAACGGAGCCATCCACACACGACAGCACCAATTCGCTACATCTTGTTTCACAGGGAACGCCGTCCAAGCAGCCATACGAAAAACGCACCGCCAACAATCCCGGTCACGATGCCAATTGGCATGTCTTCTGGCGCAATGACCGTGCGTGCGGCAATATCGGCCCAGAGCAGAAAGATTGCACCGACTAATGCAGATACTGGCAGAACACGGGTATAGTCGCCCCCTACAAGCATCCTTGCAATATGCGGCACCATAAGGCCCACAAACCCAATAATACCTGAGAATGCAACCATGACCCCCGTGATGAGGGCTCCGATTACAAAAACGATCAATCTGAATCGCGCAACTGCTATACCGAGTGTGGCAGCAGTTTCATCCCCAATTGTCATTGCGTTCAACTGGATTGTCCGCAAGGTCAGCCACGCGCCGCAAAGGATCAGGATCACGAGCGGGTAGATCAGATGATCCCATTGCGCGAGGCCAAGTCCGCCGAGCATCCAGAAGACGACCGTGTGGGAAGCACGCGGATCGCCGAGGAATATCAACCCGTTTGCTGCAGCCATGATAATGAAAGAGACTGCGACACCGGCAAGAACCAACCGACCCGCGCTTGATGCGTCTGCGAGGCGCGAGACGCCAAGGACAATCAATGTTGCGGTGAGCGCCCCGATGAATGCCATCAGCGGTACCGTCAAAACCCCCAGAAACAAACCCGAATGGAGTAAAGCGAATATCGCACCGAACGCGCCCCCCGATGAGATACCCAGAAGATGCGGATCAGCCAGCGGGTTGCGTGTGACAGCCTGAAGACTGGCCCCGACGATTGCCAGACCTGCGCCCACCATCATCGCCAAGATTGCGCGCGGAAAACGGATATTCCAGACGATAGCCTCGCGGCCATGACTCCAAGTCTGCTCAACTAATCGTGGCGAAAGCTTGTTGGCCAAGATCCCCCAAACCGTACCTGCGGGGACCGCCACGGCCCCCACGGAAACAGCGATGGACAAAGATACAAGCAGCACCACCGGGCCGCCAAACAAAAGAAAGGACATGCTTGCCCTTTTGGTCGGGGTTGTTCGTGCTGTGGCGTCACTCATCGGTCAATTTTCCCAGAACGCCTCGGCAAGGGTTTTGATCGCTTGAATGTTGCGCGGGCCGGGCGTTGCCTCAACATATTCAAGGGTCACAAAACGGTCATTCTTAATTGCGTCGATCTCAGCAAAGGCAGGGTTTGACATCATGAATTCGCGTTTTTGTTCTGCGGTGACCTCACCATAATTGACGATCACAATCACTTCGGGATTCTGTTCGACAACTTCTTCCCAGGTCACTGTGCCCCAGCTCTTTTCAAACCTGTTCATGACATTGGTGCCGCCTGCGGCTTCAATCAACGCGGTGGGCATGGCGTATAGCCCTGCGGTAAATGGTGCGTCTTCGCCGCTGTCATAGACAAAGGCCCGCAAAGGCTTTCCGGTCTGCAAGCTGTCTGTGAATGACGCAAGGTCCGCCTTATAGCCTTCGATCAACGCGGCTGCCCTTTCTTCGACGTCGAAAATCGCGCCAAGGTTCGTCAGATCGGCATACATGTCCTCAATGCTGGCCCGGTCTTTGTCCATGATATGTGTGCAGCTTTCCGTCAGCTCGTAGACCTGAATGCCAAATGGCTCCAAAGTTTCGGGTGTAACTTCGCCCCCGACTTTCATTCCGTAGTTCCAGCCTGCAAAAAAAAAGTCAGCATCTGCGCCAACCAAGACCTCTTTGGATGGGTAGCGTTCGGACAATTCGGGCAGTGCTGCGACACCCTCACGCATTTCCGCGTCGAGCTTGTTCCAGCCATTGATGCCGGTGTAGCCGACCATGTGGTCGGTCAACCCAAGCACCAACATCATCTCTGTTAGGTTGACATCGTTCGAGACTGCACGCTCAGGCGGCGCGTCGAATGTCACTGTACGGTTACAGCTTTGAACACTGGTTTCAGCCGAGGCCAGCCCTGCGCTCAGGCTGAGCAAAAGGGAGGTGAGAATGATAGATTTCATGGTGTTTTCCTTAGGTCTAAAGTTGGAATGTCAGGTGATTGGTGTCGCTAGGCGCAAGACGTTCTTGCCTGGCTGTCACACAGAAGGCTGTTGAAACATTATCTTCGGTGAGAACGGAGTGTGGCGGCCCAAACCCCAATGGATGCCCACCTTGAATCATCAACACATCGTCGCATACCGATGCCGCCATATTCAGATCATGCAATGATGTGACAATTGTAAGCGGCAGGTCGCGGATCAGGGCAAGCACTTCGAGTTGATGTCGAATGTCGAGGTGATTTGTTGGTTCATCCAAGATGAGGAGACGAGGCTCTTGCGCCAAGGCGCGGGCGACCATCACGCGCTGTCGTTCGCCGCCCGATAGTGTACCAAGTCGTCGGTGTGCAAAACGGCTCAGTTCCAGACGATCCAATGCGTCCTGCGTTATGGCGGCGTCTTTTGCCCCCGACATGCCGCCAAAGCCCCTTAGATGTGGCGTGCGCCCGAGTGCCACGATCTCCCGCACATTCAAGGCAAAGTCAGTTGGTTGCTCTTGCAAGACTGCAGCGACTGATTGCGCAGCTTCGCGAGCCGACAGGGTCCAGATGTCGGTTCCATCGATCTCAACAGTTCCTTCGGATGGGGCGTGGAAACGGTATAGCAACCGCAGGAGCGTTGACTTTCCGGCGCCGTTTGGTCCAACAACTCCAAGAACTCGACCTGGCGTCAGTTCGAAACTAACGGGGTGTAATACACGCTGTTTGCACTTTGGCACAGACCAGCAAGCGTTCTCGACCTTTAGATGGGCAGCAGCAACCAGATCTGTAGGTGATTGACACAGTTGATTGCCATCAAGCAGGGCGCGGTATATCGCCAAGTCTTTCATGTCTGAATCCTAATTTTCTGCCCCGGCTCATGGCAGATTGCCTGATCGCAGGTCATTCCGCAGCGACTGGATCGAGGCGTGACACCAGTGGCGATGCGCTGCGGATAGGCGGGAACCGTCCAAGAATATTGGGCCTCAGAAGCTCAGGCCGATCCATCCGCGCGAGAAAGCCTTCAGGAGCCTTGCTGTACCGTCCCAAAAGTTCAATCAGCGCTTCTGGGTGCGCGAATTCGAGGGGATCAAGATCGCCGAAGACATAGGTGAACTTGCCAACTTGGCATAGTGATACAATGCAAGGGCGTTTGCATTGGCTCATGCATTTCACGCCGCGAAGCGTCACACCCGTTGCAGTTTGCTCGCTAATTTGTGCGTAGATTGCCGCGGCTAGGCGCGACCCGCCACGGGCACCAGTTTCAGCCTCGCGACCGTCCCGACAAGTCATACAGATCGACAAGACTGGGTGTTCGTCACTCATTTCTTCGTAGCCTTTAATGTAATGTTGTAACATTGCATTTATTAATCGCACATGTTACATGACGTCAAGCGCAATAGATGCGAAAGGCAAAACATTGCAAAAGCAGGCAAAGCGGGTCACCCATGCAGACCGTGTATTAAGTTATCTCAAAGAGCAGCATCGCCCTGTCTCGGCCTATGATATTTTAGACGGCCTTCGCTCAGACGGGGTAACCGCCTCGACGACCGTCTATCGCGCGCTCGAAAAGCTGCTAGACGATGGCCGGGTGCACCGGATCGAATCCCTCAACGCTTGGACGGTTTGCTGTGGCAGGCATGATCACGACACCCCCGTCTTCGCGATATGCGATGATTGCGGCAACGTCACCGAGCATGTTGTTTCTGAATTTACACATAGCATTGCAAACCTATCCGAACGGACTGGTTTTGCCCCGAACCACACAGTTCTTGAAATTCATGGCCGATGCAGCGATTGCAACACTGGCGTGCCAGCCCATTGAAAGGATAAACAATGGACCAGATCGCTCGAGTGCCCGTCACCGTATTGACCGGTTTTCTTGGTGCCGGAAAGACCACGCTTCTCAACCGGATCCTAACGGTACGCCATGGCAAGAAATATGCCGTCATCGTCAATGAATTCGGTTTCGCCCTATCGCCCCAACCGCTTCTGAAAAGGATTTCTCGATGACCATTCTTCCCGGCGGTCAGAACATTTGTGGCATTTCAATCGGCGTTTTGTCACTTGAAAGCTATTTCCCCAAGCCAGCTGGCCATATCAAGAACCCGTCTAGCTTGCCGTTCACGACGGTCTACGAGATCCTGCATGGCATTACTGTACCTGAACTTCTGAACAACCCGTCACTGGATATGTTGGCACCCATCCTAACCGCCGCCAAGCGACTCGAGGCGCAGGGCGTGAGGGCGATCACCGGCTCTTGTGGTTTCTTGGCAATGTTTCAAAGAGAGATTGCCGAAGCGGTATCAATTCCGGTGTTCGTATCGTCTCTGATTCAAGTTCCGCTCGCCTATCAAATGACCCGCGCAACGGTCGGAGTGCTGACCGCTTCGGCTTCGTCACTGACTGACAAGCACATCGAAGGGGCCGGTTGCACCGGGATACCGATTGCGGTGCAGGGCCTAGAAAACACCGAAGAGTTTGCAACCGTGATCCTGAGAAATGAACGAGACAGCATGGACTTATCCAAGGTCGAGGCCGAGGTTCTGAGAGCCGGCCAAGCGCTGATCCAGAACACGCCCGAAATTGGTGCAGTGGTACTGGAATGTACCGACCTGCCGCCTTACGCACACCGGCTCCAGGTCGAGCTTAAAAGGCCCGTTTTTGATCTCACTACTCTTGCAACCATGATGCACGATGTTGTTATCCGGCAGGTTTATTCGGGCATACAATAGTTAAAACCGGGCGATATGACGCCTATTGGTGAACGTAGGCTACTTCCATTCCCAACCTGCCCAGCTTCGGCCAACGCTTTGCTCTAATCTGGAAGCGGACGCTTGGTGTGGTTGGCTGTCTTGGGCCGTTCGCCCCACTTCACACCAATCGAACGAAGGACTGTTTTGTCCCGGCGGGCTCAACAGATCGACGCAACACACTGAGCAAATTTCTCAGCTGGTGTTTGATATTGCAATGTCTTTTCTGTCCTTTCATTTAACTGCTTGGCAATGCCGCTGAGTTTTGCTTGTGAAGTGGCAGACAGATCGGTTCCACGGGGCAAGTATTGTCTCAGTAAACGGTTAGTGTTTTCGTTTGATCTTCGTTGCCATGGCGCCCGTGGATCACAAAAGTAGACCTCCACATCTGTTGCTATTGTCAATCGCGGGTGAAGGTGCACGTTGCAACTTGTGCACAATTGTGCGGAAAGTTTGTTTGATATTTAGTCCGCGCGATATCTCTTCGCGTTCGGCAAGGCTCAAGGACAAGGGACCTCGCCTACGATTAGCAGGGCGAATGCCGCCGGTCGGTGAAATCACTGAAAATACTGAGGATGATTGTCGATCATACACACGACCAATCGAACTCATCGACTCTCCACGCGGCCAACGATCCCAAATCTCAGCGCGTTGCGATGCTGAATAGTAAATATGGCGAAGATACTTCATGTTGAACATTCCATCTTTGTTCAAAGATTAAAGTGTTGCATCCCCCGTTGAAACCACCGCCGAAAGCGCCAGTTCAGCTGATCAACGCGAAGGTCAAGAAAGAGTTTTTCAACAGAATTCGCCCGAAGCGGCGGTAAACTCCTAACGCCTTGGTCAGGAGTTTTCCGTTCTATGTCCGGCGACTACCGTTAGATAACGTTGGGCAACCATAAGTTGATAACGGGCTAATCCTGATCGCGGCAGTTTTCGCACGGTGCTGAAGAAAAAAAGGGATCAAGCCCATCCAATTGCATCTTGGTTCAGCCATCCCATCGTTGCCTTGACGAAAGGCAGCCCGCCCACGCACAGACCAAACGCTACAACGAGAACAGATAAAATGCATGCAGCGGTGCCACGTCGTGAGCACACATAGGCTGCTTTCGAAGGAATGCCGAACGCGTCAGGCCAGGCGTTCAAGCAACTTGTCAATGCCGCGTTCCATCGCCGCAAGCTTCTTGCGTCTTGCCACGCTTGCGCCGTTCGCGGCAGCGCCCTCCGACGCGCCTAGATCACCCTTGTCTTTGGCCGATTTGATCGTGGTTTGAAGCAAGCCGACTACGGAGTGGGCCTTTTTGACGTCCTTATCGATCTGATCGACAAACATACGGGCCAGACCCGCAATCTTTTTCTTCAGCCCGGGGTTTTGAGCTGCCTTAGCCAGATCAAGATCAGGCTTCATCGCCTTGAAATCCTTTATCAGGCTCTCCCGAAGGGCATCAGCACGCGTGGTGTCGTTGTCGGCTTGCGTATCTGACTCTTTCTTTTCGATCTGTTCCGCCTCGGCGGCTGGCTCCTCCTTCTTGGGGTCAGCTTCTTGCCTGGGAGTCGCCTCTTTCTTTAGGGCAGCTTCCTGCGGTTCCTCTCCTGCTGGTTTTTTAGCCTTGGCCGCCGCCTTCTTGTCGACGTCCTCATCCTCGTCACCAGCTGGCTCTTCTTCGTCCTTGAGAACGATGCGGAGAACCACACCACGTTCAGCAAAGTGCTTTTTCGCCGCTTTGAGGAGCGGACCTGGAACGGAGCTTGGATCATCTGCATCCAGGACCATGACCTTGCCCGACATCGAAACCACGCCCTTTGCGCCTTTGGCACCGCCTGCTTCGGCCTTCGCGCCACGCCAAAGTATGTCGGGGTTCTTTTTGCGATCCGTGTGGAAGGCGACCCCTTCTTTGCCCAACACCATGGCAAAGTTGACGTCTTTCTTGCGGATTTCAGCGACCTGTTTGCTCAGCTCTTCGCCCTGTTTTTTCAGTTCTGCTGGGCTCGGTTTCTTGGCCATGGAAGTATCCTTTCCCGTCTATTCGGCGGCGGCGCGACCTGCGCCCATATAGAGTTTTTGCATGTCGACAAATGCACCATCTGTCAGTTGGGAGCGCAGATTTGCCCATGGTTCGGGATCTGCGGCAATGCCGTCATACCAGCCGCGCGGACATACACTTTCTTGGATCACCTCTTCGGTGTCCGAGCGCATCCAGCAATACGCAAGGTCTACATCCGTCACAGCAACGACGCGCAATTCAACGCCCGGGGCTAATGGCGCTGATGGCATTGTGCGCAGCATATCCAGCTTCATCATCTCCAGGACGACATCATCCAAATCGTTGGCCGCAGCGATCAGCTTTTCCCGCATACTGGGCCAGCCAAATGTCATGCGAACGTTCAGATTGTCGCCCACATCGCGGGCCGCCTTTGGGGCTTTGGCACCATAACTCTTCTCGAACAGGTCTGCGACCACATCTTCCATTTCCAGATAGCGGGGCATGTCATAGGCGGGCATAGCAGCAATCCACTGGCAGCGCCCGGCATCCAGATAGTTGAACTCCGGTTGCAGGCGGAACGTGTGCTCACATGCGCCACATGTGGTATCCTGAAACGCGTTGTCCATGATGGCGTCGCGAAAATCAGGGCGGCGGTCGGCGTTTACGCTGCCCACAGCCTCGACCATGACGTAGGCCTCGCAATTGGGGCATTTCACGGTGAGGGGATGAAACAATGACATGATGTTAGTCCTTTTCTAGGGTGCGTCTAGGCCTTCGAGCCAGCCTGTTGCTGGGTGCGAGGGTTTCAGCTTGCCAGAATGATAAGCCGCATAAAGTTCCGAGAACCATTCGCCCGGTGCGCGGAATTGATAGCCGGTCATCCCTTTGGATCGGGCCGCAATCTGATAGCTTGTCCAGACCCCAGTATAACTTTCCTGATAGACCACGCCACCAATCGCCACACGCTGTGCCGCGGAATTGCTGGCCCAAGGATTGCGGGGTTCGCGCACCTGCGCCAGCCAAGCGGTGAAGGCAACACGGCGCCCCTCCCACTCTTCAGCCTTCACGCCAGCCTGCGGCTGCGGCGCACCGGGTGCCACATCGCCCGGCGCGGCGACCGTGGGCAGCTTTTGCGACATAGCTTGCTGAATGTATTGTTTGTCATATTTGAAGTGGCCCGCAAGGATCGTGGCAATAGGACCGGTATTGCCGTCATATTCGGTCCATCCACCAAAGGCGGGTCCGCTTTGGTTCTTTTTCATGAACCCATGCTGGTCATCGACCGCATGACCGACCTCGTGCAGAGTATTCCAGCTGAAAAAGCTGACCGGTTCCGTGTTGGCGGGCTCACACTCGGCATCGACTTGTCCAACTTCCGCCTCGCGGCCAAAGCCATATGCTGCGGACAGGGCTGCATCACCTTCGCGCATTACGACGTCCTTGCTCGAACCACTGTAATACGACCCTTGACCGGATTCAATTTCCGTGAAAACGCGCATACTGTCATTGTCCGCCGTCGCATTGGGGGGCAGATCAGACATGATTTCATAAAACCGTTTGATGTTTGGCCCGTCTTGCGCGCCTGCAGCGATGGGATTGATGGGAGTGCCGGCGGCATCCACCCCGGCAAAGTTTTGCATGGTGCACCCAAAGCGCGCCTCGAATGCCACTTTCAGTACGGCACGTTGAGCGTCAGGCTCTAGCTTGTCGATCATCGCATCCAGTTCGGCGTCGCCTCCCGGTCCGTCGAGGATCTTTTGAATATCGGCGGGACTTGGCGCAACGTTGTTACTCATCTGAGCCAGAACAAGAGCGCTGTTGCCCAGTGTTTTCACCTCTTTCAGGAGGGCGACTGCTGGCACAGGATCAAAGGCAGCCGACATGCGCGCAGCCTCGTCCAGCTTGCGCCGTATCGCCTCAATATTGCTCTGGATGGCAAAGCTGTGATCGTGCGCCTCCAGTACGGCAAGGCGCGGCTCGACTTCGGGCTTGGCGCGCAGCGGGACGTATTCGGCCTGCGCATCAAGTTTCGGGCCCATTTCAGTCAGGCGTGCCACCAGGGTGGCCAAATCGGATGAACAGGCGGGCAGGGCTGCAAGGTTGACTGCGCGCGATGCGATCACGCCCAGTTCGGTCTCAGCCTCTTTGATCAGCGGCTCCAGATAGGCGGCCTGCGCATGGGTGCGCAACTTGACGATCTGTTGACGCGCCGCCTCCAGCGCGGTTTCCAGCAATTGGTTCTGACTGATCACGTTGCCGGCCGTTGCAATCAGATCAAGTGCTGAGCGCAACGCCCCGGTACGCAGCGCGGCATCGCCACCTTCGTTTTTGGCCAAATCAAGCGCGGCTTTGGCTTCTGTCAGTTCCTGCTTGACGATATCTGCATGTTCGCGGCCCATTTGCACCGCCAGTGCAGCAGCGGCTGCCTCGATATGGGCCACCTCCGGCCCGTCCGTGTCGGATGCGGAATCTGCAAGAGCCGTCGAGATGTCGGTCCGGGTCTTGGCAAAATCAGCCTCTGTTATTGAGGCAGTGGCGCTGGCTGTGACCTCGTCCATCATGGTCTTGGCACGGGCCGGGTCGCCCCCGTCCGCGATGGCCACGCCAGAGTCGTATTTGCTGCGCAAAAGGCCGATCATCGTCTCGATGGCATCGCGCCGTTCATGACCTTCGGCGGCCGTCAGTTTCGCAACGGCGGCAATTTGTGCGGGACCATAGAGGTTGTAGGCATCCGCCATTGCAACAAAGGCATTCACCTCAGCCGTCAGTCCAGTCATCTGCTGCGTGGCAATCACATATTGCGGCTCTGCGGCCAGTTTCACCGCAGCGGCATAGCGCGCCTCAAAGTCGTTGATCTTGACCTCGATGGCGGGCGATTTTTTCGTTACCAATGCATCCAGCGCTGTGCGCGCCGCGGCTTGCGCGGTGTTGTAGGGGCCTGCGAGAGCCAGCGCATCAATACCACGCTGAATCGCCCAGTAGGTCTTGTCCATGATGCTTGATGCAGCGCCGAAGCTGCCAGCGGCAAGACAGGCCTGATGGTCCAAAATCAATTGGTTCGTTTCCGCCAAGGCCGAAGCAACGGCAGGTTGGCCTCCTTGAATCTGGACGATGCGGTTTGTCACCCAATTCGCGTAGTTGTTGTCGATGCGAATGCAATAGGTGTGGTCCTGCAATGTTGCAGTGGACACGACGGAGGCTTCGTTGCCTTTGCTTGCGGCGGCCTTGAAATTCTCATTGGTGATGTCCGTCGCAATGTCATTCTGCAATTTGGTCAAACGGGCCACGCGGGCGGCCATCAGTGCCTGAACATTGGCATTGCCGGTGTTGACCAGGGCAAGGGCCGCCGTGATCGCGGCAAGATCCGGTTGGATATCCGTCGTATAGACCCCGGCATTGATTTGCGCCTGAAATCCACGCTTGTTTGCCTCGCCCAGCTTGGCATCTGCGCCGGCAAAGTCGAGGCTAGGCGCAGCAGCCAAGGCTTCGGCTTCGGTCAACAACACCTTGCTGGCATCAATCGCAGGCTTGATGCAATTATCGACATTCAATGGCGGCAAGGTCGTATTGATCAGCGTCTTAGCCGTGGCAAGATGGCTCGTAAAGGCGGCGAGGGCACCAATCTTGGGCAATAGCGCCTGTAACGCTGCAATTCCCTCATCCAGCTTTGCCCGCAGAACGGTCGCGTCGGGGCTGGCCTTGGCCGCCTCGGTTTTGGCAGCCTCCACCGGAACGTCAGCAGCGCTCAGTTGCGCAGCAAAGGCGTTGGTGGTGTCTTGCCCCGCCACATTGGCCCGCATCGTGGTGTAAACGGCAAGGGCCTTGGGGAAGTCCGCGCCCGCGCCATCCAGTGCACCTGTGTCGTGCAGCGCATCAAGTGCAGTCTTGGCATCTGCTGCCGCCTTGGCCTCATTGGCACGCGCTGTGGCCTCGACAAGGTTTGCTTCCGCGCCAGGGATATTCTTGGCAATGGCTTGCTCGGCTGCCAGCGTCATCAACGCTTCGGCTTGCGCAATGCCGTTCGCCGTTCCGGGCAGCACCTTAACTGTGTCAATCAAGGTCTGTGCCGTCTGACGTTTGCCATCATAGACCACATAGGCGTCCGCCAGAGCCTTTTGGCCGGCCCAGTCGCCCGCTCCAGTGCGCTGCAACAGTTGGACCGCAGTAGGGAATTTGGTCGCCGTCGCATCCGTCACAGCCTGTGCGCGGTCTGCCCTGCGGGCGGCCACAAACTCTGCGATTGCCACTTGGCCAATATGTGGATCTACCGTGGCAAACAGCAGGTCAAAGGCGGCAAGGGCCGCCGTGTAAGCTGCCGCTGAGCGCAAAATGGTCCGAATCGCCCCCAGTTCCCCATTCAAAGACCGCATCTTTGCAGACGAATCGACATAGTCATTCGTCACTGCATATTTGGCAGCAGCAGCTTGCCCCTTGAACTTGTCGATAGTGACCTGAAGGGGCGCGCGGTCCCCGACCGGGGCGTTGTTGATTGCAGTGATATGCGCTGTCACTCTGGCATCATTGGCGACATAACTGGTCCGACGGGTATCAAGCGCGCGGCGACGTTCGTGCAAGACAGGGATTTTGTCCAACTTGGCGATGCCATCACTGAATTTCGCCGCCGCTGCATCGGTCTGCGCGCCTGCAAACAGCGTGTCGATTTCGGTCTTGAGGTCGTCAATGGCTGGATCTGCTGTCAGGGCTGGCGGAACAGGATTGTTCA
>ENA-UZWX01007549-UZWX01007549.1-metagenome-genome-assembly--contig:-Day-4---50m-contig-7549_pt1 | contig 23162 bp, 22 predicted proteins | sample MGYA00260347_ERZ794907 | MGnify/ENA metagenome assembly ERZ794907 | reverse complement strand
GAACGCCCACTGCACAACGCCACTGTGTCAGCCTTCTCGTACTGCCGTGCTTACTGGGCTCTCTCCTCAGAAAACTAAGGTTTATGAAAATAAAAGTAGGTTTGACCACACGGTCTATACCATGCTGCCCCAGTTTTTTGCTGCGCATGGATACACAACATATGGAACAGGAAAAGTTCATCATAAAAAAAATGTTACAGAGGCAATTTTTCAAAAGAGCTACATGACGGAACAACGGTGGAGCCCATTTGAAAGTAACGATGTTGACTACACAAAAAAAGAACTGCCAAGTAAGGGCTCTCAAAATCCTCGACACGTCATACTGAGTGGTCCGGCAGAAAAAAGTTATGTCATGCCTTTCAATCGTATGTCCAGCGAGCGAAGCCCTGATGACAAAAAGGGAGAGTCTTTTGATTGGTCTGCTTTTGACCTACCCGATGATGCTTTTGGTGACAGCAAAATCGTTGATTGGGCTACTCGCGAAATAGGTGCCCACGGCTCTCATGAACCATTTTTTATGGCAGTAGGTTTTTACCGTCCCCACATTCCCTTGTATGCACCAGAAAAGTACTTTGAGTTGTACCCTCTTGATTCAATTCAATTGCCTACGACAAGACGTAATGATTTGGCAGATATTCCAAGCGCTGGCAAAGAACGAGCATTTGGTGCGGTAACTGCCGGAACACATGCACACGTCATACAAAATGGGCAGTGGAAGAATGCCGTGCAGGCCTATTTGGCCAGTATCTCGTTTGTCGACCATCAAATAGGACGTTTACTTGATTGCCTGGAGCACTCATCGAAGGCAGATAACACACTTATCGTTTTATTTAGCGATCACGGATGGCACCTTGGAGAGAAACAAGCGTGGGGCAAACAAACAGGTTGGATTCACTCGACTCAAGTCCCCCTCATTTTTTGTGGACCTTCAATTCAAAAAAACGCATTGTGTGAAGAAACTGTCAGTTTGTTAGATTTATTTCCAACCCTATCTGAGATGGCTGGTTTCCCAACTACAGACCTTGATGGTGTTTCACTTGCTCATTTGTTGAGAGACCCCGATCACAAAACGGGGCGAGTTGTAAAGACGTTCATCAACTCAAAAGACTATGTCTTAAGCAGTAAAAAATATCGATATATCTACTACGGTGATGGTAGTGAAGAACTCTATAACGTTGAGAATGATCCGAGAGAGTATCGAAATCTTGCTGGAAGCCATGGTTCACAAAAAATAATCACAGCACTCCAAGGTGACCTACGGTAGATAGAAGTCCACGGTAGATAGAAGGCAGCGTAAGCTACACACATTCTCTCTCACAATTGGACCACATGTTGAACGACGAATCTGAAGCTCATTTCAATATGTACGATGAAGCCATGATATCAGTGAACTTTGATTTGGTGACCCTCGTAGAGTGATGCCTAGTGATGTTCGTCTTTGACGGATCACAACTCATGGATCCGACGCATGAGGTTCAATGTGCGGGCGTCACGTGTGGCCTTCGCAAGTGAACGTGGTGGAGACGGTATTGTGAATGTACTTCATTCGCTGCTCAGGCCATCAACCATGGCATTCAGGGCTTTTTTTTATTCTGAAATTCTACAACGACGAGTTTGTGGCTGGTCGGATCGTACGCATACTCTTGGTAGTACGGCAGCATCGGTAGTTGCAAGCCATCGGGCTTGCCGGGGCTAATAATGTCGTCCATGAAGCTTGCATAGTTTTCAGGTAGTTTGCCAAATTGAGCCTGATGCATCTGCATCTTCTGCTCAACGGCCAGCACGGCTATCTTGCCAATGCTGGTACGGTAGGCATCAGCGGCGACATCAATCCCCGAGCTGGTAATAGCCATCGCGGCGGGGATGCCCCCTGCCTGACGGGCTGCTTTCAGTTCCAATACATTTTGAGTTGTTTTGCCAATCGTTTTGCGGGTTTGCACCGTCGGCTTGGTTGTTTCAGCATCGTTTGGCTTGAGACAGCCGACCGAGGTGATCATCAAGGCAAGCCCCAGACTGCCCCGGCAGATACTTTTAGAAAATTTCATAACCGACCTTCCGAACGTCTTTGCAGGTAATCGAATGCCCTTTCATACACAAGACAAACGAGAGGAAGGAAGTGCCTCGAGTAGGAGTACCACCCATCTTTTGTTATTGTTTTTGATGAGGTCATCTTTGGTCAAGTGTGGTCGTTTGTGGCTCCTGAAATCTGAAATATATGCTCAGAGTTATTTATACCTATGCCCGACCAAAGATACGGCCCAGATATGAGCCCAGATATGAGCCCAGATATGAGCCCAGATATGAGCCCAGATATAAGCCGAGTGTTGGGACATATCATCACGAGGGAATCTGTACTTGTTGAACAGTTTACAAATTTCTGGAATCGTTCCTTGGCTTGCGGGCAATGATTTCGTGCAGGATTGAAGTGTCTCCGAAACGCATTTTAAGGCATAGCAACTTTCCGGTCATCAGAGCGTTAAAAGAGCTTCCATATTCAGTGGATCGCTACCCGCCAAACAAGAAAACAGTAAGGAACTAATCGAATGAATTCGCGAGTGCTTTTCGTTTTATTATTCATCGCCGGAGTTGCTTTTGGGCCATCCATTTACGCCCAGACCAATGGGAAAACAAAACGACTACAACAGCTACTAAAACAATTTCCGGCCGCTGATACGAATCAGGATGGGAAACTGACTTGGCAGGAAGCACTCGCCTATCGCAATAAGATGGGTGCCGAAGCTGGTAGCCGTAACCAGGGCCGCGGGGTTCCAACAACGTTTGAAGTAGATGCGGGATGGGAACTCGAGAAATTTCCCAAAGAGGCAATTTGTTACATACCAGCCAGCCAAATCAAAGCGACCTATGCAAAAGTGGCCGGTGGAAAAGTGCCTGCCGTGGTTGCATACTCCAAGCCTGCCGATGGTGCGTTGAGAGTCGTCGGCGTTGGCCATAGCTTCATGATGCCTGGCTACAAAACCATGCCTCTGATTGCCAAAGGAGCTGGGATGGATCAACCGCTTTACACGCACGTTGGTGGAGGCATGACTGGCAGTGCACGCTACAAGTGGGAGCAGGAAAACGGAATTTTTGGTTTTAAAGGCAAACCTTACCCGAAACTACTCTCTTCCATTGCGAACGCCGAATGGGAGGCGATGATGTTTGGGCCCTACTTTCAGGATCAGCCCAAATACTACTCGTGCTGGATTGACTTCTGCCTGAAGTACAACCCGGAAATGAAATTCTTCTTATCTGATGCGTGGCCTCAACTGTCGCAACTGAAAGAGAAACCAAAATCGGAAGCATTCTTTACAGATGAGGTTCTGGATCAACTGGCTGAAGAGAGAAAGAAGACGCACGCTCTGGTCATTGATCCCCTTCGCAAAGCCTACCCAGGCAAAGTATTTATCCTGCCGACATCTGATTCTATGGTTTTGGCAGCGAAGCATTTCATACGTGGTGAACTGCCGGGCATTGAAGGCCTACACCGAGTGATAGGCAAAAAAGAGCGTTCACTTTGGAAGGATCAATTGGGACACCTGGGCCCCGGATTCGAGCGTCTCGAGGGTTATGTCTTCTACGCGACACTTTATGGTAAATCGCCTGAGCTCATCGAAGAAGACATTCCATTCGGTGGCAACACCACTTTTCCCAGCACCTCCCTCGATCAGATGTTCCGCAAGATCGCATGGCAAGCGGTATCAGAACATCCGTACTCTGGAATCACTGATAAGAACGGTGANNGGATTGCCTGCCTCAGGCTGGTGGTGTTGCTCACCCGGATCGACTGGGCTGCGTCGACTTCTTTTTTTGAATAAAGCCGACTTCTTCGTTGGTGCTGGCTGCTTGACACGCACACGAGCTCTGGGCGTATTCATGTTTGGTGTCTTCACCTGCGGGTGGTTCTCCAGACAAGCCACCTAGTCATTGAGATCATCGATAGCAATGAACAGCACGTTGAGAGGATCGGCATGAATAATGGCACCGTTCAACAGCAGCAACGAATGACAAACAGCACGTATTTTATGGTTCAATCGTGATAGGTATTGCAAGGATGAATCTCGGTCCCAAAGGTATCCGATACAACATAAAGGATCGCCGTGTTCTCTGATCAGCATGGTGTCTTACAGAAGTTCTCTTCCGGCATTTCCCAGATCTCGACCAAGACGGTCAGGCTATGAGACGCAGCTGGTTCTAGGGAGCAAATTTTGGGTTGGTCTTGGACGGGATGGGCGCGTTGGTGTTTTTGACCCAGGCCATCAACTCTGCGTGGAGTTGCTTTGCTTGTTGCGGCATTTCCTGAGCGAGATCATGTTTTTCAGAAAGATCGTCACGCAAGTTGAAGAGCTTGTATGTATCGTATTCGTAATAATAGATCAGTTTATAGTCGCCTTTGCGAATGACAGAGGAGGGCACAGCCCGCCAATGCATTTTGTCTGTGCCATAAACTGGCAGAACTTTGTTGTAGTCGGCCCCGGAAAGATAGAGTGGGTAGTGCCAGAAGATGCTGCGGTTCTGCAGAGCCGTTTGCCCCTGAAGCACCTTGGCGAAAGATTGCCCATCGACTGGTTGATTCGTCGGCAACGATGCTCCAGAAATTTCAGCAAAGGTTGGAAGAAAATCGACGCTGGTAAGTGCCGCGTCACTGCGTGAACCAGACTTGATAACCGCCGGCCAGACCGCGCACGTGGGGACTCTGATGCCACCCTCAAAGAAGGCGCCTTTTGCTGCATGAAGCGGTCGATTGGTCGTAGCAAATGAAGCACCACCATTGTCGGAGGTAAAAATAATCAGTGTGTTTTCGTCTAGACCCGATTGTTTGATTTGTGCACGGATCCGGCCAACCGATGTGTCCACCGCATCGACCATGGCCGCGTAGGTGGGGTTCCAATCCCAATTCCCATCATCACGGTAGGCTTCAAGCTTTTTCTTGTACTTGGCGGTTATGCTTTTGCGAGCTCGAAGCGGGCTGTGCACATCCCAATGGGCTACATACAAAAAGAACGGCTTCTCCTTGTTCTGATCGATGAACTGCACTGCTGCATCGGTCAGCTTTTCGGCCACATCGATATCCCCGTAGAATCTCTTGCCGACCACGCCTGGCTTGCCATTGGCTGACGAAACAGTAAATCCCTGCAAATCGTTGCCCAAATGCCACTTTCCAAATCGTGCTGAAATGTAACCTGCGTTGCCTAACACTTCGGCGATCGATGTATGGCTACCGTCAATCATGTTAGGCATTGAATCGAAAGTATTGTAAAGCGGATCGTCTTGTCCTTTCGTAGGGACAGCAAACCGCATCAGCTGCACACTTCCCTTCGCCCGACCACCCGGTGTGAATAGTTTGTGGCGAGGCGTGTACATCCCCGTATTGATACAGGCACGTGTCGGCGCACAATTGGGGCCACCGGAGTAGAAATCTGAGAGGATCATACCGTCGCGTGCCAGTGCGTCGATATGCGGCGTCTCATAGAAATGTTGGCCGTTAAAGCCGACATCAGAATAACCGAGGTCGTCAGCGAGAACGAACACAATATTCGGTGGTGGAGCAGCGTCGATAAAAGCCGACGGAATCGATAACAACAGCGCAACAAATGTTATTAAATGAATTGAATTCATAATTAAGTTTGATCCTTCTTTTACACGGAGTGTTCAGATGTCCTATTTCAGTGAGTGAAAGAGGACACGAGCCGAGCAAGCTGGGCACGAGTACTCATATGCATTTTAGAACAAGCACAAACGGGAAGAGATAAGCTCCCCGAGTTGCCAGTCAATGCATTTCACCTGCTCATTACTATCAAACGTGCATTACTCACTATCTGGAATGGTAATCGTGACCTTGTTGACGTTTCCTGTGAATTCGGAATCCTTTCGACTTTTGAACAGCTTGGATACCACCTGCGTCGCATCGTCGACTCCCACGTCTGCCGTTTCATCTGCCGAGAAGACAGCAGGCTGAGTTTTTTCAACACGTCCTTCTGCCACCATCTCACCATCAACAAACAACTTGGCTACGCCACCTTTACCGGTGCCGTCGCCGTCATAGTCGAAGGTCAACTTGATGTTCGCTTTTTCTCCATCTAGCTCATCAGGCCCTTCGATTGTGTACTGATCGAGTCCAAACCAATTGTAGGTGTAGGCTGGCTTGCCTTCATTCATGTAAAGTGCCCATCCACCAAATTTTCCACCCTGGCAAAGGATGATTCCATTTGTTTTGTCACTTAGTGAAACATCGGCCTCGATTGTTTTCGAGGTGTTTTTGACATTCAAAAACGTGTTTTCAAGAATCCCTTCCATCCCGTGGGCCAAAGTCAGTGACTTTCTGTCTCCCATGAGATCCGGGCGGCCTGCAATTCTTGCATTGAACCGTTCGTACAGTCGGTCGTCGATTGGATAGACATTGTTAGCCAACGCTTCAAGTACGAATAATTGTCTCAACTCCTTCATCTTCTCTGGATTCTTTTGAGCCAGATCGTTCGTCAGGCTGAAGTCTTCTTCGACGTTGTAGAGTTCCCAGATGTCTTCTTCGAGTGGACGCAGTGGTTTCCCTTGCCAGGGAATCTGGTGAACAGTGCGAGCCAACCATCCTTCATGGTAGATACCTCGGTTACCAAACATTTCGAAATATTGCGTGGTGTGCCGATCGGCTGCATCTTTATCCTTCGTAGCGTAAAGCATACTAACGCCATCTAGCGGCTTTTGCGGAACGCCGTTGATCACCTTCGATTGAGGAATTTTCGCCGCTTCTAAAACGGTGGCCGCTACGTCGTTTACATGGTGCCATTGATGACGGATTTCACCTTTTGCATCAAATCCGGCAGGCCAGTGCATAACCATACCGTTTCGGGTCCCGCCGAAATCGGCAGCCATTTGCTTCGTCCATTTAAAAGGGGCATCGGTAGCAACCGCCCAAGCGGCCGAGAAATGCGGGAAGGATTCGGGCCCACCCCAATCATCAGAACGAGCCAACATGCTATCGATTGTCTCGGCGTCAAAAATACCGTTCAGGTGAACAAGCTCATTGAACGTACCTTCCAACCCACCTTCGCCGCTGGCCCCATTATCACCCATGACATAGATGAAGAGGGTGTTATCAAGTTCATCGATTTGATCGATGGCATCGACCAGACGACCGATCTCCACATCCGTGTGCTCGGTAAATCCAGCAAATGTCTCCATCTGTAACGCAAACAAGTCTTTTTCTTCCTTGCTAAGTGATTCCCAATCTTTGATATCTTCAGGCATATCTGTTAACTGAGTATCTTCGGGAACGATTCCTGCTGCTTTTTGCCTCGCGAGAGTTTCCTCTCGCAACGCCAACCATCCCGTATCAAATTTACCCTTGTACTTTTCAATCCACTCTTTGGGTGCATGGTGCGGTGCGTGCGTGGCGCCGGTTGCAAAGTAAACAAAGAATGGTTTGTCAGGTGTCATTGCCTGCTGAAACTGAACCCAGCGAATGGCTTCGTTGGTCATATCTGTTGTGAAGTGATAGTTGTCTTGGGTTTCCTTTGGCACACGAGTGACGCCATCGAAGATCACCGGTTCCCATTGATTGGTCTCGCCACCGATAAAACCATAGAACTTGTCAAAGCCTGACTGAGTAGGCCATCGGTAGAACGGTCCAGATACTGAAACTTCCCATGTTGGTGTTTCATGCCATTTTCCAAATGCTGCGGTGCTGTATCCGTTGTACCGCAGGGTTTCTGCAAAATACTTGGCATCGTTGGGACGCATACCAAGATTGCCCGGAAAGCCCGTCGCGATTTCCATCACTGATCCTACATTGACATTGTGGTGATTCCGTCCTGATAACAAGGCAGCTCGAGTTGGTGAACAAAGAGCGGTGGTGTGAAAACGATTGAATCGCAATCCATTTTGGGCAAGCCGTTCGAAGGTCGGTGTCTCAATTGCTCCGCCAAAGGGTGCAGTTGCGCCAAAGCCGATATCGTCGATCAGCACCACGACCACATTGGGAGCCCCTTCCGGAGCCGTAACTTCAAAGGGCGCAGGCTTGGTGGCTTTACGAGCATCCATTTCACGAATTGGTGGTGTCTGTGGGTTTGGAATCGGTAGTGATGAACGGTCATAGTCTTGAGCTGTAATTGCCTGCGTTGTGAATAACATGGCAAGTGCGATCGCACCCAGTCCGCGAACCATAACTATCAGAATGCTCATTGGCATTTTCTAATCTCCACTTCGAGAAGGACTTCTCTCCACTTCGAGAAGGACTTCGAATCAAATTACAACAGACCGGCACAAAGGCTGGAACTGGTACGGCCGAGTATATCAACCCCGTTGGGATGGCTTGTTTCAGCAAGTGAAAAAAGCCGAGAGAATTGAAATAAGCCTGAAAAAGATGCCGGCCCTGATTTCAGCGATCCCGAGCTTGCGGACCAATGGAAGAAACACTGGATTAATACTAGAACTTTTGTGGAACCGTATCGACTGTCGTATTTGGAATAAGGATACTATCTGTGCGAGCAGGAATGCTTCAGCGGGGACAGGCTAGGTTTTCGCTCCTGGGTAACGAAATGGATTGACTTCGATCCTCTATTCTCCTGCGAGGGATTTGGACACCAGATTGTTTCGCGTGCTCAATTCACCCGAAGCTAGCAAAACCCTAGCCCATAGCATTAGCCGTGGGTGCGTCGTTGATTATCTGGTGGCTGACGCCACCAGCGATGCCGCTGAGGTTCAACAGGAAAGCAAGTACCCTGTGCCCGAACTCCACTCTTCCGCTTCATAGCAGCTATCTTGCATCTTCTGTGCTCTCATTCGTTAAGCTATTGGGACGAAGCAGTCGCTCTGTTACTGCTGGCTTCCATTCCATTCCATTCAATTGAGAGCTCAAGTCATGCAAGCCATCTCCCGATTTCAGTGTTTTCTTCCAATCAATACATTCCTCGTCTGCCTTGTATCTCTGGTTTTCTGTGCAGGCAAAGGAATCACATTCGCCGGCACGGTGGATGAATCGCAGTCAGCATGGCATGAAAAGTACAAGAAGCAGGAGAACGCCCCAGATCCGGCAGAGATGTTGCTCAACACCGACCCAGAACCTGACGTGCACGAGGGGTTTACTCCACTCTTTAATGGTAAGGATCTCAACGGCTGGACTCCCAAGGGAGGAACGTGCACATTCGAAGTTGTCGATGGAATGCTTGTCGGCACCTGTGTGCCAGGATCTCCAAGCACCTATTTGAGTACAGAGAAAAACGACTTCCAAGACTTCATCTTCACGTGTGATATGAAATGGGAAGTCGATGGGAACTCGGGGGTCATGTTCCGTGCTCAGAGCGAATCGGTGAAAGACAAAGAGAAAGTCTTTGGTCCACAGGCGGAGATGGAGGGAATCACTGGTGATCGTTACTGGTCAGGGGGTATCTATGGCCAAAGTTGTGGAGGATATTTCTATCCTGTTTGGTTAAAGGAACATAACAAAGCGCGTGCAGCGCTTGATCGTGAAGGTTGGAATCGCCTCACGATCTCTGCGCAGGGAAATGTCGTGAAGACATGGGTCAACGGTGTTCCCGTTGCGCACTGGATCGACGACGGCAGCTATCCACGTGGTTTCTTTGGCCTGCAGATTCATAAAGGATCCAAGGGGAAAGTTCTGTGGAAGAACATTCGAGTGAAACCTTGATTCACTGGGCTATCTCGCTTGATTCACTGGGCTATCTCGTAAGCGCTTCACGAAGGCTCGCGTGCATTCGTAATCAAAAACTTTTGAGTTCAAGGGGAAGCTGAATGGAATATGAAAATAAAGAGAAGGAAGACGATCCCGATGCTTTTACAAGTGATATTCTCGATGTCCACATTCAGGCGGCCAAGCGTTATGGCGTAGAGCCAGTAATTCACCCGAAGGACTTCATGTACTGGGCCACTGTTCCTGGTCTGCCCCCTGCGGAAGCACACCCACGTTCAGCTATGAACTACTTCGAGGGTGGTTCGGCGTGTGCCCACCGGATCGCTAGTATCATTGGGGCACCTGGCTTTCGCAGTCGGAAGACCCGATTGCTCGAGTTCGCCTCGGGCTACGGACGAGTTTCACGCCATATAAACAAATATCCTCACATCGAATTGGTTTGCTCGGATGTTCATGAAAATGCTACTAATTTTCTTAACAAGTCTCTAGGGTTAAAGGCGTTCACATCAGCTACTCACCCAGACGACTTCTTGCATGCGGAGCAGTACGATGTCACGTTCGTGCTGTCATTATTTACACATCTGCCCAAGCATACTTTCGGTCTCTGGCTGGCGAGGCTTTACGAAACGGTGACACCTGGCGGACGCCTAATCTTTACAACGCATGGTCAACCGCACCTGCCGCCGGGTATGGAGTGGCCGAGTGATGGCTTCATGTTTAACAAGGTAAGTGAACAGAAAGATCTCGATACTGGTGAGTATGGCTCAACAATCACCAATCCTGATTACGTGTTTTCCGAGATCAGAACCAGTACTGGAAGCTACCGGATATCCTTCGAGCAGACGGGTTATGCAACTCAGGATTTATGGATTGTTCATCGCACGTGATGATCATGGTGTAACTACCGCAAGCTGCGGAAGAGAAATCAGTGGATTGCAGGCGGGGCAGTGATACGAAGAGTACAGCAGACGTGCTTGAAGAAACCGTCGTTGGGTGGGATTCAGAGCGGGTGCGAGCGAAAGAGGTCGTGAGCCCATTTTCAAGCCCACCTCATTTGGGCCTTAACTCTTGAAAGTATTGTGAAACAAAGAACAAACGAGGGGAGAGAAACTCCCCGAGTAGGAGCGCTACCTTTCTTTTGTCATTGATTTTGATGTGGGTGTCTGTGGTCAAGTGTGGTCGTTCGTGGTCACTAAACTCCTCACTTAGCTTCTCAAACTTAATAACGCCCATCCGCAACCAAACCACACGCCACTTTTGAGGCCACCATAGAGCCTTTGATTAGATGGTAGGGGTTTTTCATTTTGAGATGCCGGATTGGAAAGCCGAAAACTTATTTGCCAAAGCTCAGTGTTGCCGTCACTGGGAAGTGGTCTGATGGGTATTGGCCGTTTATCTGAAATTTGTCAATTCCAGCTGCCAGTACCTTGAATTGTTTTGAAACACCGATCCAATCAATCCGGGCCCCTGTGTCGGTACCCTTAAATCCGTTGAATGTTCCTTGTGGTTTGTCTTGGTTTTCGATGATTTTTTTAAAAGTGTCGATGACTTTGGTTTGAGATTCGTTGCCAGTGAACATGGCTTGATACGGCTTGGAGTTCAGGTCTGCATTGAAATCACCCGTGATGATGAAGGGCTGGCCGTCAGCTATTTTGGGTGCTTTGCGGGCCAGCAATCGGGCTGATTCGAATCTCGCTTTGGAACCTCGATGATCAAAATGCGTGTTGAACAAAACGAACGAATGGCCCGCTTGAAGATCTTTTAGTTTTACCCAAGTGACCATCCGAGGCAGTGCCGCATCCCAGCCTTTGGAGCCAGGCTGTTCTGGTTTGGGGCTAAGCCAAAAATGGCCTTCCGCTAATTTTTCAAAACGACTCCTTCTGAAGAATACGGTGCACTGTTCGCCTTTCTCAGGAGCGGTTTCACGCCCTCGTCCCACGCTAGAATATTCAGGTAGATTTTGCTGTAGGAATTCAGCTTGGAATTGATAAGTCTCCTGAGTCCCTAGCAGATCGGGGGCGAAGTTCTTGACGGTCTTGACGACCAGCTGCTGGCGTTTGTCCCAATGATTTGCTCCGTCGCGAGCTTTGCCGTTGCGAATGTTAAAGCTCATGACTTTTAGTGCAGCGTTTCGAGAGACTGGCTGCTTCACTTCTTGTCCGCTGGCGGCTATGGAAGCGAAACTTGCCACCAAAAGAGCAATCAATGCTTGTGCTTTAATGGGCACCATCTTTGTGTTTCCTCGATTTTTAAGTTCGGCGGGAGTGCGATTACGCCTCTCCTTTGTTTTCCATCGCCAGTTAAATCCCGGATGGGCTGGTTTAGGTGAAACATGCCGTGGGCTGTAGCAGGTAACCGCCTGTTGAAATGAGCTTTTAGAACAAGCGAGTATCATTTTGCTTTTTAGGCTTTCTACTTCGATTGGACGAACTACTTCAGCATCCGATCCGTTGCGTTTATCTCCGCTTTTTCCCTCAATTCACTGCCGCTCGTGCCTTCTATATAGTCATGGTACATGGCCTACAACGCAATACGTTGGTTACCATAAGGGTTTTCGTCCGTGATCATGTACGAGGCGTGCGAAAGGCAGGCGAGGTCGTACTGCTGTACCTTCATAGGTGTTGGCTTTGTGGTGGAGGGCTTGGGAAATGGGTGGAAGCAGAGGACTGCTTGATGCGCGAAAGAAACCTCAGCGGCTGGTGGCCTTGGGAAAGCCTGCCTGCACGAGGTCGGAGTAACCCGCTTCCAGAGGCCGTACGTCGTAGCCATGCCGGCTTAGAATGTCGGCAGCATTCAGACAGCGGCCGCCGGAGCGGCAGTGGCAGTAGATCACCTTGCCGCGAGGAACCAGGCGGGCCAACTCATCGGGGGCCATGCCAGCCTTCAGTTGGCTCAAAGGCACAAGTTGGGCAGCGGCAAGATGGCCCGCAGCCCACTCGTCAGGTTCACGGACATCAAGCAAGACGGCCTTTTGATCAGCGACTGACTGCTGGACGGTGGCGAGTGAGTCAGTGGTGTGTTCGGCGGCCATCGTCGGCAGAGCTGACGTGGCAAGCACGGCTGCCAGCAAGGCCATGCGAGAGCAGCTTGTGGCTGACCCACAGGCCTGGTTCCAGGGCATTCGGGCAATGATCATGGCCATGCCGCAGGTGTCGGTCACGCCGGCAAAGACAAGCCCGGCCCCGACAAAGCCCGCGATTCCCAGGCCAGCCAGGCGAAGTGTTTCCGTGCCCCCGAAGGCGGCAAGCATGACACCACCAAAAACCAATGTGCCGGCGGCGATTCGTACCTGTCGCTCTAGCGACATCGCTTTCCGACCACGAACGACTGGCAGGCCGGCCGTTTCGCAGGCAGCGGTGCCACCATCTACGCTGATGACGTCTGCATGCCCTGCAGCCATCATCTTCTCACAGGCTTTTCCGCTGCGACCTCCTGAACGGCAGATGAAGTAGAGCGGTCCCTCACCCGCAACAAGGTTCGCCACGGTAGCTGGGTCGAGGCGATCGAGTGGCACGTTCGTGGCGGTTTCAACATGAACTTCTCCGAATTCAGCCGGGGTGCGAACATCGACGAGCCGGAGCGGTTTTTTCTCGCGGAGAAGGTCGGCGAGGTTCTGGGGCGAGATAGTTGTGACCATAAGAGACTCCTTTTGAGAGAGACAACGGTGGGGAACGGGTTGAAGTGTTTTCTGTGGTGTGTGCCGAGTCGGCAGGCTTCCTTCAGGATGCAGCCAGGAGCCTCGAATTAGCAAAGATTCCTGACATTATTCTCTGGCGATTTTCCTGACGAAAGGTAGATCGCACAATAATCCGGTGTGGACCGGCCATCTCTGCTTCTTCAACACAGTTGATCCAGAGGTATGTGGAGCATCCGGCGGAATTCTATCAACGCTCGCTGGCTTGATCGCACGGGCGACGAATGACAAGACCTTCGGCCACAGAATAATTATTCACTGAGGTTTTTTTGGTTTGGACTGGAAGCTCCCCGAGTAGCAGTCGCACCTTTCATTAGTCATTGTTTTTGATGTGGTCGTACTTGGTCAAGTGTTGTCGTTCGTGGTCGTGAATGGGTGTCGAGTCCCATGTTTAATTTCTCCGTTACGTTTGCGACCATCCCCAACCAAACATGCTGCCCACTTTTATGCCCACCACAGAGCCTTTGGTATGACGGTGGCGACTGCCAACCGATTTTGTAAACGTTTTGCTTGAAAAAGTTTTTTGATCTTGGGAGAACAGTCAGTAGATATAAACACTCACTCAAGGGGGATCATCATGTGGGAATCGACGAACGCATGGATCGGATCATTGTTGTACAACACCTTCGCGGCCTTTGTGATGTTCACCGTACTAGCCACCGTCTATGACACTAATAACCGTGTCAGGAGTTTAGAAAAAGATTTGGCGGAATTCGAGGAAAGGTTTATCAAGCACCAAAAGTTTATTGCGGAAACACGAAATGCAGCAGTCGACACAAACATGAAAATAGGCCGTCTTCAAACACAATAAAAACTACTTGTCGGTTACTTGCTACTTGTCGAAGTAGACAAGTAAGACTCAATGGATCAGGAACAGGCAGAACTTTAGCCGTCGTAAAGTCGTGAAGCGGGGGTTTTTTCATTTTGAGACGATGGTACCTCACTGTCTCAAATTGCGTCGGGTGGTGCAGATGAAGCAGTCACACCTTATTCATTTCCATTCATTTTCCAAGCATATCCACCAACCATAAAACTAATCACGGTATCTCCCGTAGATACATCACTTTTGATTCTTGAAATCAGGTAGTGATTGGAAAGGAAGTCACATCTGCTTCCTGCAAAATTCGCACATGCCTTCAGCATTTGTGATATCTCAACAAGCACCAAATAGTTTTTGCAGAAGGTGCTCATGATTAAGGCAGATAGAGTTTTATAGAACTTTTTATTTGTTAAAGCACGTCATTATTTCGTTATATGTTTCACTACCTCTGTCTATATTTGTCTCTGGATCATCTCCGTGCTTCGACGTGCCTTCTATCCACTCCCACTTGGTTCCTGTGTAACCTAGTCGTATTTTGTTAACTTTGTCTTCCATCTTAAGGCCAAGTGTACTAAGCCTTTCAGTCATAAGGCACTCTACCTTGTACTTAAGATTATCTGTTCTGAGCAATTCGTACGTGTATTCATCGTATGGCCTATTACCCTCACCGATTTTTATCCAGAGACGTTTTTGCTTTTCGTGATAGCAATTCACTGCTGCTTCACATTGGGCACGTTTCACAATTGTTGGTTGTCGGCAATCAGAAGTCTCTTCAGTGTGGCGTACTCGACGTCCTGGACTGGGACGCCCTCATCACTTGCTATGCCCGCCGCTATAGCTGCGCTCTGACAAAGCACCATGAAAACCGGTTCCATGCGGATGGAACAATACGCAACGTGTGACGCGGACAGGCACACGGGAACAAACAGGTTCTCACAGTCACCCCTGCGCGGAATGATCGAACGGTAGGAGACGGGGTAGGGTTTGGGCGGCACACGCCAGATGACACCCTCGTTTTGCACATGACCATTTTCATTGACGAAATGTTGCACCGCGTGGGAGTCCATACCAAACGACGCCAAGCCCACCGAATCTTCCACGTTTCGATTCCCCATACAGTTTTGCTGGGTCATGACGTAGTCAGAGACCATGCGCCGCGCTTCACGAATATAGATCATATACGGCCAGCCACCGTTGTCCTTGAACTCGTCTTTTGGCAATCCGAAGCTGGCCACTCTTTTGCGTATTGCTTCGGGAACGCGTTTACTGTTTGCAAGCGTCCAGAGAAATCCTCGAATGTAGAGTCGGTGGGCCTTTTCGATGTCACGGCGTTTTTCGTAACTGGCCTCGGGGTAGTCCCAGTTTGCGCTAACGTAGTCAATGCCTACGGCATGCATGTTATTCCAGTCAACTTTTGCTCCTTTCCCGGCCAGTGGTTCAATCAGGGCGGGCAGTCTGGTGTCTCCAGCATCAAAGTTGCGCAACAGCAGCTCGTGATTGAGATCCCGGTATCCCTCCGGTTTCTCAAGGGGTAGTTTCAAGGCCGGGTTCGTCGTCAGGCACATACGGTAGTTGTAGGCCTGAATCTTGCGGTCACCCTGCCCGTTTTTGAGTCCTTCAATGCGTTGCACATGGGGAAGAAGGCCGCTGGAGGGATCACCGGGAGTGATATAACCATCCACTTTGGCGACGAAGTGATCCTTGTTGCCCTGCCCGTAGTGGACTCGAGGGTTGGTGTCGCCACGTCGAACCCCGGCGAGGTCTTCGTCGTACTGAGTTTCTGGTTCGCGGCCCATGGTGTGGGTCACGCCTGCTGCCGCCATCAGGTCGCCGACATAAGTTGCGTCAATGAACATCTTGCCGCGATAGGTCTTCCCGCTGAGCGTTGTGATCGAGGTAATGCGCTTTCCATCCATCGTAACACCGTTCTGGCGATCAAGTTCCTCGTTGAAGACAACGGGCACCTCCGCATCGGCGATGAGTTTATCAAAGACCTGTTGCCCGACATGGGGTTCAAAACTCCGCACATGCTTCTTCCCGTACGCCTTGGCGATGGCCGTGTAGAATTCTGAAGCGATACCCCCGAACGTAGCTCGCTTGCCCAGGAAGTCGGTAGCGCCGAGTCCACTGGCGCTCATGCCGCCGAGAAAATGGGTGGGATTTACGAGCACAACCGAGAGTCCCCGCCGCTTGGCCGCGATCGCGGCCGTCACCGCGCCGGACGAATCGCCGTAAACCACCAGGTCATAGGTCATCTCCGCCTCCTGGGCGTCTGCTTCCCCGGCCATAAACACTGCAATCAAGGAAAAGACCAGGACGGTGATTATGCAGCATGCTCTTCTACGCGCGTTCATCGTGCGTCTAACTCCTTGGACCAACAGTTGATTGAACAGATCTATTAAATCTGTGATTTCACGTGCACAATATAACCGGGGTCTGTTGTGCACGTGGAATCTCGGAAGGATAGGACGGTCAAACAACTACCCAATAAACCATTTTGCAGCAGCTTTTCAGCAGTTGCAAGTTGTTCGTTGGCCTTACGTTTTCATTTTTGATTTCTACAATATCCGCACATACCAGATTCATTGGCTCGGTTTAGATACAAATCTTGGTCTGGATTCTTAGCACCAACATATAGAAATTGTTTATTGAGTCGGTGGTACTCTTTAACTGGCCAAATATCTCCATCATGTGTGCAGGCGTTTAAAAAACCTAGCCTTGTGTACCATTCAAATAAAAGAATGTCGCCATCTGTTCCAGTAAGTTTTTCCCCTGCCTCCCACTGCTTCAGTAGTTCATCCATTGATAGGAATGCGTAAGGCAAACCATTGTCTTCATTACTGAAACTGAAACTGGTAGCAAACAAAAACAGAACCATTCCTGTTTCATCAACAATTCTCTTGATCTCTTCCATGAAACGAGTTCCTACTCCGCTTCCTCGTTCCATATCAAGACAATACATTTTGGTTAGATACAGCAGATGGCCAGCACTTCCCTTTGTATTTGTCCACTCAACCTTCTCGATCTGTGCAACAACCTTATCCTCGAAGATGTAAGTACAAGGCAGATGGTAGCCTCGATCCTTGGCTAGTGTGCTTATCTCCTTCATACCTTTGATGAAGTTGAGGAAACCCAAACCACCAGTAGCCTTACTTTCTTTGCTCTTTGCTGCCTCCTTTTCCATCTGCTCCATCCAATAGCATTCCTGGGGAGTGAAGCCATTCCGCAGCATTTGCGGTTGTGAGAACCGCATCTCACCCCACATCATTTCACCGCATGAATCAGGAGGTTTTGAGCCACAAGCCTGTTGCCATCACAAGCCTGCAAGAATTTCTCTGCCAGTGGCAGTATTTCCGCTCTCTTTCGCATCAAAGGCAGTCGTTTACTCTCGGAACCAATCGTCTGGATTACAAGATTGCTGCCTGCCTCCACACCATAACGCTCCAAGAGGACATCCTTGATTTCTTGATTGGATGCGTCTGGCTTGATCTTGTGGATTTCTCTGATGAGTTGGGAAACGTTGTGTCTACAGTTCGATAAAGGGTCGTGTTGCATCATAAAAAGCCTCTTCTATTTGGTGTCTGAAAATCGTTTCACAGTCTTGAGGCACATCAACTAACTCGGTTGCAACATCACATTCCTTCGTGATTGCTTTCCCGTCTCTGATCCACACGCAAACCATGTTCTTGGCTGTTAGTGGTTCTTGTTGTTGCAATGAATCCATGTACTGCTTTGAATCGTAATACGGCCAATCCTCATGGTTTCTCATTGCATGATGTACACAATCAGCCACTACTTCTTCGTACTTGTTCATCATCCTCATGATTGTCTCCTTTAGGAATTGGTACTACCTATTCATACACCGTTCATTCCAGAAAATGCTTTCTTCCTGAATAAAAAATCCGAATTGTCAAAGGTCATCAACTTACAAACTTAGTCGTAAATTTAATTGGTTCATCGTGGCATATATGGAAGGTTGATTGCATGTGATTGAATCATCTCCTTCCTGCTCTAATACCGTTGGAATTTTCCTAGTCTGGATTGTTTCCATCATGGATTGATGAAGTAAATTTCTTGATTGTTTTAATGTGTAGATGCTGTCATGGCAGGTAAAGAATGGTGATCGATCTAGTGTGAGTTCTCTGAACCTACTGATCACATCACCAAACATGATTTCCGATTCAAGTTGCTGAAGAAAAGTGGCCATTGCTCTGTGGTCATGTTTCTTAATTTCCTGTACCAGTCTTGAGTATGTTGGGAAATGTCGAGTGAATACTTTCCACACATCCATCCTTTGCATCCTGTGGTTTTTGTCATTCAACATCTTGAGGAATTCCACCTTCACTTCATCTCTTGTTGAGTGATTTGTTTCCTGCAACATGAAGTCGTAGAGCGTTCCACTTTTGCAGAGCGAACAGTAAAAATCTTGCTCATCAGTTGGGATTACTATTGCAATCCGATTGTTTGGGTAGAGCGTTAGTAATGCAGGCTGGAAGTTCCTGAAGTCGAAACCAACAACCCCTGAACCATCACAACAAAGCATCACCCGTAGTTGCTTGTTTAGGTTTGTAAATGGCGTATGGAACCTTCCATTACCATCCACCTTTCTCCACCATACCTTTTGGTTTATTTCCGCTATGGCTGCTCGTTGTAAGTCAGGCCATTTCGAGTTGGAACAGACAATCTCATATTCCTGCAACAAGTCCTCTGGAAGATCAAATGAGTCCAGCCAATAGGATGCGGATTCATGCGAAGGAGTGAACACTCCTGATCGCATCTTGCTTTTGCATCTTGTTTTACGCTGTTTCAGGTTGGCCAGTATGAGTCCATCATTCCAACAATTTGGATGAAGTCGGTAAGATTTTGTGAACGAAGCACCTTGGCGATTGCTGTACCGAGAGTTTACTTCTACCAACCTTTCCTTCACCAATTCTCGCATCACTTGAGCGTGGTTGCCTGTGATAGCGTTGAGTTCTTTCCAGTGAACGTGAGCATATTCTCGTCGCACTTCTTCCAATGTGTTCGGTTCGCCTTTTCTGTGCTCCGCAGATCGCCACTTTGCTACTTGTATTACCTGCCTTGCGACAATGCACGAAAGGATTTTCAATGCGTGTTTGTCACAAGCAAGTTGCGTCTGAGCAATGGAATCTGGGAGCACAAGTATCATCCTTATATCTCCGTTACTGTTTCACACTTCGAACACCAGTATTGATTTGATCCATCAGGATTTACGTTGTGCGTCTGCACCTCTCCACATCCATCACAAACCACATCTACTGTTCCAAATACGATGCCCGGCATCACACATTCCATCTCGATTAATTCATCCCAATCAAACATCATTCACCTTCCTTCCTGAATAATTCGTTCAACATTCTCTTCCTCTTTGCACAACCACACTCTTCCACCTTGAACCATTGCTTGATTCGTTCTTCGGTGATTCCAATGGTCGTGAGCATTTGTTCCACAACATCTCCAAGTCCTTTGGTTTGCATCATGCAACCTCCTTTCCGTCATCATCTTTGCGATGCTTCGTGATCTTCTGGATGTTTGCTGGCAGGATTTGTGCGTAGTGGTCATCCGCAGTTTGTGCGTTGTGTCCAATCCACTTGCCTGCAAAGAAACGGCCTTGATCACCCATCTGTGCTCGAATGTCCGTTACTGCTGATGCTCGAAGGCTGTTGAAGAAATTAGGCCAAACCTCAACCGTTGGATGAGCAGCAATGCGGCTCTTGAAGTACTTGGATTGATTCGCTGGTCTCGTTTGAAACAGCCACGGGAATATCTCTCCTTCTGCTTTACCTTTTGCAGCGATCACTTCATCACGCCACTTCACCAACTCGTCGTAAAGTTCAGGGCGAATCGGACAAGGGCCGAGTTTCTTCTCCACTCCCTTTCGTGAGGATCGGTTGATGGTTCGGTTCTTCCAATCAACATCCTCCCAACGATCACCTTTCGGGTCGTTCTGTCTCGCTCCCATGCAGCGGTAGTAGTACAGCAAGGTCTTTGCCTGTTGGTCTGTAATGCAGCCAGCGGCCTTAACAAAGTCCTCCATCGGTATGTATGGCTTCACCGCAACCAACTGAATCTGCTGATAGCCAAGGTTCACCACCTTTGCAGGATTGGTCAGCAGTTTTCCAGCACCGTGATACCAGCCCCACAACTGCTTCACTCGTTGCAGATGCTTGTTCAGCGTTGCTGGTGCGTAGTCTCTAGCAGCCAACTTCTTGAACAATCCTTGCAGGTTGATTGAGTCAATCTCCTTGAGTGGCTTGTACTCACCAAACTCCTTCACCAAAAAATCACGAGTACCGTTCCACTTGCTGATCGTGCGTTTGCTCCACGTCATTGTGGCGATGTACTCATCGAAGGCCCGCTTCAACGTGAGTTCGTCATTCCTGTTCAACCCACACTCATGAATAGTTTTCTCGTACGTCTTTGGATACTTCGCTCGTACAAGATCAAGTGTCTTGTTGGCGTCTTTGCTCAGTTCACGACCAAACTTGGAGAATCTTTCCAGTTCTTCGTACAAGTCTTCCAAGGCGTTGCGTAGTTTGCGGTTCGCCTTGTCTTCAAGAATTGCCTTCGGAAACGAGAATCTCTTCCGTCCATGTGGCAACATCAAAACCATTCGCATCATGTTCCTGTCTTTATCTACGTGCATAACCAAACCTTCTCTTTCAATAATAATTTATTAATAACTAATACATCAGAGCGACAAAAAAAATTCCCGCCACTCTTCTATTTCAGAACGCCTGAAATAATTTTTCCCTTTCGTTGTTCCCATCTTGTGATATAGAAGGCCGTGGTGTTTCATCAGTGTTTTCAATTTCGTGTAAGCCACATGCAGGTAAACCATCACGTGGTACGACTGCCAGTTTCCATCAGTCGGTAGTCCACCTTCTCGATCTACTTTGTCTTGTGCTTGTTTCATCGTGATACTCATGAGCCTCTCCTTTGCTTTGATGCAATTTTCTTGGAGAGTTTCTCTTCGTTCTGCTCCAGCCATTTCAACCAAGCATTCACCACAAAGTGTGATACATGCGGTGCATTCCTAGTGATGTAATGTTGTTTCTGGTACAGCGGTATCTTTTCGTCACCAGCCTTCACAGCAAACCATTGCGTCTGCGTGATCTTGGAGTTCCTCAAGCCGTACTGATCACGAATGTCTTCCTCACCTTGCTTCCTCGGTTCACCAAGCCATGCGTTGATGTCTTTGAGGCTCACTTGATCTTTCTTTTGTCGTTTGAAATCACGAAGCATCGCCAACAGAACATCTAATTTCTGCTGTGGCCCCATTCTTTGTTTTGGTCTGCCACCAACCTTCCTCGGAGCATTCAGGTCTGATAGTTGTCCTACATAGGCATGAGCCCTTGCTCTGATTGCAGCGTCAGTAGTGAGGTTCGGGTACTTCTTCAGCACCGCAGCAATTAACTTCTGCTCCTCCAACTGAAACCACTTGTACTGCTGGATCACATCCCAGTTGTCCCACTGGAGCCTTGCAATGGCCGTAGCAGCGTCATGGAGAGCCTTCTCGCTCTCTACGTCAATCTTGCTTGTCGTTGCTTTAGCCATCGTTCTTGTCCTGTTCTTGTCGATCCTGTTCCTAGTTCGTTATCTCTACTACCTATATCGGCGTTTCCATGTCGCCTTCATTAGTTATTCTTGTATGTAAGTATACCATAATAACTAATAATGTCAAGCGGATTCTGTGATTTTGTCCGCTTTCAGGCCTTTTGGCGGCATCGCTCTAAGTGCGAAGAGAATAATGGAGTGATCTTTGTCGTTTGCTTAATCCCAACCACTCATTACCGGGATAGTTTTGGTGCAGAAAGATGATGTCTTGGAGAGCATCTGCTCGATTGCTTTTCGGCTCATTTGCCCACTTCTATGCCCACCGCTTCGGGCATAAATCCTCGAAAGTACCGTGAAACAAAGTACAAACGAGGGGAGGGAAGCTCCCCGAGTAGGACTCGAACCTACAACCTAGCGGTTAACAGCCGCTCGCTCTACCATTGAGCTATCGGGGAATATTCAGCTTTTGTTGAGAGATCAAACGATACCGAAAAAGTTGGTGAAAGGCGATATGGCCAAAGCTTTTATTGCGGTACGGAATATTTCGTTCAGCATGACGTCTATCCATTAGGCATCCTGAACCTTTTCCATCAGAACATGATTGCCCTTTTCATTGTATTCAACTCGTGTCATGAAATTATGAATCAGCATGACGCCACGACCATTGGGGACTTCCAGCCTGTCATCCTGCGTGCAGTCTGGTACCTCGTTTGGCTTAAATCCATCTCCTTCATCTGTGATTTCAATACGTGCAACTGTAGGTGAGACGAAACATTCAACATGTACCTTTTTGTCTGCACTGAGTTTATTGCCGTGGACAATTGCGTTCACGATTGCTTCTTCAGCAGCCAAGTGGATCGAAAAAATATCAGCACTGGCCCAACCATGTTCACCAAGTTTATCGAGCAATTCATCCATAATCAGTCGACTAGCACCGCGCTCACTCGGCAGGTCAATAGACTTCTGCCATGACGACTTGTCAGAACTGGTGTTTTGAGGAGACTGCGATTCGGTCATAGTAGCCGCACAAATTTATTGCGGAAAAAAGGGGTGGCTGTTCCAGTAAGGGAAGTTGTGAGCGATCAACTAAAGGCTGTCATTGCTTCAGCTTCGTCTTTGCGAATATCAAAAACTTTATTCAGTTTTGTAATTTGAAAAACTTCGAAGATTTCTGGACGAATGTTGCACATTTTCATACGTCCTTTACTAGCCTTCACCTTTCGGTCGAGCGTGATTAATTTGCCGAGCGCAGCACTTGAGAGAAACTCAACGTTCGTGAAGTTCAGCAATATGTCACCCATATTGTGCTGCTCAACAAGACCAAAGAGTTCTGCACCGAGTTCCTGGATACTTGCTTCATCAAGAATTTTTTTGTCATTGAAACTGACGATAGCGACATCGTTGTTGTTCGTGACGCCTATCCGTCGATA
>ENA-UZWX01004068-UZWX01004068.1-metagenome-genome-assembly--contig:-Day-4---50m-contig-4068_pt1 | contig 23162 bp, 23 predicted proteins | sample MGYA00260347_ERZ794907 | MGnify/ENA metagenome assembly ERZ794907 | reverse complement strand
GTGAAGAAGGCTACCCAAATATCTTCCACGCCGATTATTATGGCGCAAACTATACCGCATCAGACAATGGCTGTAACAACACCAATATCACCATTAACTCGCATAAAGCCAGTATCGATAAACTCTTAGAAGCCCGTAAAAACTATGCCTACGGTACACAAATTAGTTATTTGGACCATTGGGATGTTATTGGCTGGACACGCTTAGGTAATGCTGAACATCCAAAAGCGATGGCTGCCATCATGAGTGATGGCCCAGCTGGCAGTAAGTGGATGAATGTTTCACGAGTCAATAAAACCTTTATTGATGTTACCGGCAACTATCCTGGGGAAATTTTCAGCAATAATGATGGTTGGGCTGAATTCCCCGTTAATGGCGGCTCTTATTCTGTCTGGGTAGAACAAAATACACAAGTAACTGATATCGCTGTAACATTCACTTTCAACAATGCTACCACTTACATGGGGCAAAATGTTTATGCTGTTGGTGGCAGTTCTGAGCTTGGTAATTGGAATACGGATAATGCAGTCTTATTATCACCAACCAATTATCCAACATGGACAGCCACAATAGATCTTGCCGCTGAAACTAACGTAGCATGGAAATGTATTAAAAAGGCTAACGGTAACGTGCAATGGTAAAGTGGTGCTAATAATAGCTTAACCACACCATCAGCAGGGTCAGCAAGTACTAGTGGCTCATTTTAAGCCCACACTTACAAACTTAAACCCTTATAGTAGTTATCAATAAAACTTTGCTACTGTAAGGTTTAGGTTTAATGCCTCATATGAAATAAAATATTAGCCCGTAAAACTGAGCCAGTTTTACGGGCTAATTGTTTTGTTAAAGCTGCCAACCCTGCCATCCTTTTCTAGTACCTATGTCTTTTTTCCCGTATTATTAGCAGCCATAATTTCTTGTTAAAGTTCGAACCATTCATGTCCAAAATAGTTTTAGCCACAGGCAACCAAGGTAAAGTTAAAGAATTAGCTAGCTTACTCGCTGAGCATAAGCTTGAAATAGTGCCACAAAGTGACTTTAATGTTCCTGACGTTGCCGAAACAGGCACTACTTTTGTGGAAAATGCCATCATTAAAGCACGTCATGCCGCAAAATTAACTGGCCTACCTGCTATTGCTGATGATTCAGGCTTAGAGGTCGATGCGTTAAACGGTGCGCCAGGAGTTTATTCTGCTCGTTATGCTAGCGATATCAGTAACGATCCTAGTGATGATGACAACACCAATAAATTACTGAATGCGCTAGAAAATACACCCGATGATAAACGAGCTGCCCGCTTTCACTGCGTACTGGTTTATATGAAGCATGAAACTGATCCCACCCCAATAATTTGTCACGGTGTTTGGCAAGGTAGCATAAGTCGAAACAAACAAGGTGAGCAAGGTTTTGGCTATGATCCTGTTTTTTGGCAGGCAGATCTACAACTGTCTTCAGCACAATTACCAAGAGATATAAAAAATAAGCTAAGTCATCGTGGCCAAGCCTTAGCACAACTTGTTAAAAAATTATCATTACAACAGGCCTAGATAGCAAGTGAATACCAACTTACTAACAGCGCCACCACTATCGCTATATATTCACATACCTTGGTGTGTGGAAAAATGTCCTTATTGCGACTTTAACTCCCATGCCTTGAAAGCTCAAATTCCCGAGCAAGATTACGTACAAGCGTTAATTGCTGACTTGGATGCTGATATTACTCGTTTTAATTTAAAAGACAGAGCACTGCATTCAATTTTTATCGGTGGTGGTACACCCAGTCTATTTTCTGCCAAAGCCATTGAAAGCTTGCTTAAGCAAGTGTTATCTCGCTTTGAGTCTAAGCATGATATTGAAATCACGCTAGAAGCCAATCCAGGTACAGTCGAAGCAGATAAGTTTACTGGTTTTTCCCAAGCAGGTGTTACGCGTTTATCTATTGGTGTGCAAAGTTTCGAATCAGAAAAGTTACTCAAACTTGGCCGAATTCATAATGTAAACCAAGCCAAACAAGCAGCCCAGCTTGCCAAAGCATCGGGCGTTAACAGCTTTAACTTAGATTTAATGCACGGTTTACCTAATCAAAGCATAGAAAATGCTCTAGACGATTTAAAAACCGCTATTAGTTTACAGCCCGAACATCTGTCTTGGTATCAATTAACCATCGAGCCAAATACTGCTTTTCACTCAAGACCGCCGAAACTGCCCCAAGATGAAACCTTGTGGGAAATACAAGATCAAGGTTTTAAATTATTGGCTGATGCGGGTTATCAACAGTATGAAATATCAGCCTTTAGCCAGCAAGACAAGCAATGCCAGCACAACTTAAACTATTGGCGCTTTGGCGACTACCTTGGCATAGGGTGTGGCGCACATGGCAAGATTACGGATGTTGCAAGTGGGATAATTCAGCGCACTGTGAAAGTTAAACATCCTAAAGGTTATCTTGATCAAAATCGAGAACCAATGGATCATTTAATCACGGTTAGTCAAGATGAGCTGCCGTTTGAATATATGATGAATCAATTACGGTTATTCTCTTCCTTTACCCTAGCTGATTACCAACAGCGTACAGATCTCTCGGCAAACACCATTGCACCCACACTGCTACAAGCTCAGAAGAAAGGCTTGATGCAATGTACTGATAGCTCATCTGTCGATGGCAAATGGCAAGTAACCCCGTTGGGTCATCGCTATTTAAATGATTTATTGGAGCTTTTTCTCTAATGGTTTCAACGATTGAAAAAACCGACCAATATTTTATGCAACGGGCATTTGAACTAGCCCAGCAAGCAGAACAGCATGATGAAATTCCCGTTGGCGCTGTAGTGGTTCATCAAGGCAAGATCATTGGCGAAGGTTTTAACCAATCAATCATGCTTAATGATCCCTCTGCCCATGCCGAAATTATCGCTATTCGCCAAGCAGGTAAGTACCTAAATAATTATCGATTATTAGACTGCACACTATACGTAACCTTAGAGCCCTGCCCCATGTGTGCTGGCTTATTGGTGCATAGTAGAATAAAGCGACTTGTTTACGCCAGCCGTGACTTAAAAACAGGCGCAGCAGGTAGCGCTTTTAATTTGGTAAGTAGCTCTCAGTTAAATCACCAACTCATTGTTGATACAAATATAATGACTGAGCAGTGTAGTGAATTGTTGTCAGGCTTTTTCAAACGCCGCCGCAACGAGAAAAAGGCCGCAAGAAAAGCTCAAAAAGCCAATAACACAAAAGGCTAATGCTCTTTAACTGATGTTGGCTCTTCTTGGTTTAGCTGTTGGTTAAAATAAAACTGACGACGAGTATTTATTTTATGATGCTGTACTTTGATATGTTTTCTACGTGCATTTGCTGATATTTTTCTTCTTACTTTCATATTTTTCTCTTTATATATTAATTTATGCCATTTCATTATTATCGATAAATATGACATTAATATGACAAGAGAAAAAACTATTTGATTGATATCAATTAATCTGCAGATTCGACAACTTGCGACACAGCAGTTTCCTCTACTTCTTTCGCTTTGGCATCTAGCCAAGCAAGCGTATCGTAATAGCGGCGAATATTTTCCACATAACTTACTGGCTCTGCTCCACGAGCATAGCCATATTTAGTTTTTTTATAATATTTTTTTTGTTGCAATAAAGGCAAGCGAGTTTTCACTTCTACCCAGCGATCAGGGTCGCCACCTTGTTGTTGGGTGATAATTCTTGCATCATTTAAATGGCCAAAGCCAACATTGTATGAAGCAAGCGCAAACCACATTCTATCTGGGCTTGGGATCCTAGCGGGCATTTTTTCTATCATACGCTTGAAATATTTCGCACCACCGCGAATACTCTGCTCAGCATCTAGTCGGCTTTTTATGCCCATTTGCTTAGCGGTATCGAGTGTTAACATCATCATACCCCGAACACCGGTATGAGAGCGAGCATGGGGCCGCCAATGTGATTCTTGATAGCTTATTGCCGCCAACAAACGCCAATCAATGTCTTGGCCATGTTTTTCAAATAAGGCTTGATACTTAGGTAATTTGCTTGCAACGGCTTTGATAAAAGTTCGTGTTTCAACGTAATTAAACTCTTCAATATGGCCATAATATTTATCATCAAGCGCTAACAAGGTGCCATCGTGATGTACTTGTCCAAAAAACTCAACCAAGCTTGCCAAAATAGCATCATCGCTATTTTTACTGAGCATCCAAGCTAAAGGTTCAGATTTACTGATGCTAAATGCAATACTAACTTCGGGATAATAACGTCGGTTGATGGCTAAAATATTACTATCAATTACGGTATAATTAATTTCTCCCGCCAGCACTTTTAACAGTAGCTCTTCACTATCAAAATCTTTACTTTCTTGCCAAGTAAGCTCTGGGTTTGTTTGCTTTAAAAATTCAAGGTTTTCAACATAGCTTGAATCAGCAGTCACCATTAATTCGCCCTGTAACTCAGTTAATTTTCTTGGCCAAGGTTCTCCTTGTTTAAAGACTAATTTTTGTGTCGCTTCTTGATAACTTGGTGCAAAACGAAAACGTTGTAAACGTTTATCGGTCACAGACAATCCAGCAGCAAGAAAATCAACATCACCGTTGTTCAACTTAATAAATAGTTCATCTAAGTTGTAGCTGGGCACTATTTTCAGTTCAACATTAAGATATTGGGCATATTTTTTTGCTAACTCATACTCAAAGCCTGCAAAATCATCCACTTGCGCACCGCTGCCTTGCATGTAAAAGCTATTTGGACCATATATGGTGCCGACTTTGACATAACCTCGTTCAATAATACGAGAGAAGCTTGCTTGCTGATTTTTTTCATCGCAAGAAAAAAGCACAGTTAACAAAAAGAAAGTTACGAATAGTCTCTTTATGCTAAGGGCTATTTTTTGATTAAAATTGATAAATTTCATAGCTTAATTGTGGCGCGTATTGCCTTGTTAGCCAAGCATTTTTTTTTCTAGATGATTTTTCAGCAAAACATAAGGCTTAAACGCTTACTAAACGATGAAAAAACAACTATAATACGCGCGAAATTTTCGCTTAGGCTAAACTTAATCTTTAGCTTGATTATATACAAACGAAAACCCCACATAAATTTGGTGATTAACCCTATGACGATGTTGATAAAAAACCTTCGTGGCGCTCCGGCACTTTCAGAGTTTAGAGTACAAAAATTATTGGCTCAATGTGAAGAACTAGCTCTACCAGTAACAGATATCTATGCTGAGTTTGCTCACTTTGCAAAGCTGAATGAAGCACTAGTCGCTGACGAAGAAAACGTTTTACAACAATTGTTAACTTATGGCCCAACTATTGAAGAACATGAGCCACAAGGGCAGTTTTTATTGGTTACCCCTCGTCCGGGCACTATTTCACCTTGGTCATCTAAATCAACTGATATTGCCCATAACTGTGGTCTAAATAAAGTTGAACGTTTAGAGCGCGGTTTAGCGTATTACATTACCCTTGCCGATGGTGCTGACTTAACAAGTGCTCAAAAAGCGCAACTTAGCTCACTATTGCATGATCGCATGATGGAAAGTGTTTTTAACGCTTTTTCTGATGCAGAGCAATTATTCGCCAGCTCAGAGCCGGGTAAATTAACAGCGATTGATATTGAAAATGGCGGTAAAAATGCACTCGTTCAAGCCAATATCGAATTAGGCTTAGCCCTAGCGACAGACGAAGTTAATTACTTATTCGAAAACTTCAGTAAACTCGGTCGTAACCCGCACGATATCGAACTTTATATGTTTGCCCAAGCCAACTCAGAGCATTGTCGTCATAAAATATTTAATGCTGACTGGACTATTGATGGTGAAAAACAAGCTAAATCATTATTTAAAATGATCCGTAATACCCACGAAGTAAACCCTGATTTTGTCTTGAGTGCCTACAAAGATAATGCTGCGGTAATGGTGGGTAATAAAGGCGGGCGTTTCTTTCCAAATCCTGAAACTAATGTTTATGGCTACAACCATGAAGACATTCAGGTATTAATGAAAGTTGAAACGCATAACCATCCAACCGCTATTTCTCCCTACCCAGGTGCTGCAACGGGTAGTGGTGGTGAAATTCGTGATGAAGGTGCAACCGGTATAGGCTCTAAACCAAAAGCAGGTTTAGTAGGTTTTTCAGTATCAAACTTACGCATTCCAAGCTTTGAACAACCGTGGGAAACTGACTTTGGCAAACCAAGTCGTATTGTTTCAGCATTAGATATTATGATGGAAGGCCCATTAGGTGGCGCAGCATTTAATAATGAATTTGGTCGACCTGCTATCATAGGTTATTTTAGAACTTATGAAGAAGAAGTAAATTCTTTTAATGGCACAGAAGTACGTGGTTACCACAAACCCATTATGCTTGCTGGCGGCTTAGGTAATATCCGTGACGAGCATGTACAAAAAGGCGACATTGTTGTTGGCGCAAACTTAATTGCCCTAGGTGGCCCAGCCATGAACATCGGCTTAGGTGGCGGCGCAGCCTCAAGTATGGCTTCTGGTCAATCCGCTGAAAATTTAGACTTTGCTTCAGTGCAGCGTGAAAACCCTGAAATGGAACGTCGTTGTCAGGAAGTTATTGATAAATGTTGGCAATTAGGCGATGCCAACCCAATCTTATTTATTCATGATGTTGGCGCTGGTGGTTTATCTAATGCCTTCCCTGAGCTTGTTTCAGATGGTGGTCGTGGCGGTGTGTTTGAACTTCGCAACGTACCTAATGATGAACGCAGCATGGCACCTCATGAAATTTGGTGTAATGAATCACAAGAGCGTTATGTATTAGCTGTTTCAGACGAGCAACTAGCCCAATTTACTGACATTTGTACCCGTGAACGCGCACCATTTGCTGTCGTTGGTCGTGCTACAGAAGAAGAGCACTTAACGGTTACTGATGAGCACTTTGCTAACGATGATGCGTTAAACACCCCAATTGATTTACCTCTTGATGTTTTATTAGGTAAGACACCTAAAATTATCAAAGACGTACAAAGTACCACAGCAGTTGGCGATACCTTAACTGTTACCGATATAGCTCTTGAAGATGCGGCTAATCGTATTTTAAGTTTGCCCACTGTCGCAGAAAAAACTTTTCTAATCACCATAGGTGATCGCTCGGTAACGGGTATGGTTAATCGTGACCAAATGGTTGGTCCATGGCAAGTACCGGTAGCTGACTGTGGTGTTACTGCATCAGCGCTTGACTCATATCACGGTGAAGCTATGTCATTAGGTGAGCGCACTCCTGTTGCCTTACTTAACTTTGGTGCTTCTGCCCGTTTAGCGGTAGCAGAGTCGTTAACGAATATTGCCGGCACAGATATTGGTGATTTAAATCGCATTAAATTATCAGCAAACTGGATGTCTCCAGCAGGTCACCCCGGTGAAGATGCTGGTCTTTATGAAGCCGTTAAAGCCATAGGTGAAGAGTTATGTCCAGCCCTTGGTTTGACTATTCCTGTCGGTAAAGACTCTATGTCAATGAAGACCCAATGGGATGAAAATGGTGAAGCAAAATCTGTTACTTCACCCTTATCACTGGTAATTACTGCCTTTGGCGCCGTTGAAGATATTCGCAAAACCGTTACTCCACAGTTACGTACTGATTTAGGTGACACACGACTTGTTGCTATCGATTTATCAAAAGGTAAGAATCGTTTAGGTGGTTCATGTTTAGCGCAAGTTTATAAAAAGCTTGGCAATGAAACACCAGACGTTGATAGTCCTGAAACTTTAAAAGGCTTCTTTAACGCTATGCAAACGCTAGTACGTGAAGAAAAGCTTATTGCTTATCACGATATTTCTGACGGTGGTTTATTTACTACCGTTTGTGAGATGGCCTTTGCCGGTCATACCGGTGTAGATATTGATTTATCTAAACTTGTTGGCGATAACGTCTCGGTATTATTTAATGAAGAGCTTGGCGCGGTAATGCAAATTCGTGAAAGCGATGTTGATGCCATTCACGCTATTTTAGCGGCGCACAACATTTTAGATTGCTGCACTAATGTTGGCCGACTCAATAACGAAGATACTATTCGCTTTACCCGCGATGATAAAGTAGTGCTTGAAAACTCACGTACTTATTACCGCACCACGTGGGCACAAACCACCTATAAAATGCAATCAATGCGTGATAATCCAACTTGTGCACAAGAAGAGCATGACGTTAAGTTTGATACTGAAGATCCAGGTCTGCAAGCAAACCTTAGTTTTGATATTAACGAAGATATCGTTGCTGATTTAATTGCCAAAGATGCACAAAACGGCACCAACCCACGCATTGCAATTTTACGTGAGCAAGGTGTTAACTCACACGTTGAAATGGCAGCAGCCTTTGATCGTGCTGGTTTTGTTGCTATTGATGTGCATATGTCTGATATTTTATCTGGTCGCTCTGATCTAGCTGACTTTAATGGCCTAGTTGCTTGTGGTGGATTCTCTTACGGTGATGTATTAGGCGCTGGTGAAGGTTGGGCAAAATCAATCTTATTCAACGCCAAAGCACGCGCTATGTTCAAAGCCTTCTTTGCACGTGAAGATACTTTCTCACTAGGTGTGTGTAACGGCTGTCAAATGTTATCTAACTTAAAAGATATCATTCCTGGCAGTGAGCACTGGCCACGTTTTGTACAAAATGAATCTGAGCGTTTCGAAGCACGTTTCTCACTAGTAGAGATTCAAGAAAGTCCGTCAGTATTATTTAAAGGCATGGCTGGCTCTATGATGCCTATAGCTGTTTCTCACGGTGAAGGTCGCACTGAATTTAGCTCTGATGAAGCCATTGATGCGGCTAATAACTCTGGCACAGTATCAATGCGTTACGTGAACAACTATGGTGATGTTACTGAAACTTACCCTGCAAACCCGAATGGCTCAGCAGATGGTATCACCTCATTAACCACCACTGATGGTCGCGTCACTATTATGATGCCACATCCTGAGCGTGTATTTAGAACGGTTGCCAACTCATGGCATCCAGATAGCTGGGGTGAAGATTCACCTTGGGTGCGCATGTTCCGCAATGCGCGGAAATTTATCGGCTAGGCTGTAATTAAAATTTTACGCTGTTAAATAAAACCCGACCTTGGTCGGGTTTTTTATTCGCGCTATCCATGCGCTCTTCCTTCGGATCAACTTAAGGTTGTTCAAAATAGCTCCAGACAATTTTGTATTGCTTAAACTTCTGTTACGCTAATGGCATCAAAAATAATAAATAGAGACTCACAATGAAAGCTCATGATTGTTCACCGCTAACTGATTTTATTGAATATCCTGAAGCTGAAATGCTTGCACGCTCGGAGCAATTTTATCAGGACATCAAACGCAGACATTCAATTCGCAGCTTTAGTGACAAAACCGTTGATAAAGCTATTATCGAAAACTGCCTAAAAGCGGCAGGCACTGCGCCAAGCGGTGCCAATCATCAGCCTTGGCACTTTGTTGCTGTCAGTTCTGCTGAGATAAAAAAGCAAATTAGAGAGCAAGCTGAACATCATGAACGTGTTTTTTATGCTGGGCGTGCTGGTGAAGAGTGGCTTGGTGCCCTAAAAGACTTAGGTACTGATGCTAACAAGCCTTACCTAGAACATGCGCCTTGGTTAATTGCTATCTTTAGCCAGAAAAAAGGCGGCATTAATGAAGAAGATAAAAACACTAATTACTATGTGCATGAATCAGTTGGCATAGCGACAGGTTTTTTGATAAACGCCTTACATAACGCCGGCTTAGCCACATTAACTCATACTCCAAAGCCAATGTCTTTTTTAAACAAGGTCTGTAACCGTGGTGAAAACGAGCGCGTGTATATGCTGCTAATTGCTGGTTACCCAGCAGATGATGCAACGGTGCCTGCCCATGCACAAGTGAAAAAGTTACTGAGTGATATTGCAACTTTTTTGTAGACCAATATTAAATTAATAATTGCTAAACCGGTAACCTACTAATGTTCACTTTTGCCACAAAGGCATTAACAACTTACGGTGAAAGTTTATTCGGATTAGGTATTGTATCGAAAACCATCTGAGCAAATAACTAATATTGGGGGATTATTTTACTCGTTCCACTTGAATATGCATCTTAAAATGGAACGGGAATATCTATAAACAAATTATCGATTTACCTTGTGACAATTTGTACAGCCGCCAGAGACTTTGCCTGCATAGTAATAATTCGGCTCTTGAAGAGAGGCAGCAGTTCTCGCTTGGTCAACTTTAGCTACAAAATCTTGCATATGCGCTTGTATGAAGGGGTGATTTCCTCCTGTTTCTCCTTCGATTAATGTAGCAGCGGTCCTTCCCATGTTTTCCAATACCTGCAGTACTTGTTGACGCTGGCCTGCTTCACCATCTTGAGTTTGTTCATTTGGGTTAATGAGCAGTTCATCGAGCAAAAGCATTTGCTGCGCCAATTTAGCCATATCAGAACGAAGCTCAGCGGGTTGAGTGTATTTAAAACCTGGTGGATAAGTCAATTTGCGCATAGATTCTGCAAATTGACTGCTACAACCCACTATGGCTGAACTCCCTATAATCAAAGCAACAATGCTCGCATACCACAAAACTCTTTTTTTATTCATATTTGTAAACTCCATTAGCACTAATTTTTTTGTTAAATGTACCGCCATCAATAAGAGATTAATACACCATTCAACAATTACAACTTTTTTATTATAGACACCGTACAACTTTAAGGTGCAATTTCATTACTAAGACTTCTCAGTAATATGACACGAGCAATTCATTATAAAATATATGGCAAATAATGCGTGACCAATGTCTTCTATGCGCCTTGAATTCAATCGAAGCACTTAATAGACCTTAATGACTATCATTTTTTAATGCAAACATTAACACTTCCGATGTTTGCATTGTTTAACTGAAGCAAAAGATAAGCTAAACAAGTGAATTGTTAGTCGTGTTTGTTATGTAATCAAAGCTATAATCCGTATATTCAACTATGCTAGGCAATTTAAATTATGAACGAAAATAACAGTACACTTACCGCTTTTTTGGCTCAGACTAAACCAAGCCAAATGTTATGGGCATTACAAAGCAAAGAAAGTGAAGATTGGGTGGTCCTCGACTCTATTACCTATGAAAATACTGACGTTATGCCACTTTGGTCAAGCGCTGAGTTAGCTCAACAGCATTGTGTTGAAGAGTGGGCTAATTATACCCCCGGTGAAATTTCATTATCAGACTGGTTCGAATTTTGGCTTGAAGACTTGAATCAAGATGGGGTTATTGTTGGTGTCAATTGGCAAGGGGATGATAATTACTTAGAAATGGAGCTGGCAGATTTTACTCAAGCATTAGCCGAAATTGAGTCTTTAAAATAACAACTCTCACCTTATTTATAAGTATCCGCTAATATGACTGGCATTTTGTATTATATCCACGATCCCATGTGCAGTTGGTGCTGGGGATATCGTCCTGTATGGTGTGCTTTTCAACAAGCATTGCCAGAATCAGTAACGGTACAATACGTAGCTGGAGGATTAGCCTCTGACACTGACAGACCAATGCCAATAGAGCAGCAGCAAGCTATTCAAAGGCATTGGCGCAATATTCAACAAAAATTGGGCACTGAGTTTAATTTTGATTTTTGGAAAAATAATACCCCGCATCGATCAACTTATATCGCTTGTCGTGCCTCTATCGCTGCACATCAACAAGGGTTTGAAAAACAACTGATTGATGCCATTCAACAAGCTTATTATTTACGCGCCATGAACCCATCAAATAGTTCGGTACTTATACAGTTAGTTGAAGAATTTAATCAGCAGAACAATACTCATGAAAATGAGATAGATATAGCGCAGTTTAAAACAGACTTTATCTCAATCGACACGCAAAATGAATTAAACAGGCAAATGCTGTTAGCACGAGAGTTAACTCATCAGGGCTTTCCCTCTTTGGTATTTGAGCATAAAGGTCAACGTAGCAGTATTACTTTAAATTACCAAGATTATAAGGTTTCACTTGATGAAATTCAGCGCATAATGGCTGGTGATAAATAGGAAGTAAGGCACAATATCTACTTAAGCAAAATCTAACTGGATGTCAGTACAACCATTTTTACAGCGAATACCTAGGTTTTCACTGCTTGATACGCTACCCTGCTCTGGCGTTAGTAAATAAAGTGGTTGCTGACATGTAGCACAAAGCACCGTTTGCCCCGCCATCACTTTTTTCATTAACTGCCTTTGACTGGCAAAGGAGTGTTTGCTTTTCTTTTGCAATTCAGCAAACTGCTTAATATCAATCATGTTTTTCCTATACTTTTCACTTTTCTTATCGTTATCTAGCAATAAAAACCATCAAACTTACCTTGTAATGGTGCACTACTGGTTTCTAGTAATTCTTGATAGCCACTAATGTTTTCATAATTCAGCGGCATTTCGGGGTAAGCAGTAATTTCCCATGGATATTCTTCATTATCTTGAAACGGCGTAAAAGAAAGCTTTTGATTATTCTCTAATAATAACTGCCCAAATTGCAACGCTAGTGCTTGTGAAGGAAATAATACCGAAAACTCAACCTCTCGTGGTTGTTCAAGCTCATCGCCAGCTTGTTGCAGTTTCCATAAAGCATCGCCAATATTGTCGTGTGGAAATTGGGTTAAATCACGGGTCATTATTATCTCTTCTATTCAGCTTAGTGTAGATGATTTATAATAACGTCCACAATAAAGTAGCCGTTAGTAACATCGAGTTTATGTCCAACATGTTTGAACATCATTTTACCATCAATGATAGCAATAAAAATGAGTCAAATACTACTTTAAATCTGCTATTTAATAGTCTGTCCTTAACTGAAAATGCACTCAGCAAAGCGCAGCTTAAACAAGCAATTAGCAAAGGTGCATTATGGTTAACTCGGGGGAAAAATACCCAAAGGCTACGCCGAGTAAAAAAAGCGTTACAAAACGGTGATGAGTTACACTTTTATTATAACGAAGGGGTACTTGCTAGTGAGGTAGCTGAGGCTATTTTGATCAGCGATGAGGTCGATTATAGTGTTTGGTATAAGCCTTTTGGCATGCTTTCTCAAGGTTCAAAATGGAGTGACCATTGCACTATTGGCCGCTTTGCCCAGCAATATTTCACACCTGAGCGCCCTGCCTTTATTGTTCATCGTTTAGACAAAGCTGCAACAGGGTTAATACTTATTGCCCACAGTAAAAAAGCGGCGAGAGCCTTATCTGTAATGTTTGAAAAACGCACAACTAATGACAACTCACTTGAGAAGCATTATCAAATCATTGTTCATGGCAATCACAGCATAAACGAACAGCCACAAGTGATCACCACGGATGTTGATGATAAAAGCGCCCGTAGTACTTTCACCTGCTTAGCTTATGACGAAACTAAAGATCAGTCACTTATCGAAGTGAAAATTGATAGTGGCAGAAAGCACCAAATACGCATTCATGCCGCCAGTATTGGTTTACCTGTTGTAGGTGATAGGTTGCATGGTATCGCTGATAAAAATGAAGCTCAAGATCTACAATTATGTGCAGTTAGCTTAAACTTTATTTGTCCCTTAGCTATGAATAAAGAAGCGAGCATTAAAAAACAGTTTCAATTGGCAGCGCACCTTAAACCGCGGTTAAGTTATTAATTCAATACTGGGCAATTCAGAGAGTTGCTTATCGTGAACTTTAGCGAGAAATATAATGGCACAAAATGCACCTAACAACGCCATAGCCATATCTGACTGAGTATCCCAAATATAGCCTTGGGTGCCTAAAAAAGCTTCGGCATTTTCCCCCGTTAGAATGGCAACCCACCATTCAATGAGTTCATAAAAGGCGCTGAACGCTAAACAAATTGAGACAATAAAAACATTAAGCCATGCTCGACCATTAACGACACTTTTTCGAATTAATATTTCGCGGGCAATAATGGCCGGCACAAAACCTTGAGCAAAGTGCCCTACCTTGTCGTAATTATTACGCTCAAGATTAAAAAATTCTTTAATCGTGTCAAACAGCGGCACTTCTGCATAGGTGTAATGACCACCCACCATTAAGACAATACAATGAAACAGAACCAATAAATAAAGCAGCGGTGTTAACCGAAAAGAGTGATAAGTAAACAGTAAAATTCCTGCACCGATTATTGCTGGCAGCACTTCTAAAAACCAAGTGAAATAGTCTTTTGGGGCAATACCCGACCAAATAAGCGTTGCTAGATAAATAATAGCCCATAAATATTTAATGATATTACTCCGTTAACTTCTCTGTTCGTTCGCTAACTAAGTAATATCACAAATCTAATCAACTTTACTATCAATTAAGCGATTTTAAATGCAGTAATTGAAGTCTTCATTATCAAGTACAGACAATGACTCACCCACTCTTTCATCTGCATCTAGAGCATTTAGTAATTCATAGCCTTGTTGGCGTTGCTCTTGTGTTAAAGCGATATATGGCAAACGAAAGTTCGCTTTAACTGCGCCCGTCATCATTAAAGTGGTATTAATCGCAATAGGGTTAGGCTCACAAAATAGCCATTGCATTAAACCTTGCAAGCGAGAGTTAAGCCCAACATTTTCATTATCCATTAATTGGCGCATTAATCCCGGCACAATATTTGACGTAACAGAAATAACACCGTGAGAGCCGTGCTGATGACGTCCATCATGACTTTCATCATCATTACCAGACCAACAAGCAATACCTTGTTTTTCATAATGAGCAATACGTTCATTACCGCCACATTCTTTCACACCAATAAAGTTTTTATGCTTAGCTAATATTTCAATGATATCAGGGGTAAGATCTTGCCCTGTTCGGCCAGGTACGTTGTATATAAATGCTGGGCCAATATCTAACGTACGTGTTAGGTGTTCAATAACACCTGCCGTTGACGTTCGACCATAATAAGGGTTAATTTGCAACGTTGCATCCATACCCGCAGCAAAACCATTCTTAGTCGCTTTGATCGCCTCACTGGTGTTATTACTACCCGTATTACCAATAATTAATAGTTTATCGCCAAATTTATGCACACTATGGGCAATTAATATCAAATGCTCTTCCCAGCTTAACAAGTGTCCTTCACCCGTAGTGCCACCAACAACAATACCATCTACGCCAGCATCAATTTGCTTTTGAACAAGAACGTCATAAGTGGATAAATCAACTTCACCGACTTCGGTATAAGGAGTTTTGATTGCGGTAATTAAACTGGCTGCTTTTAACTGCTTCATTATTTTCCTAGTGTTTACGTAAATTTATGGATAAAACTAACAATGACCAATATTGTCAGTAATTTTGCGCATTATAAAAATTTCATCCGTATCAATATGCTGATACTCAAAAATATGGTGATCTAGCTGCAGCACTCTATAAGCATGATAATTATTACTATCATTAAGATCAGCTGCATAAAGTTGCTCATCAACAACTTCGTTTTTTGTTATGGTAAAATGAATATCAGCCACTAAACCCCAGTCGCCTAATTCAGTTACCTGTTCAATAGCTTGCTCCGTTTCGCCCTCTTTTTGCATGTAGGTGATAAAGGTAAACTCAAAACTACCATCAGCACTTAACTGTGCATACTCAACAGTTTTTCTATTGTGCTCATCAATATCATGGCGAAACCAACGACCAAATAATAACTCTCTATCGTATTTCACGTTAAATTGCTCGTTAAAAAGGATAAAATAAAACCCAAAAAACACCATCTACCTATATACGATATAAGCGTGATGATGTTTATTTTAATGGTAAATCTAACTAAAGCCAATCTGAAAAAGATATTTATTTCTATGTATTTAAATTACATAAAATACTGGTGGTTCTATGTGTGAACTAACGCTAATTTTTCAAGACCTTAATACTGCCATTAACACTTTCCATACTTATTTTCACCTCACCTGAGCCTATTTCTCCACGCAAGCTATGCCCAGTAAAAGTATTATATTGTGCGCTTAAACCAAAGTCTGTTTTAATACTGCCATGCATAGTTTCATGATCTAACTTAGCGTTTATATTGCTGGGCAAATATAATTTAATACTGCCATTAACTGAGCTCAGCTCACTATCCTTTGTTAACCCTGTTGCTTTAATTGAACCATTAACCACTTGAGCATTAACTTCGCCGCTAACATTATTGATAGTTAAACTGCCATTAACCAGCTCAATATCTGCTAGGTTAGTATCGCTAGGTAACCAAACCTTATATTCAATCTGAGCTGATTGGTTATTACCCCAACTCGACTTTTCTTGGTAATGCGTTTCAATCTCAACGTACTGGCCATTTTGTTTCATTTTGACCTCGAAGCGATCACGCTGCTCTTGATCATCAGCTTTAATAGTCGCTTCAACTTTAATGCTAGCTTCCTGCTAGCTTTTAATAAGCACTGCACCATTAACGTTTTCCAAACTAAACTGGCTATTATCATCAACACTAAAGGATTGCTCAACGGTATCAATCACCTCTGCCTGCACGGGTAAAGAATATGTGCCAACTAGCACACAAATCATTAAACTGCTTTTGAATAAAATATTCATATTTTCCCTTAATTATTGTATTTTCATGCTTTGTGAATAATAAGATGTAAGATATTTTAAAAAGGTTTAAATTATCATTAAAAATTTTATAGGAACTAAAATGACTGCACCTAGAGTACAGCTATTATTAACGGGTAATGAATTAATGACTGGCGATATTGTTGATAGTAATTCAGCGATGATTGCCGAGCAATTAAAAGAGCTAGGTCTAGAAGTAGCACGTAAAGTGACCATTGCAGATGATTTAACTTTACTCGTTGATGAAATAAATCAATTAGCTAAACAAGCAGATATTTTAATTATAAATGGTGGCTTAGGACCTACAGTTGACGACTTAACCGCTCAAGCCTTAGCAAAGGCGACTGAAGTAAAATTAACTGAGCATACACAAGCGTTAGCCCATGTGACATCTTGGTGTAAAAAGCGAGGTACAAAGTTAAATAAACCTAATTTAAAACAGGCAACACTACCTCAAGGTTGTGAGATTATTGCCAATAGCAAGGGTAGCGCAGTCGGCTTTAAAGTAAACCACCTTAATTGCGATATTTATTGTACACCAGGTGTTCCTCACGAACTAAAAACCATGCTGATAGAACAAATTAAGCCTGATATGGTGAAAAATATTCCCAATGAATTAATCACTGATGTCACCCGATTGCAAGTGTTTGGTTTAGGTGAGTCAACATTACAAAAAATGGTCGATGAAAAATTACCCGACTGGCCAAAAGACATAGAGCTTGGCTTTCGCGCGGGTATGCCTTTACTGGAAGTAAAGTTGTCCACAAATAACCAACAAGGCCATAAGCAAAAGGAGCTTTGGCTGCAAAAAATATCACAACTGCTTGGCGATCACTTAATTGCAAAAATCGATAGCACTCCCCTTAGTTTAGCTAAGCACGTATTACTTAAGCTTGCAGAAAGCAATTTAAAAATTACTACAGCAGAATCATGCACAGGCGGTTTGATAGCTAATATGCTGACCCAAGAAGCAGGTTCTTCACAATCATTTGAAGCTGGGTTTGTTACCTACAGTAATACCATGAAAAATAAACTACTCGCGGTTGATGAAATAATACTTAGTAACCACGGCGCCGTGAGTGAAGCAACCGTGCTGGCCATGGCAAAAGGCGCTTTATTACAATCCTCTGCCGATATGGTGATAGCTGTATCAGGTATTGCAGGCCCTGACGGTGGAAGTAAAGATAAGCCTGTCGGCACAGTTTGGCTAGCTTGGGGCAGTAAGAACAATCTAAAAGCTGTTTGCTTATTGATGCCTTTACCTCGCAAATACTTTCAAAAATATGTAGCAAGCATTGGTTTAGATTTAATCCGCCGAGAACTTATTGCTAGCCAGCAAACAGCTCAGTACATTATTGACAGAAAAGTGAGCTAAATTAAAAAGAAAGTTAGTCGGCTTTTTTAACAACTCATTGCTAAGCCAATCAAAATTTTATATATCTAGATAGATATCTGATGCTAGTGCTATACTGAAGCTGGTATTGAAAATAAAAAACGAAGCATTAATACCATTATTAATTTTGGAGTCTATTTTGATAGAGAAAAATTTTATAACTAGTGGTCGTAATACCATCATACATAAAATCAAAAAATTTGACTTACTCATTGTCAATGGGGAAAAACCCGTTGTCATCGTTAGTCAAAGAGGTATTGGCATATATAAAGGGCAAATCCCTGCCAAGCGCTCTGTTGCCAAAAAAGCCTACCAAGAAGTTGTACATGTCGATTCATCCGAGTTTTTTGGTGAAGAAAAAACCTTAATTTTTATTCAAGCTTTAGATGGAAAAGAATATAAGATAGATTACAGCAAAACTGAAACAAACAATTTCATTAAAATTCATCAAGATAATTATATTTAATGTTTTTATATTAACGGCTTATTTTAATGACAAAGCCACTTTTAATACCATCAATGTAGTTCATTAACTTTCTAATGATGATGTCGGAGAATACTTTTTATGACTCAGGTAAGTTTAGTCGCCAACGCCAAAGATAATATTGATTTACACCTAGCACCAGTTAAAGGTGGCGACTCAGTTACTGAAGCTAGTGTACTTGAGTTAATCACAAAATCCCAATATGCCAACTTAGTTATCAACTCAGCAAATATTAAAAATGCCATTGCTGAGCTCAATGATGTGCTAAAACCATTACAAGAGAAACAAACAGGTAGAGAGATAACCTATCAAGTTTTAGAGCGAATAGATGCAAGCATTTCAGTCACTATTGACACTGACGAAATGGCAGCGGTTGCTGAGATAATCCCAGCACAAGGTGGTAAAAACCTATCTGCCAAAGACATTTTAAATGCAGCCCAAGAAGCTGGCGTTAAAAAAGGCTTTAGTAAAGAAGACTTAGTCAAATTGGCTCGTTTAGCTGCTAAAGCAAGCCCAAATGATCAAGTCAACTTACAAATAGCCTCGGGGAAGCTAGCTGTAAATGGCAGAGATGCTGAAATAACACCTTTAGTTGAAAGTGCCCAGTCACGTATTTTACGCCCTAAAAAGCGTGAAGATGGTAGCGCTGATATGCGTGATTTAGGTGACATAATCTGCGTAAAAGTTGGAGATCCTCTTGCTAAAAAAGTTCCTTTAACCACAGGGAAACAGGGCTATACCGTAACTGCAACCCCCCTTAAACCTGAGCCGGGTAATGACGTTGAACTCGTGCCCGGCGAAGGCACTACTATAAGCCTAACAAATGAAAATGTACTGGTATCTGAAAAAGTAGGTTTACCTAAATTGATCCCAAACGGCATGGAGGTAGATGAAGTATATCAAATAAAGGATGTTAGCGTCGCAACTGGAAACATCAATTTCACTGGCAGCGTTATTATTGACGGTGATGTCTCTGAAGGCATGAAAGTCATTGCCAGTGGCGATATCACTGTCGGTGGCTTTGTTGAATCAGCTCTGATAGAAGCGGGTGGCGATGTCACCATTTCTGGTGGAATTATTGGTCGCAAACACGATATAGAGAAGACTAAAATAACTGATGTAATAATGAGTGTTAGTGTTAATGCTAAAGGGTGTATCTATGCTAAATATGCTCAATATGCCCAAATTAATTGTGGCAAAGATGTACGAATTGAAAACCAACTATTGCATAGCCTATTAAATATAAATGGTCAATTGAAAGTAGGCACAGAAGAGCAAGCGAATGGGAAGCTCATTGGTGGTTATATTAAGGCTGGGACTCACGTTAGCGCGGGTATTGTCGGTGCAACAGCCGGTAGTAATACCATTATAAATTTTAAACATGAAATCATTAAGCTAAAAGAACAAATGCAAGATATTGAATCGAGGCTTAAGTTGGATTCCGCCAAAACCACTGAGTTGAAAGCAGCCACCAATAAATTGAAAAATCTACCTAAAGATAAAGCTAAACCAGGAATGCTAGCCAAAGTAATTTCTACTTACCAATTTCATGCAAAACGCCTAGGTGAAATTTTACTTGAAAAAGAAGCTCTAGAGAAGGCTACACAAGATTATATGGAGAGCGTCTATATCGAAGCAACTGAAAAGTTATACCATGGTGTTGAGTTAATTGTTGATGATTTTCATGATAGGTCTCGTCGAGAATACGGCCCAAGTAGAATGATTTATAAAGAAAGAAAAATTCACATTGACCCCAGAGTAAATACCTAAACCAATGTCACCTAAAACCCTGATAATATTTTCCGCACTACTCTGCTTAGCTAGCTTCAATAGCCAAGCTAAGCAATGTTCTATTAACTTAAATTATGGTGTGATCATTGATCCTAGTCATGTACGAATTATCGACCATGGTAAAACCATCATACAAATTAATGGCACTGCACAACTGTTTATTGAAGGACGTGAAACACTGCTAAATAATGAGCAACAGCAACTTATTGCGGAGTTTGCCAATAGCATTCGCAAGCAAATTCCTGAGATTGTTTCTATTGCAATAGAAGGCGTTGATATAGGCCTAAAGGCTGTTAATAAAGTTATTGGCGGATTAACAGGTGAAAATAGTGCCTCCCAACAAAAAGTTCAAGCGAAGTTTGATGAATTAAAATGGCGTATTCGAACACGTTTCAATCAAAGTGCTAATAATTACTATATAGCTCCTCAAGATTTTGACGATTTTGATGATATTTTCACTGGTGAGTTTGAACAAGAAATAGAAGAGATCATTTCTGATTCAATAGGCACTATTTTATTAGCTGTTGGTGAAGCGATGATCAACGACTCAGATAACGAAAACCCTAGAAACGCTGAACAACGTATATCAACCTTTGACGAACGTATAGAAAGTTTAGGCAAAGATTTAGAGTTGGAAATAAGCGCCAGTGCAAAAGTATTAGAAAATAAAGCAGAACAGTTTTGTTTACAAATGAGCGAACTTAATAAAACTGAAAGTAAAATGCATCAAGCTATTAATCAACTTAAAAAGTTTAACCTCATAGAAACCAATTAACTATCAGTTGTGAGTACATAGCTGCGAGTTTAGAAAACTCGCAACTATAAACTCGAAAACTAAATTATTTACATATTAGGATAGTTTGGTCCACCCGTTCCCTCAGGAGTAACCCAAGTAATATTCTGACTCGGATCTTTAATATCACACGTTTTACAGTGAATGCAGTTTTGTGAGTTTATCACAAACTTATCACCTTCATCCGTTTGTTCTACCTCATAAACACCTGCGGGACAGTATAGCTGCGCAGGCTCGTTATATTTGAGCAAATTAACGCTAATAGGAATATTACTATCTGCTAACGTCAAGTGACAAGGTTGCTCTTCTTCATGGTTAGTATTTGATAAGAACACTGATGAAAGCTTATCAAAGCTCAACTTGTTATCCGGCTTAGCGTACTGAATAACGGGTGCATCTGCCGCCAATTTCATTTGTGCATGATCTAAGCTGTCATCTTTAAAATTAAATGGTAGTTTTCCACCAAAGAAATTTTGATCTATGGTGTTATAAACGCCACCTAACATGGTACCAAATTTATGCATGGCTGGCCCAAAGTTACGGGTGTTATATAATTCATCATACAACCAAGATTCCTTGAACTTATCAGTAAAAGAAGTTAACTCTTGCTTTCCTTCTGTTGACACGCCATCACTAGTTATTAATGCTTCAACGATAGCTTCAGCCGCCAACATACCAGATTTCATTGCAGTGTGGTTACCCTTAATCTTAGCAAAATTGATAGTACCCGCATCACAGCCAACTAACAAAGCCCCTGGCATAGTCATTTTTGGTAGGGAATTAAAACCACCTTTCGCCATAGCACGCGCGCCATAAGAAACTCGCTTACCGCCCTCTAAATATTGACTAATTTTTGGGTGATGCTTATAGCGTTGAAATTCATCAAAAGGGCTTAAATGCGGGTTAGAGTAATTTAAGTCAACAATTAAACCAACAAACACTTGGTTGTTTTCAGCATGATACAAATAACCGCCGCCTGTAGTATCTTTATCTAACGGGAAACCAGCCGTATGAACGACAAGACCTTCCTGATGCTTAGCGGGATCAATATCCCAAATTTCTTTAAAGCCAATGCCATAATGCTGTGGTGATTTATCAGCAGCTAAAGCAAACTTAGAGATTAACTCCTTACCTAAATGTCCACGACATCCTTCTGCAAATACAGTATATTTAGCGCGAAGTTCCATACCAGGCATAAAAGAATCTTTTTCCTTACCCTCCGCATCTAACCCCATATCGCCGGTGATAATACCACCAACACTACCATCATCATTATAAATGACGCTTTGTGCAGGAAAACCAGGGAAAATTTCAACGCCAAGTTGCTCTGCTTGTTCGGCAAGCCAACGGCAAATATTCCCCATACTGGCAATGTAATTTCCGTCATTATGCATAGTTTTAGGAACAGAGAAACCAGGTAATTTAATACCGTTACTTTCACTATTCAGTAAATAAATATCGTCACCCGTAACTTTAGTCGTTAATGGAGCGCCTTTTTCTTGCCAGTCAGGAAAAAGTTCTGTTAAGGTGCGAGGCTCAAATACAGCACCTGAAAGAATATGAGCGCCCACCTCAGAGCCTTTTTCCACAACACAAACCATTAACTCTTGTTCTTGTTGTTGCGCTAATTGCATTAGATGACAAGCAGTAGACAGGCCAGCAGGACCAGCGCCAACAATTACTACATCAAATTCCATAGATTCTCGTTCCATGGTATCTCCCCATATATCATTGTGATCGGTAAAATAAATTCAAACAGGTGTTTGATATTCAAACAAGTGTTTGATAGTATCCCAATATAGGTAACCGAGCAAGACACAAATAGCTTATTTTTATTTAGCTCTATCTAGCTATATTGTCAGTTACTACTATGCTTTGTTAGCAGCAGTTTAAAACAGACAGCAAGTTACCTTTATATAAATCAAACATTATATCGATATCAGATATTGTATAGTAGTTTGAAAGTTTTCACCAAGATTACGTTGACGTGAACGTAAAGTAAAGGTAGTCTTTTGAGTATTAACCCAAAAATTGATTTTATTTATATTCTGACACTAGAAAGAAAACACAGAGGCAACGATGAAAGTACTAGTTCCAATAAAACGAGTGATTGACTATAACGTCAAAGCACGCGTAAAACCTGATAATTC
>ENA-UZWX01000043-UZWX01000043.1-metagenome-genome-assembly--contig:-Day-4---50m-contig-43_pt1 | contig 23236 bp, 18 predicted proteins | sample MGYA00260347_ERZ794907 | MGnify/ENA metagenome assembly ERZ794907 | reverse complement strand
TAAAGCTACCCACAATACTAGTGATGGACAATGCCTTTCACGGCCGGACTCTTGCCACCCTTAGCGCCTCTGCTGGACGACGAGTACAAGCCGGATTCGAACCCCTTGTAACTGGATTTGCTCGAGGTCCTTTTAATGATGCCTCTGCTCTAGAAAAAATCGCAGATAATAATCCAAATATTTGTGCGATTTTTGTTGAGCCTATTCAGGGTGAAGGCGGGATAAGAATGGCATCCACTGAATACCTTAAACAATTAAGACAGTTTTGCGACCAAAGAGGCTGGTTGCTAATGCTTGATGAAGTACAAACAGGTAATGGCAGAACTGGAAAGTATTTTTGCTATCAGCACAGCGATATTATTCCAGACGTAGTGACCACCTCGAAAGGCCTTGGCAACGGTGTTCCAATAGGAGCTTGCCTAGCATCAGGAAAAGCTGCTGATTTAATGCAGCCTGGCAATCATGGTTCAACCTTCGGTGGTAATCCACTGTCCTGCGCCGCTGCTCTAGCAACAATTAATACTATTGAAAGCGAAGGGTTACTTAAACGAGCTGAAGTTCTTGGAAAAAGAATAATGGCTGGTCTAGAAAAAGAATTGTCTTCGGTGTCACATGTTAAAAATATTCGCGGAATGGGTTGCATGATCGGAATAGAGCTAGATACACCCTGTAAATCGCTATTTAAAACAGCTATGGATAATGGCCTGATAATCAATGTAACTGCTGACTCTGTCATTAGATTACTGCCTCCGCTCATTCTTACTGATGAAGAAGCTGATAAGTTGCTGGCTATACTGGTTCCGTTAATTCGTAACTTTAATCAAGATTAACCTAGAGAAATAGAAAATGGCCATTCGACACTTTCTTACCTTGCGCGACCTGACTACCCAAGAACTAAACCAGGTCATTCAATCAGCTATCGAAATTAAAGCAGCTTATCGTGATGGACGCCAAGATCCTGTATTTAAGGGTAAAGTCCTAGCAATGATTTTCGAAAAATCTTCAACCCGTACCCGAGTGTCTTTCGAAGCGGGCATGGCACAGCTGGGTGGTGACGCCATATTTTTGTCCTCAAATGATACACAGCTCGGGCGAGGAGAACCTATTGAAGATTCGGCACGAGTTATCTCCAGAATGGTAGATATTGTAATGATCAGAACCTTTGGTCATGACAAGATTGAACGCTTTGCTAAATACTCCAAAGTTCCTGTCATAAATGCGCTTACTGATCAATACCACCCCTGTCAATTATTAGCAGACATTCAAACCTATGTTGAGCATCGTGGATCGATTGAAGGAAAAACTGTGGCTTGGATCGGCGATGGAAACAATATGTGTCATTCTTGGATCAACGCAGCTATTGCCTTTGGTTTTAAACTCAATATAGCCTGCCCAGAGGGTTATGAGCCCAACTCAGACTTGGTTAATGAAGGTGGAGCAGCTGTCATGTTAACGACTGACCCTGTAGCCGCAGTTAAGGACGCCGACCTTGTTACGACTGATGTATTTGCCTCTATGGGGCAGGAAGATCAACAACAAGACCGTTTAGCGAAATTCTCTGGCTTTCAAGTTAATCACCAATTGATGGAGAATGCTGCGAGCGATGCATTGTTTATGCACTGTCTGCCTGCTCATAGAAATGAAGAAGTGTCTGCGGAATTACTTGAAGATGAGTCTATTTCGGTAGTCTGGGATGAAGCTGAAAATCGATTACATGCTCAGAAAGCATTGATGGTATTTTTACTCGGTGCTAGCTCATAAAAACAACTCAGCTATAAACGACGTCATCAATCTCATATTCCACATCGCCACTGGGTGCCTTCACAACGACAACATCGCCAATTTCTTTGCTAATTAAAGCCCGAGCAATCGGTGACTGATAAGAAATTTTACCCGCTTTCACATCCGCCTCATCATCACCAACGATTCGATAAGATGTAGTTTCGTCTGTCTCTAAGTTAATAATGGTTACCAATGAACCGAAAATGACACGATCTCCCTGAGGGATTTTTGAAATATCGATCACCTGAGCGTTTGACAGCTTGCCCTCTATATCTTGAATACGTCCCTCAGCAAAACTCTGCTGTTCACGCGCAGCATGGTATTCTGCATTTTCTTTAAGGTCTCCATGCTCTCGGGCAGTAGCTATGGCCTCTACAATACCTGGGCGCACAACCTTAATCAGATGCTCAAGTTCTTTCCTGAGAGCGGCCTCACCGTCTGCTGTCATTGCGGTTTTTTGCATTAAGTAATTTCCCTGTGCAATTGTTGTAGACTTCTCACTTTAATATCACCTGCGAATTTTAACGCTTCACAAACCGCACTACCACCTGCCATCGTAGTCGTATAGTACACACGATGCTGCTCAGCACTCGATCGAATTGTCGATGAATCGGAAATTGCCTGTCGTCCTTCGGTAGTATTAACAATTAAATTAATCTTGTCGCTTTTAATCATATCAACAATATGGGGCCTTCCTTCTTTCACCTTGTTAACCGGCTGCACGTCTAAACCAGCTGCTTTTATGGTCTCAGCGGTTCCCTTGGTAGCAATCAACTTAAAGCCCAGGGCGACTAAGCTTTTAGCCAAGGCTGGTAACTGATCTTTATCACGTTCTCGTACACTAACAAAAGCACTTCCTTTGCTAGGAATCTCATCACTAGCACCAAGCTCAGCTTTACCGTAAGCTTCGGCAAATGTGGTACCCACGCCCATTACTTCACCGGTAGATTTCATTTCGGGTCCAAGAATAGGATCAATTCCAGGAAACTTATTGAATGGAAACACTGCCTCTTTAACACTGAAATAGGGCGGGATAATCTCTTTCGTAAATCCTTGGTCTTCCAAGGTCTGGCCAACCATGCATCGAGCAGCTATTTTTGCTAAGGAAACACCTATGCATTTTGAAACGAAAGGAATAGTGCGCGAAGCACGTGGATTTACTTCGATTACATAAATCTTGTCATCTTGCAGGGCCAACTGGACATTCATTAAGCCTCGCACGCCAAGTTCACGAGCCATCTTCTTACAGATCTCTCTCATCTCATCTTGAACACTTTCACTAAGACTATAAGGTGGAAGTGAGCACGCCGAGTCTCCTGAGTGTATTCCTGCTTGCTCAATATGCTGCATAATCGCGCCAATAACCACTGAGTCACCATCACTAACTGCATCAACATCCATCTCGATAGCATTTGGTAGAAAGAAGTCCAGCAATACTGGTGAATCATCCGACACTTGTACGGCTGTTTTCATGTAATGTCGTAATTCATCTTCTTTGTAGACTATTTCCATCGCTCGCCCTCCGAGAACATAAGAGGGTCGCACCACCAAAGGATAGCCAATCTTTTTTGCCAACTCGACAGCTTCATCGGCACTGCGAGCAGTCGCGTTGTGAGGCTGTAATAAGTCTAGCTTTTCAATCATATGCTGAAACCTCTCCCGATCCTCAGCGCGATCAATCGCATCTGGAGTAGTTCCAATAATTGGTACACCTTCAGCTTCTAGGGCTCTGGCAAGCTTTAAAGGTGTCTGGCCACCAAACTGGACGATAACGCCCTTGGGATTTTCAAGACGGACAATCTCAAGTACATCCTCTAAAGTAACAGGCTCAAAAAACAGTCTGTCGGAGGTGTCGTAGTCAGTTGATACTGTTTCGGGATTGCAGTTAACCATAATGGTTTCATAGCCATCTTCGCGCATCGCCAACGCAGCGTGAACACAACAATAATCAAATTCTATTCCCTGGCCAATACGATTTGGACCACCGCCAAGAACTAGAATTTTATCCTTATCACTAGGTTCAGCTTCGCACTCTTCTTCATAGGTGGAGTACATGTAAGCCGTCTCAGTGGAGAACTCTGCAGCACAGGTATCAACACGCTTGTAAACTGGATGCATTCCAAAGTCGTAGCGCAAATTACGTACTTCTGCCTCAGTGCACAATAAAATATCTGCTATACGGCGATCGGCGAACCCTTTACGCTTCAATCTGTACAGCGTCTTTTCATCAACGCTGGTCAAACTCGATCCATTCAATCGACTTTCTTCTATAATTAGGTCTTCGATTTGAACTAAGAACCAGGGATCGATTTTAGTAACACCAAAAATCTCTTCACAACTCATACCTTGCCGGAAAGCATCAGCCAAATACCAAATGCGATCAGGTCCCGCTTCAGCCAGTTGATTAAATAGAATCGCAGCATGATCCTCATCATCGGTATCAATTTTTGGATCAAAACCAGAAACACCTACCTCTAATCCACGCAACGCTTTTTGCAAAGACTCTTGGAAGGTGCGGCCAATCGCCATTACCTCACCAACAGATTTCATCTGGGTTGTTAAGCTCTGGTCCGCTTGGTTGAATTTTTCAAAAGCAAATCGTGGTATTTTAGTTACCACGTAGTCAATACTGGGCTCAAAGGATGCAGGTGTAGCACCTCCAGTAATTTCATTTTGCAACTCATTTAGGGTGTATCCCACCGCTAGCTTGGCGGCAACCCTAGCAATCGGAAATCCTGTTGCCTTGGAGGCCAACGCTGAAGAGCGGGACACTCTGGGGTTCATCTCAATAACAATTAGTCGCCCATCTTCTGGGCTCACCGCAAACTGTACATTAGATCCACCCGTCTCTACCCCAATCTCACGCAGAACTTTAATCGAAGCGTTACGCATGATCTGATATTCTTTATCAGTAAGAGTTTGCGCTGGAGCAACGGTAATTGAATCCCCAGTGTGTATCCCCATTGGGTCGAGATTTTCAATGGCGCAAACGATAATACAGTTGTCATTTTTGTCCCTCACCACCTCCATTTCAAACTCTTTCCAACCGATTAACGATTCGTCAATGAGTAGTTCATTGGTTGGAGAAAGATCCAGCCCTCGACGACAGATAGTTTCAAACTCTTCGCGGTTATAGGCTATACCACCACCAGAGCCGCCCATAGTAAATGAAGGACGAATAATACAGGGGAAACCAAATCGATCAGCTACCTGAGTTGCCTCTTCCATACTGTGAGCAATACCAGAATTTGGGGTATTTAGGCCTATTGCTTTCATCGCTTTATCAAAACGCTCACGATCTTCTGCCTTGTCGATCGCATCGGCATTAGCACCAATCATCTCAACTGAAAATTTATCCAAAACACCGTGTTTGGCAAGATCTAATGCGCAGTTAAGTGCCGTTTGTCCACCCATAGTTGGCAATAGAGCGTCTGGACGCTCCTCTTCAATAATGCGAGCAACGGTTTTCCATTCAACAGGTTCAATGTAGGTTGCATCAGCCATGGAAGGATCAGTCATGATCGTAGCGGGATTAGAGTTAACTAAAATAACTCTAAAACCTTCTTCTCTAAGCGCTTTACATGCTTGGGCTCCAGAGTAATCAAACTCACAGGCTTGACCAATAATAATGGGTCCCGCCCCCAGAATTAAAATGCTTTTAATGTCGGTTCTTTTTGGCATGTCTACTCCGCTAACCCCTGACGGTTAACTTCCATTAAATCGATGAAATGATCAAACAATGAGGCGGCGTCATGGGGCCCAGGACTAGCCTCGGGATGCCCTTGAAAACTGAATGCTGCTTTATCTGTTCGATGAATACCCTGCAACGACCCATCAAACAACGATCGATGAGTTGCTATTAAGTTTTCTGGCAAACTACCCTCATCAACGGCAAAACCGTGATTCTGACTAGTGATCATCACAACATTATTTTCTATATCTTCAACAGGGTGATTGGCACCATGGTGACCAAACTTCATCTTCATGGTTTTGGCCCCTGAGGCTAAAGCCAGTAATTGATGACCCAAGCAAATACCAAATACAGGAGTTTGGGTCTCAAGAATCTCTTGAATTGCTTTAATCGCATAATCGCAGGGCTCTGGATCACCAGGACCATTGGAAAGGAATACACCATCAGGTCGCATGGCCAATACTTCTTCGGCTGATGTTTGAGCCGGCACTACCACTAATTCACAGTCTCTATCTACTAGCATGCGCAAAATATTACGCTTCACACCATAATCATAGGCTACAACTTTATATTTACCTTCACCGGGCTTTTGGACTTGATGGCCTGACTCCAGCGTCCAGCTATGTTCTTGCCAAGGATAAGTAGCACCAGTGGTTACTTCTTTAGCGAGATCCATACCTTTGAGTCCAGAAAATTCTCGAGCTGCTTCTAAAGCCTCCTGGTCATCAATATCGCCTGCCATAATACAGCCACTTTGGGCCCCAGTCTGGCGCAGAATCCGGGTTAATTTTCGGGTATCAATATCGGCAATACCCAAAATCCCTTTGGCCTTCAAGTACTCATCCAAGGATTCTTGGCTGCGGAAATTTGACGCAAGTAAGGGTAGATCTCTGATAACTAACCCAGCCGCCCAGATCACATCAGACTCTTCATCCTCAGTATTTACGCCAACATTGCCAATATGGGGATAAGTTAGCGTCACTATCTGTCGTGCATAAGACGGATCAGTAAGAATTTCCTGGTAACCAGTGAGGGCCGTATTAAAAACCACTTCACCAACAGATAGACCGTCCGCCCCTATAGCGGTTCCCCTGAAAATTGTTCCGTCTGCTAGCGCAAGTACGGCTTCCCGACAAGTCTGGGAATTCACACAACCTCCTAAATGATTGACGTTTAGCTGACTTAGGCCTCGAGATGATCTCTAGTGCGTCTAAGCAACATAACTCTGAAATGGTTGGCAGACTTTTCCAAGTTTGCAAAAAAGCGAGATGAAACAAATGGTCTCATCTCGCTTAAATAAAATATTCTCTTTGCTCTAACCTCTCAGAACGAGACCGCTTTTTACTGTCGCGGTGTTAGGAAGTCAGTATAAGGAAAGGGTTGTATATTGTCTATCAATGTTGATCAAAATTTTATTGCCTTGGGGCTTTAAAATGTCAGCCTGAGAGTTTTACTTTAGCGCTAAAACATCTTGCATATCGAACATTCCTGAGTCCTTTTCCATCAGCCATCTAGCTGCTCGCACAGCTCCTCTGGCAAAAGCCATTCTACTAGAAGCCTTGTGGGTTATCTCCACTCGCTCTCCATCAGCGGCAAACAAAACCGTATGATCGCCGACAATATCTCCCGCTCTAACTGATGAAAATGCAATTGTAGATCTCTCACGCTGACCCGTCTGACCCTCACGACCAAATATAGCAACTTGATCAAGATCTCTATCTAGAGCACCAGCAACAACTTTACCTAAAGAAAGAGCTGTTCCCGATGGGGCATCTACCTTGTCTTTATGATGAGCCTCACTGATTTCAATATCTGCATCATCACCCAATACACCGGCCGCTATTTCAGCTAACTTAAAGCAGAGGTTTACACCTGTTGCAAAATTTGAAGCCATGCATATAGCTATTCCCTGACTCGCGCTGTTTACCAACTGAGATTGCTCTTCAGTTAAACCGGTGGTGCCCACCACCATCTTCTTTTTATGCGCCAGACAAACCTCTGCATTACTTGCGGTAGAGGTTGGGGTGCTAAAATCTATCAAAACATCAAATGAGTTGATTACATCACTTAAAGATCCAACGACTTGGATATTATTTAGACCCACCCCAGACAACTCACCAACATCTGCTCCAATCAGAGCACTTTCAGGGTTTTCGATCGCCGCAGTAAGCTGAATACCATCACTATTCGTGATCGCTTCAATGAGCGTTTTGCCCATACGACCGCCTGCCCCGGTGATTGCTATGTTGATCACGATATAACTCCTGATTTAGAACCGTGCTAGTGTAGCGTATATCTGTACTTTGAGCTTAGTTAGTCAGATTGTCGAAGAATTTTTTTACCCCATCAAACCAATGATTGCTTCGGGGGGAGTGCTTGCTCTTTCCAGCAAGACTCTTGTCAAAACTTTCTAAGAGCTCACGCTGCTCAGCATTCAGATTTACAGGAGTCTCCACAACTACTCTACATAACAGATCACCCTGGGCGCCTCCTCTAACTGGAGCAACACCTTTTCCCCGTAATCTAAATAACTTACTACTCTGGGTTTCCGCTGGAATCTTCAGTTTAACCTTGCCTGACAAGGTAGGGACCTCAAGCTCACCCCCCAGCGCAGATTGTGCAAAACTGATGGGTACCTCGCAGTGCAAATTACTTCCATCGCGAACGAAAATATCATGCTTACGCACGTGCATTTGCACATACAAGTCTCCCGTGGGTCCGCCGTGAGGTCCCGCCTCACCCTTACCTGAGAGACGAATTCTATCTCCAGTATCCACTCCGGCAGGTATTTTTACTGACAGAGTTTTACGCTCTTCTTTAACTCCTTGCCCATGGCAGCTACCACAGGGATCAGAGATCATCTTGCCTCGACCACCACACTTTGGACAGGTTTGCTGAACGGAAAAGAAGCCTTGAGACATACGCACTTGACCGGCCCCACCACAGGTATCACAGGTAACAGGAGCACTGCCTTTGCGTGCACCTGAGCCATCACAGGGCTCACATGCCACCATCGTTGGCACATCAATCTGCACAGTCTTGCCTTTAACTGCGTCTTCTAAGTCTAACTGGAGGTCATAACGAAGATCAGAACCCCTAGCTGGGCCACTTCGACCCCGACCACCACCAAAAATATCACCAAAAACGTCGCCAAATACGTCACTGAAGCCTGCGCCGCCCTGACCACCACCATTCTGATCCAAGCCAGCATGACCAAACCGATCATAGGTAGCTTTTTTATCGGCATCCCCTAAAATCTCATAGGCTTCTTGAGCTTCCTTGAATTTTTCGTCAGCTTTCTGGTCATCCGGATTTCGATCAGGGTGATATTTCATGGCTATACGGCGGAAGGCCTTCTTTACTTCTTGCTCAGAGGCACTGCTATCCACACCTAAAACTTCGTAATAATCGCGCTTAGACATACTTCGATTTCTTCCCACCTAGAACCTAACGCCATTAGCAACGTTAGGTGTAACCATAAATGAAGAGGCGCGAAACTCATTTTGGAATATTACCCAAAGGTCGTTTCGCGCCTAAACACTACACATGTGATGATGTTAGATAACCTACTACTTGCTATCTTCTTTAACGTCCTCATCTTTCACTTCTTCAAATTCTGCGTCCATCGCATCATCACCGGGAGCCTGCTGACCCTCACTCTGCTCGCCTTGCTCACCTGCTTCAGCTTGCTCCGCGTAGAGCTTTTGAGCCAGACCCGCAGACGCTTCAGATAAGACTTTTGCCGCCTCATCAATAGCATCTTTATCATCGCCCTGGACAGCTTCTTCCACCTGTTTAATGCCAGCTTCGATAGCAGCTTTTTCTTCATCAGAAGCCTTGTCACCAGCTTCTTCCAACGTCTTTTTAGCAGCATGAGCTAAACCATCAGCCGTGTTTCGCGCCTGTACCAGCTCTTCAAATTTTTGATCATCAGCTGCATTAGCTTCTGCATCCTTAACCATTGCATCGATCTCTTCATCTGAAAGACCTGATGATGCTTTAATAATAATGGACTGCTCTTTACCTGTTGCTTTGTCCTTAGCACCGACATTTAAAATACCGTTCGCATCTATATCAAAGGTTACTTCGATCTGAGGCATGCCTCTTGGCGCTGGGGGAATGTCTGCAAGATCAAAACGACCAAGAGACTTGTTTGAAGTCGCCTGCTTACGCTCACCTTGCACTACGTGAATCGTAACGGCTGTTTGATTATCATCCGCCGTGGAAAAAATCTGAGACTTCTTCGTAGGGATAGTGGTGTTCTTCTCAATAACCGGAGTAGCTACGCCACCCATAGTCTCGATACCAAGACTTAAAGGAGTAACATCCAGTAGCAATACATCGGTAACGTCCCCAGCTAAAACTGCACCTTGCAGGGCAGCACCGACAGCAACTGCCTCATCGGGATTAACATCTTTTCGCGGCTCTTTACCAAAAAACGCAGTGACCTTGTCTTGAACCATAGGCATACGTGTTTGACCGCCCACCAAGATTATCTCGTCAATCTCTGATGTAGACTTACCCGCGTCTTTCAACGCAATTTTCAGTGGCTCTAACGAGCGCTCAACTAGATCTTCAACTAGGGACTCCAACTTAGCGCGAGTCAGCTTAACAACTAAGTGCTTAGGCCCACTGGCATCCGCAGTGATATAAGGCAGGTTAACTTCTGTCTGCTGGCTAGATGATAATTCAATTTTTGATTTTTCAGCTGCTTCTTTGAGACGCTGCATAGCCAACGGATCGTTATGCAAATCAATCCCGCTGTCCTGCTTAAATTCTGATGATAAATACTCAATTAGACGCATATCAAAGTCCTCACCACCAAGGAAGGTATCTCCATTAGTCGCCAACACTTCAAATTGCTTTTCACCGTCAACATCAGCTATTTCGATCACCGAAATATCAAAGGTACCACCACCCAAGTCATAGACTGCAACCACACTATCACCGGTTGTCTTGTCTATTCCGTAAGCCAGAGCAGCAGCAGTTGGCTCATTAATAATACGTTTGACATCAAGACCCGCAATTCGACCTGCGTCTTTAGTCGCCTGTCGTTGAGAATCGTTGAAGTAAGCAGGAACAGTAATAACCGCTTCTGAAATTGTTTCGCCTAAGTAGTCCTCAGCGGTTTTCTTCATTTTTTTGAGGATTTCAGCAGAAATCTGAGGCGCAGCTTTGCTATCCCCTTTAATCTCAACCCATGCATCGCCATTGTCAGCCTTAACAATCTTGTAAGGGACCATTTCAATGTCTTTCTTGACTACTTTGTCATCAAACCGACGCCCTATCAGGCGCTTAACCGCATAAACGGTATTCTCAGGGTTAGTTACAGCCTGTCGTTTGGCTGACTGACCCACCAAAATTTCACCATCCTCAGCATACGCGACTACCGAAGGTGTAGTTCTTGCACCTTCTGCATTCTCAATTACTTTGGGCTTATCGCCTTCGAGTACGGCAACACAGGAGTTGGTCGTTCCCAAATCAATTCCGATAATCTTTCCCATCACTTATCTCTCCGTTACTTGTCTTGAAGCCTTTTCAAGGCTTCATTTAAAAATTTATTCGCTTAACCTTTATATGGGTACGTGTTTAAAAATTTCAAGGGTATCTCCAATGGAAATCACCTTTATTAATCAACCAGCTTTAGATACAACCACCATAGCTGGTCTTACCAATCGACCATTTAAGGTATATCCTTTTTGAAAAACATCCATCACCGTATTTGGCTCTAAATCGGGGTTAGGGACCATACTCACTGCCTGATGTAAATCTGCATCAAAAGGTTGGCCTGCTGGATCTACTGCTTCAATTTTGAAGCGATCCAAGACATCAACAAAGGTTTTTAACGTTAACTCTAATCCCGTAGCGACTGCTTTTTGACCTTCATCTGACGCATCGATAGTACTGATTGCGCGCTCCAAGTTATCGACCACAGGCAACAGGTCTGCAGTGAATTTCTCCAATGCATACTTGTGGGCATTCTCTACATCGCGTTCAGCACGACGACGAACATTTTGCATTTCTGCCTGTACCCTCAGCACTTGGTCATTGGCCTTGCTGACCTGCTCCTCAAGCTCTTCGGTACCAGATAACTCATCGTCCGCTAGAAGCTCCGCTACAATCTCTTCGTTAAGCTTTTCTGCTTCATTAACTTCAGCCTCGTCACCAGGTAGATCATTAGACTCCAACGTGCTTTCTTCTTCGCCACTTACTTCGTCTTGCATACTTTTTCCTCTTCTCTTGTTTAGCGAGCTACACTAATGCCCAAGATTATTGATTCGGCGGTTAGTTACGATTACCCTATGGCTACATATGGGGACAAACTCCAAAGTTTCAAGCGATGGCGCCAGTAAAATATGTTCGGCATGGCGATTTATAAACTGGTTGGTAATAAACTTTGCTTCTTTCGATCAATATTAGTAATTACACGCTCGTAGAATCTCTCGAAATAGAGTTTGCTCAAGGCACTACAGCCATCACCGGTGAGACTGGCGCTGGCAAGTCATTGGTATTAGATGCATTAGGAATGGCATTGGGTGATCGTGCCGACACTGACACCATACGACATGGCAAAGAGCGAGCTGAAATCACAGCTACTTTTGATATTAATACCATAGAAGCCGCAAAAACTTGGCTTGGTGCCAATGATTTTAATTCAGATGAAAACTGTATCCTAAGGCGCATATACACCCGAGAAGGAAGATCGCGGGGCTATATTAATGGCCAACCTAGTACTATGTCTCAATTGCAGGAACTCGGAGATATGCTCACCGACATCCATAGTCAACATGAGCATCAATCACTCTTGAGAAAAGAAACTCATCGTCGCCTTCTCGATGAGTACGCAAACGCTGAAGATCTAGCCACCAAGGTCGCAAGCGAATATAGCGCCTGGCACAAAGTACATATTGATCTAACTAACCTCCTTCAACGTTCCGATGAATTAGATGACAGAAAGGATTTGTTGAACTTCCAAGTCAACGAGCTACAACAGATCGATCTGACAGCTAAACATTTGGAGCAGCTAGAGCTTGAACAAAAAACCTTGGCCAATGCCGAGCAAATAGTTCAAGACAGTCATAACTTGCTGGCAATTTGTGAACAGGCGGAGGGGTTTAATCTTCGTGATAGCCTCAATAAAGCATTATCAATATTAGCTAATATTGAGTATAAACCTGATGCGCTAAAAATCACTGAAGAGCTTCTGCGAGGTGGCCTTATTCAGATAGAAGAGGCTATTAACGAGATTTCTCATCATATTGATCGTTTTGAAGCAGACCCTCAGCGACTGCAAATCGTTGAAGAGCAACTGTCTGCTGTTTTTCAGTTGAGTCGAAAACATCGAGTAAATCCAGATCAATTAGAGACAACTCTGCAGACGCTAGAAGCAGAACTGAAAAACTTGATTGGTGGCAGTGAGAACATCAATGCATTGGAGGAAAAGCTAGCTGATCTTGCGAGTAGTTACGAAAAATCAGCAAAGCAGTTGTCATCCAAGAGAAAAGCTGCATCCAAAGCTATGTCCGAAGATATCAATCGACAGCTTCAAAAATTATCCATGGAAGGTGCTGAGTTATTAGTTCAGCTTTCTCCTGTCAATAATAGTGAATATCGATCAAGTGGACTTGAAGAAACAGAATTTTTGCTTGCAACCAACCCAGGTCAACCTCACAAGATGTTGGCCAAAATTGCCTCTGGAGGCGAGCTTTCTCGTGTTAGTTTAGCGATTCAGGTCGTAGCGGCGAGCCACTCGACAATTCCAACATTGGTATTTGACGAAGTCGATGTAGGTATTGGAGGAAGTACAGCAGATATTGTTGGACAACTCATTAAACAGTTAGGTGAAAGAGGTCAGGTTATTAGCGTAACCCATCAACCTCAGGTAGCCGCTCATGCTCATCACCACTATCGGGCGAGTAAAGTCATTGAAGACAATAGTACGGAGTCTCTGATGGCGCCCCTTAATCAGCAACAAAGGGTGGAAGAGCTCGCACGTATGCTCGGCGGTGCAAAAGTTACCAAACAAACTCTCTCTCACGCATCTGAATTACTTAGCTTAGCGTCGGCTTAATGTCTTAGGACTTCGCAAGAAACGAATTGCGAGGCAAAAAAAACCCCGGTCATTAACCGGGGTTTTTTGACAACTACTGACCTACGCTTCTGGCTCTTGCTCAGGCTCTGAACTTTCAGCAGGAGCGGCTTCTGGAGCAGTGCCTTCTTCTAGCTGAGCTTCTTTGATTGAGAGTTTCACGCGTCCACGATTATCGATCTCAGTCACCTTAACACGGACATCCTGACCTTCAGTTAGGTAATCAGTTACTTTAGCAACTCTCTCTTGAGCAATCTGAGAGATGTGTACCAACCCATCGGTACCTGGCATAAAGTTAACAAAAGCACCGAAGTCAACGATTCGAACAACCTTACCATCATAAATAGTACCTGGTTCTGGATCCGCAACAATTGCTTTAATAGCGTCCATGGCCGCGTTCAAGCTCTCAGTATCTTCAGAGTAGATTTTGACAGCTCCGTCATCGGTAATATCAATAGTTGAATTGTGATCTTCACAAAGGCTACGGATAGTCGCTCCACCCTTACCAATAACATCACGAATCTTGTCGGAGTCAATCTGCATAACACCCATGCGCGGCGCAGTATCAGCCACTTCATCACGGCCTGAAGCAAGAACCTTGTTCATTTCTCCAAGAATATGCAGTCGAGCGTCCATGGCCTGCTCTAGAGCAATTTCCATGATCTCTTCAGTAATTCCTTCAATTTTGATATCCATTTGCAGAGCAGTAATACCCGCAGCTGTTCCGGCTACTTTAAAGTCCATATCACCTAAGTGATCTTCATCACCAAGAATATCTGTCAGGACAGCAAAGCCTTCGTCTTCCTTAACAAGTCCCATAGCAATACCAGCAACAGGCGCTTTAAGTGGCACACCAGCATCCATTAATGCCAAGCTCGAGCCACAAACCGAAGCCATTGAACTTGAACCATTAGATTCGGTAATCTCAGATACTACGCGAATAGCATAAGGAAACTCTTCAGGATTAGGTAATACTGCGTTGATACCACGACGAGCCAGACGACCATGGCCCACTTCACGTCGACTAGTAAAGCCAATACGACCACACTCACCCACCGAGTACGGAGGGAAATTGTAATGCAGCATGAACGGATCATCTCTGCGGCCTTCAAGAGCATCGATCATTTGAGCATCTCGAGTAGAACCTAGAGTGGCAGCAACAACGGCTTGAGTTTCACCACGAGTGAACAAGGATGAGCCATGTACCTTCGGGAGAATACCAACTTCAACATTGATACCACGAACTGTTTTAGTATCACGACCATCAATTCGTGGCTCACCTCGAATAATTCTGCCGCGAACAACACTCTTTTCTAATTTCTTGAATGCATCTTTAATATCTTCTTCTGATGCACCCTCGTCTGAGGCTAGCTCTGCATATGCACGATCGCGCAATGCATTAACACTGGCAACACGCTCTTGTTTGTCAACCACCTGATAAGCAGAATCAACATCAGCACCCACTAAACTATTTAACGCACCCTTGAGTTCTGCATTCTCAGCTTCACCTTGCCAATCCCAACGAGGTTTTCCAGCTTCATCAGCAAGCTGCTGAATAACACTAATCACTGACTGCATTTCTTGGTGGGCAAAGAGAACGCCGCCTAACATGATGTCTTCTGACAATTCACTTGCCTCAGACTCCACCATCAGAACAGCATCTTTGGTTCCAGCGACAACCATATCCAGTGAAGAGTCTTCTAGCTCACTATAAGTAGGGTTGAGCAGATAACCTGCCTCTTCTGTGTAGCCAACTCTTGCGCCGCCAATAGGTCCATTAAACGGGATGCCTGAGATTGATAAGGCTGCTGATGTTCCAATCATTGCAGCTATATCGGGATCGATATTTTTTTCCGCTGAAACAACAGTACAAACAACCTGAACTTCGTTTTTAAATCCATTAGGGAATAACGGACGGATAGGACGGTCGATCAATCGAGAGGTTAGAGTCTCTTTTTCATTCGGCCGACCTTCGCGCTTAAAAAAACCGCCTGGGATTTTACCCGCAGCATAGGCCTTCTCAATATAGTGAACACCCAGCGGGAAAAAATCCATCCCTGCTTTGGCTTCTCTTGCGCCAACGACAGTACAAAGTACAGTAGTGTCATCAATTGAACATAAAACTGCACCGGTTGCCTGTCTGGCAACACGACCTGTTTCTAATGTAACGGTATGATTACCGTATTGAAATTTCTTAATTAAAGGATTCATAATTTTACCTTTGTTATTTACCTTGTAGCGCCTTACTTAGACCCTGAGAGTGCGCTGCTCGGGTTACTTATGACTACCGGTTAAAATAGTCATAAGTAACTCGATCAGCATCGATTCAGGCATTCTGTTCAGACGATTAATTTTATGTGTTCAATATTAATAGTACGGCTCCTTAGAGGGAGCCGCACCATGAACACTTATCGACGTAAACCAAGCTTCTTGATTAGCTGGCCATAGCGCTCAATGTTTTTACTCTTTAAATAATCAAGTAATTTGCGACGCTGATTAACCATGCGAATAAGACCGCGACGTGAATGGTGATCTTTCTTATGATCCCCAAAATGCTCCTGTAGCTTGTTAATATTTACGGTTAGCAATGCAACCTGTACTTCAGGCGATCCTGTATCATTTTCACAGGTAGCGTGTTCTGCGACGATTGCTGCTTTTTCTTGTGCACTTAGTGCCATGATGTATTACTCCAATATGCGAGTTAAAAAAATTAAGGTTTGCCCGCGCATACTTACAGACAACCTAACGTGATATCTGGCACTCATGTACCAGTACTTATTGATGATAAAAACTCTACCATCACAAAATTCTATGTTGCTTCCCTAGCAGGTTGAATTTAACTGCTTTCAACCACCAGTCTTTTCGGTGCCACCTGACCATCTGCAGTGACTTCAGCTACACCTAGAAAGGTGCCTCCTTCCCGAAAGACGCGCACTATATCCCCTTCTTGGCCATTACGAAAGGCCTCATTTGACATTACTGGCTGTCCTAACTGGAAATAACCAGCAACTACCGCTGATAATTCCACCGCCATTCGGTCCGCTACAGCAATATCCATAGGTTTTAGAAAGCCATCAAGGCTCTCAGGCTCCATAGTTTCTCGCTGCTGCTGCAAGCTATCCAAGGTGACGGTTTCTTCATCTGAAAACGGACCAGCAACATGCCTGTGCAAGGCGCTTACATGAGCGCCACAACCAAGTGCGGCGCCTAAATCTTCTGCCAAAGAACGTACATAGGTCCCTTTACTCACATGAACCTCAACGTCCAGCTCTGCTTTCAAGCCTGGACGAAAGTCCAACACATCGTATTTAAAGACTGTTATATCTCGCGCCTCTCTCTCCACCACAATCCCTTGACGTGCTAGTTTATAGAGAGGCTGACCATTATGTTTTAACGCCGAATACATTGATGGAACTTGCTGTATCTCACCTTTAAACGCTTCAATAGCTGACAATACTTGCCGTTCAGTAATGGCTGAAGCGTCTTTTTTCTCGCGCACATCACCATCACAATCGCCAGTATCTGTGGTCACCCCCAGAGTAAAGGTACTGCGATAATGCTTATCTGAATCCAACAAAAACTGACTAAATTTTGTCGCTTCACCTAAACAGATTGGAAGCACGCCTGTAGCTAGCGGATCCAAACTACCCGTATGACCAGCTTTATTGGCATCAAATAGATTCTTCACCCGCTGCAAAGCTTGGTTAGATGTTAAGCCTTTGGGCTTGTTCAGCAAGAAAATGCCGTTAACTGGGCGGCCTCGATTACGTCTACGGGCCAACGTTAATGACCTTTGTTGTCTGCAACTTCGGTATCTGCTTTTTGATCAGCATCTTGAGTGGACATTGCATAATCAATTAGCGCTGACAAGTGCTGCCCTCTGCGACCGCTTTCATCATAAATAAATGTTAATTTAGGAGTAATACGTAATTTAATGCTGGCGGCCAATAACTTGCGTAAATAGCCCGCTGCACCATTTAAAGCTCTCACTGCCTGATCAATTTCTTCTTGATCACGATCACCCACAAAGGTAACGTGAATTTTCGCGTAGGCAAGATCACGGCTAACATCTACATCTGTAACACTGACCATCCCTACCCTCGGATCACGAACTTCGTCGCGAATTAATACCGCCAACTCTTGTTGGACAGCATCTGAAACGCGTTCTGCTCGGGTAAATTCTCTTGGCATGTCAGTCTTTAGCTACACCTACTCAAAGTTCGTTATAGTCGCTATGATTAGAGCGATCTCTTCACTTCAGTGACATCATAGACTTCGATTAAATCACCAGCCTTCACATCATTGTAGTCTTTAACACCAATACCACATTCCATGCCGTTGCGTACGTCACTCGCCTCATCTTTAAATCGACGTAGCGATTCAAGTTCACCTTGATAGATCACAACATCGTCTCGCAGCACACGAATAGGCTTGTTACGGAAGACAGATCCCTCTACCACCATACACCCAGCAATAGCGCCAAACTTTGGTGACCGGAAGACATCTCGCACTTCGGCAATACCAACAATTTCTTCTTTGGTCTCTGGAGCTAACATACCTGAGAGAGCCAACTTAACTTCATCCAACAGATTATAAATAATGCTGTAATAACGAAGTTCTACACTCTCTTTTTCAGCTAGGGCTTTCGCAGAACCGCCAGCTCGGACATTAAAGCCCAAAACGATAGCGCCCGTGGTCAAGGCCAAGTTAATATCAGATTCAGTAATACCGCCAACACCAGAGGAGACAATATCCACAGCTACTTCATCGTTGGCGAAGTCATGAAGAGCGCTATTAATAGCTTCCAAAGACCCACGCACATCTGTTTTCACAATAAGATTGAGCTTATTGACTTGCTCAGATCCCATATCGGTAAACATGTTCTCTAACTTAGCTGCTTGTTGGCGTGACATACGATCATGGCGTGCCTTCGTAGCTCGCAATTCAGCAATTTCTTTCGCCTTTCGCTCATCTGCCACCACGAAGAACTCATCGCCGGCATTTGGAGCTTCATCTAGCCCAAGAATCTCTGCCGGAATTGAGGGTCCAGCCTCAGCAATAGGCTTTTTCATTTCGTTAGTCATGGCACGAATTTTTCCTACGCTCTCACCAGCTAACATAAAGTCGCCCTTGCGTAAGGTACCTTGCTGAATGAGCGCTGTAGCAACTACACCTCGACCTTTATCTACACGAGCCTCAACGATAACTCCTCGAGCAGGCACATCTACCGGAGCCTTCAGCTCCAGCAGTTCGGACTGCAATAACACAGCCTCTAGCAACTCTTCAATTCCATCACCAGTTTCAGCCGAGACTTTAATAAACTGAGTGTCACCGCCCCACTCTTCAGGAATGACGTCTTTGGCTCCTAATTCACTGGTAACTTTCTCAGGATCTGCTCCCTCTTTATCCATTTTGTTGATAGCAACAACTAAGGGTACGCCCGCAGCACGAGCATGCTGAATTGCCTCTTCAGTCTGAGGCATCACACCATCATCAGCGGCAACGACCAAAATTACTACATCAGTAGCTTGGGCTCCGCGCGCGCGCATTGCCGTAAAGGCTGCGTGTCCAGGCGTATCTAAGAAAGTCACCATACCTTTTGGTGTGTTCACATGATAAGCACCGATGTGCTGAGTAATACCACCCGCCTCACCAGAAGCTACATGGGTCTTCTTGATACGATCCAAGAGCGACGTCTTACCATGATCGACATGACCCATCACAGTAACAATCGGTGCTCGTGGTTCCCCGTCGACTTCACTTTCGATATTTTCAAATTGCTTAGTCAACTCATCTTCAATAGTGTCTTCAACTGCAGCAACAGGTTCATGACCGAGTTCTTCAACCACTAGAAAGGCTGTCTCTTGATCAATCACCTGGTTGATATTCGCCATCACACCCAGCTTCATTAATTCTTTAACAACTACACCTGACTTAAGTGCCATTTTTGCAGCGAGGTCACCAACAGTTAATTCTTCAGGTATCGCCACTTCAAAGGTCTTCTTTTCAACAGGTTTATTAAACGTGTGCTTGTTATCTACCTTGAGCACAACACCCGTTGTTTTCAGACGATTTTTGCTTGATCGCTCATCAGAATCATCTAACTGTAAACGCGGCTTTTTCTTACCCGGCTTACCAAGAGTCTTTTTTGCTTTTTTAGCTAGTTTATCTTCGTCATCATCAACTGGTTTGCCATGTCTGCGTCCTTTATCTTGAACGGGGTCAACAACAGGTGCGGCAACATGCTTTGTAGTCTTACCCGCTTTCTTAGCTTCGTCACTTGCCAGTGCTGATGCCGCTTCCGAAGCTTTTCTCGCCTCTTCTTCTAACTTTTCAGCTGCTTCTTTTTCAGCCGCTTCCCGAGCCTCTTCATCCGCTTTACGACGACCTGCAATGGCAGCTAGACGTTTGTCTTCAATATCATCTGTGCCTGAGCTTTTCTTAACTACTGGTTCTGCTGCTTCTTTAGCAGCCATCTCAGCTTCTTGACGTGCTTTTGCCTCAGTCTCTAGATCTGCCTGGGCTTGCAACTCTTCATCGCTACGTTTGATATACGTTCGCTTCTTGCGCACCTCAATATTTACGGTTTTACGATTTCCAGACCTTAAGGTACTTACCGTCTTGCGCCTAAGAGTGATCTTTTTGGGTTCGCCACTATTTTCGCCGTGTAGACCTTTGAGATATGCCAACAAAGTCTGCTTTTCCTCATCAGACACCGCAGCATCAGCGGAATCATGGGAAAGCCCTGCCTCTTTCATTTGCATTAGCAAACGGTCGACAGATGCGCCCACGGTTTTTGCTAGTTCAGTTACTGTAACTTCAGCCATCGGTTATCCTCTATTGCTACCCGATTAATTATTCGCTCTGTTCCTCTGCGAACCAAGGTGCACGTGCAGTCATGATTAATGCTGCCGCTTTTTCTTCATCCATACCGTCTACATCCATCAGATCATCAACCGCTTGCTCAGCGAGATCTTCCATCGTGATGATGCTTTTGGCAGTTAATTTATAAGCCAATGCTTTGTCCATACCTTCCATCGTCAAAAGATCTTCGGCAGGCTCAACATTAGTTAGTTGCTCTTCACTTGCCAAAGCGCGAGTTAACAAAGCGTCTTTCGCTCTTGCACGTAACTCTTCGGCAATATCTTCATCGAAGCCTTCAATTGCGCTCATCTCCTCAAGAGGAACATAGGCAACTTCTTCAATACTAGTAAAGCCCTCCTCAACCAAGACAACGGCAACATCTTCGTCAACATCCAATGCTTCCATTAAGCTCTCAACAAAGTTTGATGATTCGGCTTCTTGTTTTTCTAGCGCGTCCTCAGTGGTCATTACATTAATAACCCAACCAGTGAGCTCTGAGGCTAAACGAACATTTTGCCCGCCTTTTCCGATTGCCTGAGCAAGATTGTCTGCACTAACTGCAACATCCATTGAATGAGTATCCTCGTCAACAATAAGAGACTCAACCTCAGCTGGAGCCATAGCATTGATTACCAACTGCGCAGGATTGTCATCCCACAGAATAATATCAACACGCTCATCATCTAAATCATTTGACACTGCTTGAACGCGAGCACCACGCATACCTACACAGGCACCAACAGGGTCAATACGAGCATCTTTACTCTTCACTGCAATCTTAGCGCGTTGACCTGGATCTCTTGCTGCACCTTTGATTTCGATAATACCTTCAGAAATTTCAGGCACTTCAATCTGAAACAACTGAACCAACATATCGGGAGTTGCGCGTGATACGAGAAGTTGCGGCCCTCGAGTTTCCTCGCGAATACCCATAAGAATGACGCGAGTACGATCGTTAATACGAAATATTTCTCGTCCAACTAATTCTTCACGCGGCAACATTCCTTCAGCGTTATCACCAAAATCAACCACAATATGGTCACGGGTGACTTTTTTAACGGTACCGTTCAACAACTCACCTACGCGATGCTTGAATCGATTGACAATAATTTCTCTTTCAGCATCTTTTACGCGTTGAACAATTACTTGTTTGGCAGTTTGCGCAGCAATACGACCAAAGGCGATATTTTCAACAGTTTCTTCAAAGACATCTCCAACAGCTAAGGTTGGATCTTTCTCAATCGCCTCTTCAGTGGTGAACTGAGTGCCTAATTCCGCCAAAACATCATCACCAACCACTTCCCAAAAACGGAAGGACTCGTAATCACCTGATTCTCTATCGATCACAACGCGAATATTGGCGCCTTCTTCATAACGCTTTTTAGTCGCCGTGGCTAAAGCTTGCTCAATAGCCTCGAAAATTATCTCTTGGTCGACACCCTTTTCATTGGATACGGCCTCTGCAACCATTAAAATTTCTTTACTCATTTAATAAACTCCACATGCCTCAAAAGCGAGGAACCACGTTAGCCTTTTCTATACCTTCAACAGGAAACAGATACTCATGATCCGTTACCACCAAAATAATCTCATCGCCGTCAACACCGGTTAAACGGCCCTTAAAGTTGCGTCGGCCCTCATAGGGGAAACGCAATCTAAGTGAAATATCCTCTCCAACATACTTTTCGTATTGCCCAATTTCATACAATGGGCGATCCATCCCAGGTGAAGACACCTCTAATACATACTCGCCATTAATGGCATCTTCAACATCAAGAATACTGCTAGCCTGCCTGCTGACACGTTCGCAATCTTCTATACCAACTAGATCGTTATCCTTATCGATATAAATTCGCAGTAGCTTGGTCTTAGCGCCAGTCTGTAAATCAACACCCCAGAGCTCACATCCCAAAGCCTCAACCACCGGCTGCAGTAATTGCCTTATTCTGCTATCAGCTACAGCCATTCCACTCTCCTAACAAACAAAAAATGGGCCTAGGCCCATTTGTTCTCTTCTAAAGAAAAGCCCCAATATGGGGCTCCTCGATTTGCGCCGGACCCGACGCGAATTTTCAACGTAGAAAACGTCTTGCTTAGCCAGACCCCTTTTTCTACTAACGTAATGCAAGCATAGACAATAAATACTGCTTTAACATTACTTTTGGTGTCAATTTATCCAAAATTGGTAGCGGGAGCTGGATTTGAACCAACGACCTTCGGGTTATGAGCCCGACGAGCTACCAGACTGCTCCATCCCGCACCGACACCGTGGCCACATAACTAAAGGCCACCCCTCCTAGAAAGGACGTGCATTATAGGTAGGGTCTGCAGGTAGGTCAACAAGGCATTGTTAAACTAGATATATTTAATCGAATTAAATTTTNNAACGCGATTTATCTAGTTCTGTAACGATACTATTTACGATGCTCAACAATTAATTCATAGGCTGCTTGAATCTCTTGAGTCTTTTCAGTGGCTAAATTAACCATATCCTCGGGCATTCCCTGACCGATGAGTTTGTCAGGATGATTTTGACTAACCAACTTACGATAAGCTCGTTTGATCTGACTGTCTGAGTCTTCGGCATTTACGCCCAAAGCACGATAAGCATCTGCTAATTGATTTTTTGATGGCCGGCTGGCGCCCGGACCAGATTGTGAGCCCCTAAATCGTGACTGAGCTTTAATCATCTCAATAAATTGCTTGAATAGAGCAGCGCTGAACCCTAAGTGGCGTGCTACCTTAGCCAAAACTTCCTGCTCCGACGGATCCAAATCACCATCAGCCATGGCCAGTGAAATTAAATAGTT
>ENA-UZWX01003364-UZWX01003364.1-metagenome-genome-assembly--contig:-Day-4---50m-contig-3364_pt1 | contig 23370 bp, 25 predicted proteins | sample MGYA00260347_ERZ794907 | MGnify/ENA metagenome assembly ERZ794907 | reverse complement strand
AGCGTTGGCACAGAATCAGTCGAGGGATTGGACGCGTGGCAGAAAATGCGCTCAACTGCGACTGACGGTTTGAGCCGTCATGTCACCCGCATGTGGCCCAAGCGAGAGCCTGAGATTACGCGAGGTGGTTCGATCTATTGGGTGATCAAGGGCGTAATCCAAGCACGCCAACAAATTTTGCGGTTTGATGAAGTGATCGGCGACGATGGCATTCGTCGCTGTGCAATTGTCATGAAGCCTGGCCTCATTCGCACGCAACATGCGCTTAAGCGCCCCTTTCAAGGCTGGCGGTATCTCAAACCTGAAGATGCTCCCGCGGATCTTCCAGAAGGCCGCATACACGAAGAGCCAATGCCCGCTGAACTTAGCGCAGCACTTGCCGAAATTGGGGTCAGGTGAGCCCTAAGGTAGTTAACAAATCCGCCAGGTCCTTACGCTCAGCGTCACTGAGGTTAACATTTAGCGCTTTGAACAATGTCGCTTGGGAACGTAAAGCAGGGCCGTCATCAAGCAACCTCAAATGGTTCGCACGCAAAGTTTCGCCTGTGGATGTAATATCCGCCACCGCCTCTGCCGTTTCGTTCTTCACAGTCCCTTCAGTAGCGCCCTGACTATCTACCAATTGGTAATCCGCCACTCCATTTTGGCGCAAATACTCACGGATCAAACGGTGATATTTCGTCGCAATTCTCAATCTAAAGTTGTTTCTTGCGCGAAACTTCGCAGCGGCAGCGTCAAGATCATCCAGCGTACGCACATCAACCCAAAAGTCTGGCACAGCGATGATCAGATCCGCATAACCGAAGCCTAGAAGCGCAAGCTCTTCAACCCTTTGCTCCCAATTGCTAAGCTTTTCGCGGATCAAATCGGTGCCGGTCACTCCCAAATGAATGCGCCCCGCAGCCAGTTCTCGGGGGATTTCACCCGCGGACAGCAGCACCAATTCGACCCCGCCTACTCCGCGCACCGCACCGGCATATTCGCGATCCGATCCTGTGCGCGACAATTCAACACCGCGTTCGCCAAACCACGTAAACGTTTTTTCCATCAAACGGCCTTTGGACGGCACCCCAAGCTTGATCGTCATGCTGCGCCCTCCAAGTCCAAAAGCAAATCAGGACGAATGACGCCGCCTACCGCTGGAATTTCAGCGCCTTGGCCCAGTTGCTTGGTCAGCGCATCATAGCGTCCACCGGTCGCGATAGGCGGCAGATCTGTGCGTGTTTCTGCGTAAAAGCCAAAGACAAAGCCGTCGTAATACTCCATCAAGCTTCGACCATAGCTCGTCGCAAACTCGATTTTCTCGATATCAACACCGCGTGTCTTCAACGCGATCATTCGCGCGCCCAAACGTTCAACCGCAGGTCCAATCGCTGGCATCTCAACAGCGAGATCCCACAATTGCGCCACCGCCAAAGGAAGCATCGCGCGGATGTTCAAAAGCGCATCCAACAAGTCTACAACAGTCTTTGAAATCGGAGTAATCTGCGCATCTGCACGCAGCTCATCCAAACGGTCCTGCACATCAGATGTACGACGCAAACCAATCTCCGGACCCGCATTTTCAAACGGATTGTCCAAACCCAAAACATCGCGCGCAACACTTGGTGTCGAAAACTGTTCGAGCAAAGCGCGAAACTTCTGCGGCCGCCAGATGTGACGCAGCAAAGCACCTTTGCGTGCTTCAGATGTTTCAAGCGCTGACACAGCGGCGACTAAAATTCCAATGTCACCCATCGCAGCCTTCACTGGGGCCGCGCCCAAAGCTTGCGTGATCAATGCAAAAACTTCGGCATCGGCCGAAATCGGCTCTGCGCGATCAAACACTTCATAGCCGACTTGCGTGTATTCGTTCGGGCGGCTCTCTTCATCGTCTTGGCGACGAAACACAGTGCCCGCGTATGTGTAGCGTGCGGGGTCTGCACCCGCTTCCATATGCATTTGCACGACAGGAACCGTGAAATCAGGTCGCAACATTTGCTCCCCGCGGAGCGCGTCAGATGTGATGTAGGCCCGCCCGCGAATGTCCTCACCGTAGAGATCAAGCAACGTACCCGCTGGCTGCAAGATCGAGGTCTCAACAGGTAAAGCGCCAAGCTGTTCGAAATGCGCACGCAACTGCGCCGCACGAGTACTAACGCGAGTCATTATTCTTGGCTTTCCAGAATTTCGCGCACCTTCGCAACTAAATCGCCGCGCGGCACTTCGTACTGGCTGGGGCGATCTTTCCATTCCTCCAGCGTCGCGCTTTCCGCGATTTTGGCTCCAAGAATCAGGTCTTTGATCTGAATGACGCCCTTTTCTTTCTCATCACCACCCTCAATGATCGCGATGGGCGAATTGCGTTTGTCCGCGTACTTGAGTTGGTTGCCGAAATTCTTGGGATTACCAAGGTACACTTCGGCTCGGATACCAACGTTTCGCAGCTCAGACACCATGCTTTGATAATCCGCCATACGCCCCTTATCCATGACAGTGACCACCACAGGACCCGCCGCGTGATTTTCAACGCGACCCTTCATGCGAAGGGCGGCGAGCAAGCGATCAACGCCGATGGACACGCCCGTTGCCGGGACTTCCTGGCCGGTGAAACGCTTCACCAGATCATCATAGCGACCGCCACCTGCAACAGAACCGAAGTTTCGCGGACGTCCCTTTTCGTCCTGAATTTCGAAGGTGAGTTCGGCTTCAAACACGGGGCCAGTGTAGTAACCAAGGCCACGCACGACTGACGGATCAATCTCGATCCGGTCAGGGCCGTAACCCTGTGCCTCCAACAACTCTGCGATGGTTAACAATTCGTTAACACCCTCTTCGCCAACTTTGGAGCCAGCAACCAATTCGCTGAGACGTGCCGCTGTTGCAGCGCCGCTATCGCGTTTTGCGGACATGAAGCCCATGACGATGTCGGCTTGCGCATCGCTAAGTCCAGCACCTTTGGTGTAATCGCCGCTTTCGTCTTTGCGACCCTCGCCCAGCAACGCGCGCACGCCGTTTTCGCCGAGGCGATCAAGCTTATCAATCGCGCGTAAGACAATGCCGCGCTCGTCTGCTTTATCATCACCTGCAATGCCGCAGACTTCCATAACCCCGTTCAAAACCTTGCGGTTGTTGATGCGCACAATGTAGTCTCCACGCTCGATCCCGACGACTTCCAACGTGTCACTTAGCATCGCGCAAATTTCGGCATCCGCCGCAACTGAGCCAGCCCCGACCGTATCCGCATCGCATTGATAAAACTGACGATACCGCCCCGGACCCGGCTTTTCATTGCGCCACACAGGACCCATCGCGTAGCGGCGATAGGGCGTCGGTAATTCATTGCGGTTCTGCGCATAAACGCGCGCCAAAGGGGCCGTCAAATCATAGCGCAGAGCGAGCCAATCTGCTGTCTCATCCTCTTGCCACGCGAACACTCCTTCATTCGGGCGATCCACATCGGGCAGGAACTTGCCCAACGCCTCGACCGTCTCCACAGCGGAACTTTCCAAAGCATCAAACCCATAGCGATGATAGACACCCGCAATTTTTTGCAGCATCTCCGCGCGCTCGGTCACTTCCGCACCGAAGTAATCACGAAATCCTTTCGGCGCTTGCGCCTTGGGACGGGGGGCTTTTTTCACTTTGGCCATGGGTCTCTTTCTCACTGGCTGGTTTCTGCCCTTTACCGTCCAAGGCCACAGGGGGCAACAGGTACGCACGAATTGCACAGCACGCTGCGCCGTGTTAGCCGCACCTGATGAGTGAGATCCGTATCCAAGCCCTGGAAGAAAAGACAGCCGAGTTGTTGAAGACAACCGATGAGTTGTCCGATGTGGTTGCGCGTCAAGAACGCGAGATCGCAGTGTTGACGCACCGCGTTCAAATGCTGATGCAGCGTGAAGGGGAGCGTGACAGTCAGGGTGGCGGCGGCATTATGCTCGGTGACGAGCGGCCTCCGCATTACTAGGGTCCCAACCCTAGGTCTTTACTTTAACTTTTGCGATCTGCGGCAACAACCCAACCGTCATGTAGCAAGATATTCGACCAGCTCGCGTTGCTGCCAATGCGGTCATAAGTCGAAATGAACACGGTGTTCTTTTCTAGCTTGTTGATCTTGGCACCACAGGCTTTGTTTTTACCAACACCACAAACAGAGCGTTTGATCCCCTCATACGCCTTGTCTGTCAGGCTGTAGGGTTGCACTTTGCTTGGCAGACCATAGCGCAATTGTTCGTGCATCGTGGGACTGCCAAACAGTGCCAAAGCAGCCGTGAAAGTACGTGCACAATTGTCATCAAACCCGGTCACATAGAAGGGGCGCGGCGCGCTGGAGCCGGGATTGCTGTCGATCAGCTTGTAGCCGCGACCACGCGCGGGAAACTTTTCAACCTGTTTGCCAAGGCGTCCACCGGGCAAGTCACACACTCGTGCCACAGCACCCGAGGGGAGCCGCGTTCCAAAAGCCACGATCTCAGCGTCAGGGCCTTTGTGCTTGCGGTTATTCTTGCGACGCGGGGTCGGAAGCGGATCTGCCGATCTAGGCGCGATAACACCGCCAAGAGACGCAGTTTGTACGACCGGCTCCGCAGGTGCCACTTTGTCGCTTGCACGCGCTCCTGCCAAAAGGCCGAATAATCCACGACGTGGTTTTTCGACAGCCTCTGGCACGGTCTCGGTGATTACTGCTTGCTTTTCAGGCGCTACCGCGAGCGCCGTTTCCGCGGTGTCGTCGAGGATTGGTGCGGTCGCACTTTCTGGCGCTGTCAATGTAACCACATCAACAGCCGGTTGATTTTCTTCTTTTCCGCGCAAAAACCCGAACAGTCCGCGTGGTTTTGGCTCGGCCAAAGCGGCAACTGTCATGGTTTCGACTGCTTCGCTTGCCGTTGCGTCCACGCCGAGCGCTGCACTTACTGCAGCGTCGGTTTCGGACAGGGTCGCAGGTTCAGGCTTTGGATCGCGCTTGAAAAGGCCGGAAAACAGGCCGCCTTGCGTCTTACTCTCTGTGGGATCGAGCAAGGCCGCGACACTTTGCGTGTTGTCTGCTAGCTCGACCGACGAGAGCTTATCCACTTTCGCGAGCGGAATGCCACAGGCCGTTAAAAGACTACACGCCACCGTAAGAGTAATAAATTTCTTCAACCCTCAATCCACGCCTAGACACAGCAAAGTATTTAGCGGCTTTTCTAGAGGAATTCTTACGCTTCGTAAACGATAGCCTACACAAGTGGTAGCACTTCGCTTGAAAGCACCTCGTCGCCGCTATTTAGTATCGCAAAACACTCGGAGAGCACGTATGATCCTCAACGCGCAAGACATCCACAAGGGATATGAGACCGCTGATCTGCGCACGGACGTACTCCGCGGAGTATCTTTGGCGCTGGAAGCTGGCCAAAGCCTTGCGCTTATGGGGGAATCCGGCTCGGGCAAAAGCACACTCTTGCATTTAATCGCAGGCCTAGACGTGCCGGATCGCGGTGAGATTGCGGTCGACAGTCAGGTCATGTCGCACCCGAACGATACTAAACGTGCAGAGCTGCGGCGTCAGCTTGTCGGAATTATTTTCCAACAATTCAACCTGATCCCCAGCCTTCGGATCGATTCCAACATAGCGTTTCAAGCGCATCTCGCAGGGCGTTATGATGCGGATTGGTGTGCAAAACTTGCCACCCGCATGGGGTTGAGCGCGCATTTGGAGAAATATCCCGAAGCCCTGTCAGGCGGCCAACAACAACGCGTCGCTATTGCGCGTGCCCTCGCGGCGAAGCCTGCGTTAATTTTGGCGGATGAACCAACGGGCAACCTTGATGAAGAAACCGCACAAACAGTTTTGACCCTGTTGCTCGAGATCACCCGCGAGACAAACACAGCCCTGTTGATGGTCACCCATTCAGCCACCCATGCAAGCGCGATGGATCAACAATTGACCCTGCGAAGTGGGAAAATCGCGTGACGCAAGCGGGCCCTGCCCTGCGTGCACTATTGTCGCATTGGCGGAGTTCGCCTTTGCAACTGTTTACGTTACTTATGGGATTGGCCTTGGCCACGGCGCTTTGGTCCGGTGTCCAGGCGATCAATTCGGAAGCCCGTGCAAGCTACGGCGCTGCAGCGGCACAAGTCGCACAGGGCCAGTCTGACCAGATCGTTGCCCGCGCGGATGAGAGTATGAGTGTCGCGGATTATATCGCTTTGCGCCGGTTAGGCTGGCTGGTTACACCGCAGATCGAACACAGGCTGGAAATGGATGGTGAGACAGTGCGACTGCTTGGTATAGAGCCACTCACTGCGCCGAACCTGCCTGGGTCTTTTGACATGCAAACCTTGCCGATGGATCAATTCTTCTCACAATCGGGGTTCGCATTGGTGTCTGAAGACAGCACCAAAGTGATCGAGGCGCTTGACTGGGGCTTCGAGATTGCACCTAATCTTGCCGCAGGCACAGCCATTGCGGACATCGGTTCCATCGCGATGCTTGCAGAACGTGGCGACACATTGGATCGTCTGATTGTGCTAGGAAACAACGCTCAGGACCCAGCCATGCTGGAAGACATCGCGCCACATCTGAAATATGTGAACGCATCTTCCGGTAACGATGATATCGCAAGGTTAACTGACAGCTTCCACTTGAACCTGACCGCATTTGGCCTTTTGTCGTTCGCGGTCGGACTGTTCATCGTCTACGGCGCTATAGGCCTCGCCTTCGAGCAACGCCGCACCATGTTTCGCACGCTCCGCGCATTGGGTGTGTCGCTGCGCCTCCTCATCACGCTCCTCCTAGCTGAACTGTTGATCTTCGCCACACTCGCAGGTCTCTTTGGGATCATGCTCGGCTATCTCATCGCCGCCACTCTTTTGCCGGACGTCGCAGCCACCCTGCGCGGGCTTTATGGCGCGGAGGTCGCTGGCACATTACAGATCCGTGCATCGTGGTGGATGTCGGGGCTTGGCATGGCCATCGGGGGGACGTTGATCGCCAGCATCGGTACATTCTCGCGCCTCGCGCGCTTACCCTTGATGGAGGCGGGCACACCGCAAGCATGGGCGCAGGCCTCGCAGAAAGTCATGATCTATCTGGGTTTATTGGGATGCATCTTGTTGGGGGTCGCTGCTGTTCTAAGCACACTTGCCTCCGGTCTCGTGCAGGGCTTCGTGCTTTTGGGATGTTTGCTGATCGGGGCCGCGTTCTTGCTACCGCTGACATTGGATCGCTGCTTGGCCTTGCTCGAGCGTATCACAAAACGCGCCTTGCCGCAGTGGTTTTGGTCAGACACACGCAGCCAAGTGCCCGGTTTGTCGATGGCACTTATGGCACTTTTGCTGGCTATCGCGACAAATGTTGGTGTTAGCACGATGGTGTCGAGTTTTCGTTTGACCTTTACCGGATGGCTTGATCAACGGCTCGTGTCCGAGCTCTATGTGACCTTGGACACTGCTGAGCAGGCAGGCGATATGCGTCGCTTGTTGGCAGATGATGTAACTGCATTTCTGCCTATCGTGAGTGCGAAGATCGAGCTTGGCGGACAACCTGCCGAGGTTTATGGCGTGACGGATCACAGCACGTACCGCGATCACTGGCCGCTGCTCGAAGCCGCTGATAACGTTTGGGACCGATTGCAAGAGCCTGAGAATGCGCTGATCAACGAACAGTTTGCGCTGCGGTCCGAACTGGCCGTCGGAGATCGCGTTGAGGGAGCGCAGAGGCAGACGATTGTTGGCGTGTATTCCGATTACGGCAACCCTGCGCCGCAAATGATCATTGGTATGGAGGCGTTCGCAATGCTCTATCCTAATATCGAACCCATGCGCTTTGGATTGCGTGTCGCGCCTGAAAACATCGCACGCGTCTCTAAGGTTTTGCGCAAAGATCTAGGCCTTCCTCCTGACGCGATGGTCAATCAAGCCCGTATCAAAGCGCTCTCGCTCGGGATATTCGAGCAGACGTTTACGGTGACCGGCGCGCTGAATATTCTGACGCTTAGCGTCGCTGGATTCTCCATTATGATGAGCCTTCTGACCCTTGCACAAATGCGCCTGCCGCAGCTCGCACCAATTTGGGCGTTAGGGGTAACGCGTGCTCAGCTCGGGCGTTTGGAATTGATCCGCTCCGTCGTTTTGGCGGCGGTTGTCACTTGCTTGGCCGTGCCCTTGGGTCTTGCTCTGTCTTGGGTGCTACTGGCGGTGGTAAATGTTGCGGCCTTCGGGTGGCAATTGCCGATGTTCCTGTTCCCGAAATCATACCTCGTACTCTCGGCCATAGCTTTACTAGCAGCGATCATTGCAGCCGCTTGGCCCGCGCAACGTCTTGCGCGCATTGCGCCGCATCAGTTGCTGCAAGTCTTCTCAGGCGGACGTTAGGACTAACCAAACACACCACGCCGCAGCAGATTTAATCCACCGATGATCAAGACCAGCAACGTCACTTTTCGAAACATCGTCTGATCGAATTGATCGGAAACCCTACCGCCAAGCCACATCCCAAGGATCGCTGTTGGCAAAAGCGACAACGACAGCGGCAAAGTGGCGTTGTTCAATATGCCAGACTTCGTATGGCCAATAACCAGCAGCACCGCGCCAAGACCATAGATCACGCCTTGGGCTAGCATTTGCTGTTTTTTTTCGGTGCCGATCATCGTCAAATACGCAACAGTCGGCGGCCCCCACATCCCAGACACGCCACCAATAAGGCCAGCAAACGCGCCGATCCCCGCGTCGAGGCCTTTGCTTTGATCATAAGCGCCCGGTTTAGGTGCGCGACCAGACAGCTGCCAAATTGCGAAAGCCGTGATCGCAATACCGATGATTAACAAAAGTGTGCGTGCGGGCAGTAAAGGCACCAATTGCGCCGCGCCAAACATCATAAATGCACCAACGCCAAGGAACACTTTGAAGCGTTTGATAGTTTGCCATACATCGCGAATACCATAGCGGAAGATCTGCATCGCGTTGGTCACAAGCGTCGGCAGCAACAGTGCTGCAAGCGCGAGATCGGGCGCGGTAAAGGTACTGATGCCAGAGAGCAAAATGGTCGGCATCGCAAATCCAACAATGCCTTTGATCACACCTGCGAAAAAGGCGATGAAAAGCGTTATAGTAAACAGAGGCAGCGTTAGAATCGAAAAAATGGCGTCCATAGAAGTGATATAACAGGGTGGGCATGCCGCCGCGAGCACCGCGTTAGCGCGCGGCGCGGGAGAATCAATGCGCAATATAAAAACAATTATTACACTTCGTGCGCATTTAAGTTGCGCTGCAGCTGCGAAAGGATTATCCCAAGGTAACCTTTTTCAGGAGATGCCAGATGCCGCGTGATGGACTAGACATGACTTTGACAGCCCCCGTAATTTTGCCCGATCTTTTGCAACTGACCAAAGCAGCGCTTGGCCCTGTTGAGACGATCTTTGACATCGCACGCGAGAAACTGCGCGCAACGGTGACAGAAAACGATCGTATTTCTGGCAAGCTTATCGAAGAAAATCAAACAGCTAGCCATGGCTTGGCATGGCTAGCGACCTATGTGGAAAGCCTGCGCCAGATGCAAGGCTGGGCTGAGCGTCAACAGGCCGAAGGTGGCTTCAGCGAGCTAGAGCAACTACTGCTTCAGATCACCTTTGGTGAGTACCTCTGGCAGATCTATGGCGGTATTCCGATGAATCAGGGAGAGATTCTGCGACTGCAAGATATCGGCTTTGGTCAGGACGATATGCGCGCCATGATGGACGCCTCGGTGATGACTTTGACGCAAGGTGGCAACACACAAGCTGCGCGCACACGTTTGGTTGAGCTGATGCAGGAGCAAACGGGTGCCACAATGTATGGCACCTCCGGGCTTGATGAAGAACTGGAAATGATCCGCGATCAGTTCCGCCGTTACTCTGTCGAAAAGATCGAGCCGCACGCGCACGAATGGCACCTCAAGGATGAATTGATCCCGATGGAGGTCATCGACGAATTGGCGGAAATGGGCGTATTTGGCCTGACCATTCCAGAAGAATACGGAGGGTTCGGGCTATCGAAAGCCTCTATGTGCGTTGTCTCGGAGGAATTGTCGCGCGGATATATCGGTGTCGGTTCGCTCGGTACGCGTTCTGAGATCGCAGCGGAATTGATAATCGCAGGCGGCACAGAAGAGCAAAAACAGAAATGGCTGCCACAACTAGCCTCTGCCGATACTTTACCGACGGCTGTTTTTACGGAACCGAACACAGGCTCTGACCTTGGTGCGCTGCGCACTCGTGCCGTGAAGGATGGTAACGGCGACTATAGAGTCACGGGCAATAAAACGTGGATAACCCATGCAACGCGCACGCAGATCATGACGTTGCTCGCGCGCACAGACCCCGAAACAGACAATTACAAAGGATTGTCGATGTTCTTGGCCGAAAAAACGCCCGGCACCGAAGAGAACCCGTTCCCGACGGAAGGTATGACCGGCGGAGAGATCGAAGTGCTCGGATATCGCGGTATGAAAGAGTATGAACTTGCGTTTGATGGTTTCCACGTGAAAGGCGAGAATCTGCTCGGCGGTGAAGAGGGAAAAGGTTTCAAACAGCTTATGGAAACCTTTGAGAGCGCGCGCATTCAAACAGCGGCGCGTGCGATTGGTGTCGCACAATCCGCGCTCGATATCGGGATGCAATATGCAGAGGATCGTAAGCAATTTGGTAAAAGCCTGATCAATTTCCCACGTGTGTCGAGCAAACTGGCGATGATGGCGGTGGAAATCATGGTAGCACGTCAGCTCACCTATTTTTCTGCACGCGAAAAAGATGAAGGCCGTCGGTGCGATCTTGAGGCCGGCATGGCAAAATTACTGGGCGCGCGTGTGGCTTGGGCGGCAGCTGACAATGCATTGCAGATCCATGGCGGCAATGGTTTCGCGTTGGAATATAAAATTTCGCGCATTCTATGCGACGCGCGCATCTTAAATATTTTTGAGGGTGCTGCCGAAATTCAAGCTCAGGTTATCGCGCGTCGTCTTCTCGGGTAGCACCCGCTGAGCACCTCTGTATTGAACGGCCCCCGACACCTGCGTGTCGGGGGTTTTTCTTTTCTAGGAAAAAATTTCACAAACTGTCGATTGGGCTGATCCTTGTTCGTCATCCTCATGAAAGCGCTTTTGCTTTGCACACATGAGGAGATAGAAAATGGCCATTCTTACAACAGCCGCAATCGGGACGGGCGTGATTGCAGCGACCATACTAGCCACACAACTTTTGCTACGGGACGTGACCATTACGCGCTCTGCACAGGTTGATGCCAGCCCAAGCGACGTGATCGCATTGCTCTCCTTTAACGAGGGATATCAGAAAGTTAACTCCTATACGGCCTCTGATGAGATCGTCAAAATCCCGCTCTTTAGCCCCTCAAGCGGTGTCGGCTCCGGTTTTCCATACGTATGCGTATCTAAGGCGCACTTGAACGTTTCAATACGCAAGCGTATGTAGCAATATGAGCAGATTGAAACAGACCGATTGGATCGCCGCCGGATTTCGCGCTTTGACGACGAAAGGTCCACAAGCGTTGAAAGCAGAACCCCTCGCGCGGGACTTAGGGACCACCAAGGGATCCTTCTATTGGCACTTCAAAGATGTACCAGCGTTTCAAGAACAGATGCTGAGCCATTGGGAGGAAAAAGCGACCCAAAATATCATCGTGGCCCTTGATCCGATCCCAACGCCTGCCGCAAAACTACGCGCGCTTTCGCAACTTGCGACGACCCCGCAGGGAAACTATGGCGGTGTCGGTGCAGAGCCTGCGATCCGAGCATGGGCGCGCGCGGATAAGAACGTTGCCGCCGCTTTGGCGCGCGTGAACACGACGAGACTAGCGTATTTGCAAGAGATATTTACCGCGATGGACATGGCAAACCCCGACCTACCGCGCATTTGCTATGCGTCGCTGATTGGCTTGCAAGAACTATCAGATGATTGCGACAGTACTGGTACGACACCTATGGCAACGTTGGTGGATTTGATGATTGCCTTAGCGAAAACGGACTAGTGCGGCTCGCCCCATTTCCCTTTGAGTTGCTGAATTATCTGATCACGCGACTGGCGGTAAGCATCCAACTTAGCCTCACGCGTTTCACCCAATCCAGTCGGGTCCATGGTCGGCCAATATTCGACCTCAAGATGAAACACACAGGTCAATTCTAATGCACGACGTTGGCTGGCGGGTGAGAGCGCAACGATCAAATCGAAAGAGCTGAGATCATCGCCAAACTGCTCCATCTCATCAAAAGAACGTGAGCGATGTCGTTGTAATTCGACGCCCATTTCCGCGCAAACAGCGATTGAAAATCCGTCGATTTCCAGATCATTATAAACTCCAACAGATTGCACATAGGTCTCGTGCCCATAGAATTTCTTCATGATCCCTTCCGCCATCGGTGAGCGCACAGCGTTGTGATCGCAGCAAAAAAGCACCGACTGAGGAAGTTTTTTGAGCACTCTATCCCCCAAAATGCAAAACGCAGATGAGGGTGAAAAGACGGCGGGCTGTGTCGATGTCGATCTCCGCCTTACCCTCTAGGCGTTCTTGCAAAATGCGACTGCCTTCCATGTGAATCCCACGCCGTGCCATGTCTATGGTTTCGATCTGGCTGGGAGGCAGGTTCTTCACCGCGGAGAAGTAGCTCTCGCAAATTTGGAAGTAGTCTTTGACCACTTGGCGAAATGGACCCAGCGAGAGATGGAATTCCGCTGCGGGTTTTTTCGTCTCGGTCTTGATGTCAAACACCAACCGCTTTTCGCGGATCGCAAGGGTCAGATCATAGGGACCCGACGGCGTGTCGCGATCATCACGCGCGGGCAGCGTGAAGGAGTTATCCTCAAGTAGATCAAAGACCGCGACCTTGCGCTCTTGCTCGATCTCATGGGTGGGCGCGGGCAGATTGCGGTCGTCAATTTCGATACTGGCAATGCGGGACATTGGACTGTTACTCATTCAATTTTTGCAAACGGGCGGTCACGGATAGTCCATGCGCCTCTAGACTTTCAGATCTTGCGAGGATTTCAGCAGATGGGCCGATCGCGCGCAAGGATTCGGGCGACATGCGCGCAAGTGTCGTGCGTTTGATAAAGTCCATAACAGACAGCCCCGACGAGAACCGCGCAGAGCGCGCGGTTGGAAGAACATGGTTCGGGCCGCCGATGTAGTCGCCAATCGCCTCGGGCGTCCATTGACCAAGGAAAATCGCGCCCGCGTGGATACATTTCTCGCTCAGCGCGTCGGGATCATCAACGCAGAGTTCCAGATGCTCCGGCGCGATCCTGTTCGAAAGTGCGGCCGCCTCATCAAGGTTTTTAACAGTGATGATTGCGCCGTAATCGCGCCAGCTTGGACCGGCAATTGCGCGCCGCTCAAGCGTTAGGAGGCGCGCCTCAACCGCATCCGCAACTGCTTGACCAAATTCAGCATCATCAGTGATCAACAGCGACTGCGCACTTTCGTCGTGCTCTGCTTGGCTGAGCAAATCGAGGGCGATCCAGTCGGGGTCATTGTTCTTATCGGCGATCACCAGAATTTCCGAAGGCCCGGCGATCATATCAATTCCGACTTTGCCAAAGACACGGCGTTTCGCCGCCGCGACAAAGGCATTGCCGGGGCCAGTGATCTTGTCGACTGGCTTGATCGTTTCGGTGCCATAGGCCAATGCGGCCACCGCCTGCGCGCCGCCGATGCGGTAGATTTCATCAACGCCAGCGATACGCGCGGCCAGCAAGACCGCTGGATTGGCGATGCCATCAGGCGTGGGTACAACGATGGCGAGGCGTTCTACACCCGCAACCTTCGCAGGGATCGCGTTCATCAACACGGAGGATGGGTAAGAGGCGAGGCCCCCCGGCACGTAAAGGCCCGCCGCAGAAACAGGCGTCCAACGCCAGCCAAGTGTGGCACCTGCCTCGTCTGTCCAGCTAGCATCCTCGGGCATCTGACGTTCGTGATATGCACGAATGCGCTCCGCCGCGAGTTCGAGTGCGGCACGTTCTGTTTCGGGAACTGACGCGCAGGCGGCTTCAATTTCCTCTGGCGAGAAGGCGAGCGTATCTGGGGTCAAATCCATGCGATCAAACTTAGAAGTGAGATCAATCAAAGCCGCATCACCGCGTGTGCGCACGTCTGCAATAATGCCCGCAACAACCGCATCCACATCAGGGCTATCTTCGCGTTTCGCATTTAGAACCGCCGTGAAGCGGGTTTCAAAGTCGGCGTCAGTCGTGCTTAGAAATTGCGGCATTGGCATCCCTCATATCTGTGCCTTGACTTAGCGCGCGACATGGGGAGCCTCAAGGGTGCTTAGCTGCGGCGCGGCAATGTAGTGAGCGCAAGACCAACAAGCAGAAGCGAAACCCCAGCGGCAATTGTGCGGAATGTGTTCCAAAACTGCCAGCGCGGCGAATATTCTGCCCAGATCGCGTCTGCCTCTTCGATGGGGAGCGGTTCTGAATAGACTTCCAGCGCAATGTTCATTTGGACTTTGATATTTGCGGTCGGAATAAATGCGCCAGCGATATAGATGACACCAGCAACATCCAACTGCACTGCGACTTTGCGTTGTTTTAAGAGAAACGCGACCAGCGCTGTGATGAGTAAACCGCAGGCGTGCCCAAGAATGCGGGCATGAAAACGCCATTGCGCACAGATATATTCATCGCCGCGATGGCAGAATTGGCATCAAGTGTGTCCAACCCCTACATCGTGGAGCAGATCCAAGCGTAGAAAAAGCCAAAGATCGCGCCGAAAAGGAGAAGCGATAGGAAGATCAGAGGTGTCAAAAGGCGGTGCATCGTATCATATCCCTCTTTGTCTTATACGAGATGATACGAAAGGCGCGCAAATTTCCGTCGCTTTAATCAATCGTGGGTAGGCGCTTTTTTCGAAGGGGCCACGTAGGGGCGCGTGACATCCCTCAAAGCAACATCAAGCGCTTCGACGTCCAGTCGGATCGCACCGTCACCTGCAAGCGTCAGCGTCACATGGCCAGAGGGTGCGTTGGTTTCTTCAAACTCCACAGTCAAAACCGACAGGATCATATCCGCATTGTTGCGATCGATTCCTTGGCTGGACACATTGCTCACCTCAGACACGTTGAGAACCGATTGCACCCGTTCGGGTGTACGTTTGCCACCCTCTTCCCAACGGAATCGGTTGAGCAAAATCGCGAAGCGGCGGTCTTTGCGGGCAAAGCGCATTTCATTGGCGGGAAAAACGCCATCCTGAACCAAAGCGGAGATCACCTTGAGGTCATCGCCATCAACGGCACCGATATTCAGCGGCGCTTCGCCGCCGTCTTCAAATCGTGCGTCTTCGCTCATGATCCTTGAACCCGTTCGATGGTTGCGCCGACGGCGCTGAGTTTTTGCTCGATCCGTTCATAACCGCGGTCAAGGTGGTAGACGCGGTTTACCTGCGTTTCGCCTTCCGCGCGAAGTCCGGCAAGGATCAAGGAGACCGAGGCACGAAGATCTGTCGCCATCACTTGAGCGCCGTTCATCTTCTCAACGCCCGTGACAGTCGCTGTACCGCCCTGCACCTCCACATTAGCCCCCATGCGCAGCAGCTCGGGCGCATGCATAAAGCGGTTCTCGAAGATAGTCTCGTTCAGAAAGCTGACGCCATCAGCAAAGCACATCATTGCCATGAATTGCGCCTGAAGGTCGGTTGGAAATCCCGGGAAAGGTTCGGTTGTGACGTTAACTGGCTTAATGCCATTGCCCGGATTTGTGACCTTCAAACCATGCTTGGTTTCTTCCAGAATTGCGCCTGCCTCTTCCATCTTTTGTGCAAAAGACGGGATTAAATCCATACGACCACCCAGCAACTCGACAGAGCCGCCCGCGATCATCGGGGCAATCATGAACGTGCCCATTTCGATGCGATCTGGAATGACAGCTTGGGTCGTGCCGTGTAGTTTTTCGACGCCTTGTATGGTGATCGTGTCGGTGCCTGCGCCCTCGATCTGTGCGCCCATTGCAATCAAGCAATCGGCGAGCGCTTTCGTGTCAGGCTCTCGCGCAGCGTTTTTGATCACGGTCGTACCTTTGGCCAGACACGCAGCCGTCATCGCGTTTTCAGTCGCACCAACAGACGCGAAGCGCAGCGGGATTTCCGCACCTTTCAAGCCATTTGGCGCAGTCGCGTGGACATAGCCGTCCTTCAGTTCAATGGTCGCGCCCAAACGCTCCAATGCATCAAGGTGCATATCCACTGCGCGTGCGCCAATCGCGCAGCCACCGGGCATGGACACAATCGCCTCGCCCGCGCGGGCCAGCATGGGGCCAAGTACGTTGAACGATGCACGCAGTTTGCGCACCAGATCATAGTCAGCTTTATGAGAGGTTAATTCAGTCGCATTAAGTGCCAGCACACGACCATTGGAAAGTTGCGCAATCTCGCAACCGAGCGATTCAAGAACGTCGCTCAGCGTTCCGATGTCCGCAAGGCGTGGGACATTCGTGAGCGTCAAAGGTTCGTCCGTCAAAAGAGCGGCGCACATGAGTTTGAGAACGGTATTCTTCGCACCCGCAATCAGGATTTGCCCGTTCAGTGCGCCATTACCTTTGACCAGAATTGAATCCATGTGCCTGCCTACTCTTTATGTATCGCCCTTGGGCGTTTGCTCTGACCGTGCGCCAATCTGTGCGCTCGTGCGCGTTTTTGCTTGCGCTTTACGCCGCCCTAAATTCGCTTTCAACGCCGCTTTGAGCCGCTCCTCGCGGGAATTCGGCTTGGCGCTTTGCTTTTTGGGGTCATTCCGCTCGTTCATATGCCTTCTGTAACCTAGGCAGTTGAGAGCGTCCAGATTGCGCTTGCACGAGTGCAAAATTGGGGCTAATCAGCCGCCCACACGGCGCCGTTGTAGCTCAGTGGTAGAGCGCGTCATTGGTAATGACGAGGTCGGGAGTTCAATTCTCCCCTGCGGCACCAGTAACCTCCCAGTAAAAGCTAGATCCGAACCGATATGCGCACCCGTTTTTCTCCTCACGTTACGGGCTATGCTGCGGCATGGTGCATTGTGCTGGTGTGGTCGTTTTGGCTGATTGTGAGCAGGCTCGCTAATGGCAGTGGTTTGACGATCTATGATCTTGCCGCACTGCGTTATGGCTTGGCCGCGCTCATCGCGGGACCACTTTGTCTCTATTACAGACCTTGGCGCGGACTTCGGTTGTTTCAAATTGCTGTGCTCTCATTTGTGCTAGGGCCGGTCTACATCCTGTTTGTCTTTGCCGGGTTTATCTATGCGCCCGCCGCGCATGGGGGCATCTTTATGAATGGCGTCCTGCCCATTTTCAGTATGTTGCTGAGCATCGCCCTTGCAAGCGTCTTCCCAAGCAAGAAGCAGGTGTTCGGCGGGCTGCTCATTCTCGTGTCCGCAATTGTTTTGGCGTGGAATGCAAATAGCGACGGCGGCGCTGATGTTTGGATCGGTGATCTCTTCTTCCTTATCGGCGCTTTGTTTTTCTCGCTCTACATGATCTTGGCAGAGCGTTGGCAACTGGGTGCAATGCAAATTATCTTTTGCGGGACCATCGTGAATGCGGCGCTTTATCTGCCTATTTGGGCGCTTTGGCTTCCCTCAGGTATGGGGACTGCACCGATTGGGCCGTTCTTGTTGCAAGCGATTTATCAAGGTCTTGTGCCCAATCTTATTGGCCTGCTGTTTGTCGCCCACGCGTCGCGCACAATCGGAAACGGCAATACAGCCTTTATTTTGGCCGCGGTTCCGGGTGGCGGCGCACTTTTGGGACTGTTGATCTTGGGCGAGGGCCTGACAGTCGCGAGCATCATCGCACTTGTCATTTTGACCCTTGGGCTCGCCATAAGCGTTCGAAGACGCGCTCTGACATAAGAAATGCCACGAGCTATTTTGGGGATGTGGCTCGCTTAACCTGCGAAACGTGTTTTCGAATGATGCTAATTGCAGCGCCAAGACGGGGCCAACTGATTCGGTATTTGGACGGCACCTTTTGTGTTTTGGGCGGGATTTTGCGGCTTTCTTAGCGTCAAACGAAATTTTTTTTCAAATTTTTTCAGGCTCTGAAAAGCCATCAAAGTTGCTTTGGCACTTCAAATTCAGAAAAGAGTCCGTCTCGAATCGCATGAACCTTAAATGTGGCAGTATTCTCGGATCAGTAGGTCAAACAGGTCCCAAAGACGCAACTGAGCGAAACAATCTTGCGTAACATTTCAACTGTTTCCGAATCAGTGACATTTGAGAGAGGCCCAAGTGGGCGGCCCAACTCACAACGCTCGCCTTAAAGGCGAAAATATCGGCGAAATACCCGATAAATAGAGCGAAAGTAATTATAAAAGCGCCAAAAATGGGGTGTTGCCTCAATAGTTACCCGACTAACAGCGATCTGGACGTCGCGATTGACGGTCAGGGGTATCTTGAGGTGACGATGCCTTCAGGTGAGTCAGCCTATACGCGCGATGGTGCGCTTAAACGTAATGCAGAAGGCCTGATCGTCACAAATGATGGCTACCCCATCGTCCCAGAGATTGTCATCCCGCCCGAAGCACGAAGTGTCTCGATCAATGGCGACGGCGAAGTGTTCGCCTATTTCAACGAGACCGCCCAGGCACAGTTGTTAGGGCAATTCACACTCGCGGGCTTCACCAATGCAAAGGGTTTGGAAGCGATCGGCAGTAACCTCTTCATGGAAACCGAAGCTTCCGGCCCATCGCAAGTGACAACACCAGGCACAGATGGACTTGGCACTTTGCGTCAGGGATATTTGGAGGATAGCTCGGTCGATGCCGTGCGCGAAGTCACGGAATTGATCGAAGCACAGCGCGGTTACGAACTTAACGCCAAGGTGATCACGGCGGCGGATCAGATGCTCGGTGCCGCGACGCAAATCCGATGATCTTAAGGGCGTTCCCGATTGCGCTGCTGTTAATAACAAGCGCGCCCATTTCGGCAGAGGTCGCAATTGCTGCGCGCAATATTCGACCCGGCGAAGTGATGAGCGTGACCGACGTTATGGTCATCCGGGGCGAAGCAAGTGGTGCCTTCAAAAGCGCGGACCTTATCGTCGGAGCCGAAGCCAAAGTCGCGCTGTATGCCGGTCGCGTCATTTTGACCTCGCAAATCGTTCCCGCCGCAAGCGTCCAACGCAATCAGATCGTTGAAATTAGATTTAGCAGCAATGGTCTATCCATGAGCACCGATGGTCGCGCGTTAGGCCGCGGTTCCGCAGGTCAAAGGATTCGCGTGATGAATCTTGCCTCAAAGACTTCGATTTTCGGCACAATCCAAAGCGACGGATCTGTGCGCGTTTCAAAATAGCGAGCACCCCTTCACATGCATCTTCACCTCGTTTTCCTAAGCCTGTTTTTGCTAGTATCTTGCAGTGACCCCGATCATCTGGGCAAAGCACCGTCGTTCACGCCACCCATAAAGACGCGTGAACACTCGGCGATGATTTATCAGGGCCTCCCGCAAAGCGTAGAACGCGGCAGTGTGGTAGATGGATCGTCACTTTGGCGCAGAGATCGCATGTCGCTTCTTGGAGATCGACGCGCGCTGCAACAGGGTGACATCATGACTGTGGTCATCGAGATTGATGACAAGGCGGAAATCTCCAACACCACTTCCCGTTCTCGCGATGGGTCGGACAGCATGAACATTCCCAACCTCGTCGGCATCCCGCAAAAGCTCGCCAAGCAATGGCCCGATGGCGCAAGCCCAACGAATGCTATTGATCTTAGTAGCAACAGTTCCTCCAAAGGCGACGGATCCGTGCGCCGCAAAGAAAAGCTCACGCTGCGCATTGCCGCGACGATTATTCAAGTCTTGCCAAACGGCGTGCTCGCGATTGAAGGAACACAGGAAGTGCGCGTTAATTTTGAACTGCGCGAGCTCTTGGTCAACGGATATGTGCGCCCGGAAGATATCTCGCGCCAGAACGAAATCACCTACGACAAAATCGCCTCTGCACGCATTTCCTACGGTGGGCGCGGTCAAATATCCGACGTTCAGCAACCAAGGTATGGTCGCCAAGTTCTAGAAGCTATTCTACCGTTTTAAAGGGCAAATCATGATCAATAAACTCATTCCTGTGATTCTTATTCTCACATTTGGCGGCGCTGGCGTGGCGGCCGGCCTGATGTTGAAACCAGAGGATGTCTCGTTGCAAACAGAAGGGAACGCCTGCGGCGATGACCCCAACGGCCATAGCGATATGACGTCAAGAGGCGAAGAAACTGCGAAAGAACCGAACGCGCCAGAGAATTTGTCGTTTGAGTATGTCAAACTCACCAATCAGTTTATCGTGCCGGTGATCAAGGGCGACATTGTTCGATCAGTCGCAATCGTCGCGCTTAGCCTTGAGGTGGAGACAGGGACGAAAGAAAAGGTTTACAAAGTGGAGCCAAAACTTCGAGATACGTTTCTGCAAGCGCTGTTTGATCACGCAAGCCTTGGCGGCTTTGACGGGGCTTTCGCAACCACGGAAAATCTTATCCGCATGCGCAAGGCCTTAAAGCAAGCCGCGACTTCGGTTCTTGGCGATGTTGTGAACGATGTTCTTGTCACCGATATCGCGCGACAAGACAACTGACGCGCATCACCAAGCGACCACTAGAAACTGCACATGTTTTTGATCTGTGCCACCAGCTCGGGATCTGCCGCGATGCAATCCGCAGCGATGCCCCGCGCCGTTTCAAGAAGCGCATCTGGTTCACATACTTGATCAATCAGACCGAATTGTAACGCAGCCTCTGCGGTAATCTTTTGACCACCCATGAGGATCAGTTTTGTGCGTGCGGGTCCGACCAGCGCACACAAACGCGCAGGGTCCGAAGGCTGTGGCAAAAAGCCAAGCTTCATTACGGGATAGAAAAACTTCGCGTTCGGCACGGCCAGACGCAGGTCGCAGGCCAATGCCATGCCCATCGCGCCACCCGCGAGAGTTCCGTTCAGCGCAGCAATCGTTAGGCAAGGCAGCGCAGCAATTGCGACAGACAATTCTTCCCAAACCGGGGATAGCGCCAAACCTGCCTTGGCTTCCTCTAGATCAGCGCCCGCGCTGAACACACGACCCGTGCCAGTCAAAACGAGCGCACGTGCGTCCTGTGCAGAGGATGCGATTCTTGTAAGCTCCTGCAGCATGTCCGAGGTCAATGAATTGGCTTTCTCCGGTCGATTAATCGTGACGGTCCAAACGCCATCGGCTTTTGAGAGATCGATCATTCTAGACCAACCCGGGTCCGAATATCTGTGTCACGCAGCGAAATTTCCTGACCCAACCATTCATCCGCATCCGCACCACACATCCACAAGAGCGTGCGCGCGGGCCAATCTGCGGGAATGTGGATCTCCCAATCCAACTTGCTGACAGGATTGATCCCAGATTTCTTAATGTCGCGTTGCATTTGCGTGGCGACTGTACCCGGCGAAAGACCCATACAGCGAACGCCAAACTTTGCGTTTTCCATATGCGCGCAGCCCGTCAACATTGCGGCACCCGCTTTAGAGCTACAGTAGTGCGACCATCCTTCAATTGGATTACGCGCCGCACCAGAGCTAACCGTCAAAATTGTCCCCGCCTTGGCCGTCTGCATATGCGGTAAGACCGCCCGCATCCCATTGAAAACTCCCGTGAGGTTGATGTCTATTGCACATGCCCAAGCAATCGGGTCCACGTCAGAGAGGCGTGAAATCGGCTCGATCACACCTGCATTGTTGATCAAAATGTCAACGCTGCCAAAATGTGCGTGGGCTTGGGCAACCGCCGCCTCCATTTCCGCGTATTTGCTCACATCACAAGGGACCGCGAGTGCCGCATTGCCGATGTCTTTTGCAATCGCTTCAATCTGGGACGCGCTGCGCGCCAAAAGCACAACATTGGCCCCTTGATCGACAAACAAACGCGCCGTCGCTTCGCCAATCCCACGGCTCGCACCAGTAATTATCGCAGTTTTTCCTGAAATCTTTGACATAAACCTGTCCTCACCATTTGGGGATTATCGCCGCATAACTCAGCAAACAACGCTTCGTCTTGACGTTGCCCCAAGCTCGGTCAAAGCTGCAAGGCAAATTGTGCCCTAAAGGATTAAAATTATGATGCTTCGCTCTGCTATTTTCAGCACCACTTCGCTTGTTTTTCTTGCGACCTCCGCCTCTGCAGATGTTAGCGCCAAGGACATATGGGCCGATTGGCAGTCCTACATGGCCGGCTTTGGCTACGCAGTTGAAGGACAAGAAACGATGTCCGGCAACACGCTGACGATCAGCGATTTGAAAATGTCTGTGCCCATGCCAGAAGGTCAGGGCGAGTTTGCAATGAATTTGGACAAAGTCGATTTCGTCGAGAATGGTGATGGAACGGTTAACCTCGTCTTTCCTGAAGTGATGCCTGTATTCTTCGAGGCGGCGGGTCCAGAGGGCGAGACGGTCAAAGGCTCGCTCGATTATACCATGCAAAACATGAATATGCGCGCCAGCGGTGATCTAAGCAAAGTGATCTACGACTACACGGCAGACCAGATAGGCATCGTCCTAACTGAGCTAGCTGTTGAAGGCGAGACAATGCCAGAGGGCGCGTTGAACGTGTCATTCACCTCACGAAACCTAAGCGGCCAATCCGTGATGGAGCCAGGAGCCTTGCGTAAAATCGCGCAAAACATGGCGCTTGGCGCGACGACGTATGCGGTTACCTTCAAAGATCCAAGCAGCGATGACGGCGTGAATTTCAACGGTGAAATGGCGTCACTTAACTTTTCAGGCGACTCCTTTTTACCTGCGAGCATGGACCCGGAAAACGTCGCAAACGCACTGGCTGACGGCTTCGCAGTGGATGGTGACATCAGCTACACAGGCTCCAAGACAACATTTTCATTCACCGATGGTGGCGACACGATGAACGGGTCAAGCGGCGCTGAAACCGCGACGATTGGCGTGAAGATGAACAAGGATCTCCTCGAATATGCCGGGTCAAGCAAGGGTGTGAACTTCAATTTGAATGGTGCTGAAATTCCGCTACCCGTCGTTGCAGGTCTTGGTGAAGTTGCGTTCAACTTGCTGATCCCAGTTGCAAAATCCGACACGCCGAGCGATTTTGCCTTTGGTCTCACGCTCGCTGATTTTGTGACCTCTAATGACCTTTGGTCCATGCTGGACGCGGGCAATGTTCTGCCGCGCGATCCCGTGACAATTTCTTTGGATCTCGTGGGCAAGGCGAAGATGCTGTTCGATTTCTTCGATCCAGAGCAGATGGCAGCCGTCGAAACGGGTGACGCGGTGCCTGCTGAATTAACCGCGATCACACTGCGCAATTTGCTTGTTTCCGCGGCGGGCGCAAAGCTATCAGGTACGGGTAATTTCACCTTTGATAACAACGATCTAGAAAGCTATGACGGATTTCCTAAGCCCACAGGCGG
>ENA-UZWX01011390-UZWX01011390.1-metagenome-genome-assembly--contig:-Day-4---50m-contig-11390_pt1 | contig 23447 bp, 23 predicted proteins | sample MGYA00260347_ERZ794907 | MGnify/ENA metagenome assembly ERZ794907 | reverse complement strand
GACAACCGATCTTATCCAGCCGCAACAGGCATCGTTACATGGAGGCAGTAAGCTTGAAGCTATGGGCTAAGTAACCTTGCTCATTATAAGACCTGCATTGACGCCGCCAAATCCAAAACCATTACAAAGCGCGTGTCTCACCTGATGCTCCCGCGCCACACCGGGCACAAAATCGAAATCACTCATTGCGGCATCCTGCTGCGTCAGGTTGATTGTCGGAGGTATTACGTTGTTCAGCACCGCCATCGCGGTAAAAATGCTCTCAATACCGCCCGCAGCGCCAAGTAGATGGCCCGTCGCTGACTTGGTGGAAGAAACCGGCACGTCGCCAACGCGACCTCCGAACAGATTTCGAAGCGTTGCAATTTCAGCGAGGTCGCCGACCGGGGTTGATGTCGCGTGCGCATTTACGTAATCAATTTGATCGGCCGCCAGCTTGCCCATTTTTAAAGCCGTGTTCACTGCTCTGGTTGCGCCAGCACCATCTGCTGGACCCGATGTAATATGGTGAGCATCAGTGCTTGTGCCATAACCGGTCAGCTCTACAAGCGGGGTTGCGCCTCTTGCGATGGCGTGTTCAAGACCTTCTATGACCATCAGCCCAGCCCCTTCGCCCATGACAAACCCATCGCGATCCTGATCAAATGGACGCGAAGCAGCCTTTGGATTCAAATTGTTAGTTGATAACGCTTTGAGCGCATGAAAACCAGCAAGTGACAGAGGGTCGACACAGGCTTCAGCACCGCCGACCAGAGCGATGTTTGCTTCGCCGCTCGCGATCATTCTCGCGCCGTCTCCGATGGCTTGCAGACCAGCCGCACAAGCAGTCACAGGCGTGCCCATAGGCCCCTTAAAGCCGTATTTAATTGAAATGTTCCCCGCTGCCAAGTTCGCGAGAAATGCCGGTACGACAAACGGAGATATTCGCTTATAGCCTCTGCTTTCTAACGTCTTGTGAGCATCGGTAATCGTTGGAAATCCACCGATGCCCGTTGCAATCACGGTGGCGGTCGAAGCTTGATCCTGCTCGTCTTCTGGAAACCATCCTGCTTGCGCCAAAGCCTCCTGAGCAGCGACGAGCGCGTAGACAGTGAACAAGCCCAGCTTCTTTTTTTCCTTGGCACTCATGACCGGCTCGGAATCGAGTCCAGCCTCAGCGTCTTGTTCAAGCGTCGGCACCAATCCAGCAATTTTGACCGGACAATCATCGACATCAAATCGATCAATAAAACCGACCCCCGAATGACTCTGGGTAAGCCTTCGCCATACGCGTTCAACACCGCAGCCTAGCGGCGAAACGATGCCCATGCCTGTCACTACGATTCTTTTCTCTGCCATAAGTCCCCTGAGCATTTAATTGCTGTTGGTACTCAGCGTATTAGGAATTAATATATGATCAAGATAATATTCAAACAGCGGTAGGCAACAATGCCCTATTCCAGCCAACATAAAGTGAAATCGAAAAGCAGAATTCTCGATTCTGCAACCGAGTTATTTTGTCGCTACGGTTTTGATCGAGTGTCGATTAGCCAGGTCATGAAGCTTGCCAAACTCACCCACGGTGCTTTCTACACACACTTCGAGTCGAAAGAAGCGCTTTATCGGGAAACCTTCAAAGAGGCATTGAGGAGTAGCCAGGCATCGCGACTGATCAAAGGCCCTTATTCTATTCAGAACTTGACCAACCTTGTCTCCGGCTACCTTAATCTCAGGGACATGGATATGCCGGACTCACCAAGACCAGAGGCGTTACTCTCAAACGACATTGGTAGTGACAATGTCGAAGTAAAAAAACTCTACGAAGAGTCCTATTTTTCACTACTAAGATTACTTGAGAATCGGCTGATAGCGCTTTCGCGGCTGAAAACCGCGCCACTGAGACTGAAACCAGGGCAAGCACGGGACAAATCGCGAACAATACTGGCTTCCATGATCGGCGCCATTGCCGTCGCAAAGAGCATCACTGTCGAGCATGAGCGCGAAGCAATTCTCAGGGCGACGCAAAACCAGATATTTGGCATGCTTGGCTTAGACGAGACGATGATAAAACCGAGCTCTGAGCTGACACTGGGACATTAATATCTTGGGTTGCTGGGTTAACTGGATTCAGCAGAACCTTTGCAAGCGATGCACATTGAAGCGTCCGGGTAAGCCTTGAGCCGCATAAACGCAATCGTGTCACCGCATTCTTCGCAATAACCATAGTTGCCATCGTCAGCGTTTGCTAAGGCAACTTTGACAGCTTTTAAGCGATTACTGGTAACAGTGCGGTTAGCTAGAAGTATGCTCTGATTATGCATTTCATCCATACGACTCAGGCGTCCGATGTTTTCTCGCAAGGATACCGGCTTGGTTTTGCTCTGAGTGAGATCCAGAAGTTCAATAAGAGATGCTTGGAGATCTGTCAGATCCTTGATGAGTTCTTCACGTTGTTGATCGTTTAGCTCGTCCAAAACGTTCTTCCATATTTTTGTGGCTGATTTAGCAATTGTTCGTATTAGCTTCGTCCCACTTGCCGCTCCAAGCAATCGGCGGCATCCCCGCAAATGCTTCACGCAGCTTTTCATCCCAAGCACGACTGACATCTCTTAAATAGTCGCTCGATTCTTCGAAAACGTAATGACGTTCGGAAGAGAAACTGTCTCTCGCATACAGCATCACTTCGATTGGTGGCCCGACGCTCAGATTGCTCTTCATTGTCGAATCCATGCTCACGAGGCCACACATTGCCGCTGTATCCAATGTGGACTCAGGCGCAATAATCCGGTCGAGAATCGGCTTGCCGTACTTGCTTTCGCCAATTTGCAGGAACGGGGTCGTGGTAGAGGTTTTTATATGGTTGCCCGCGGCATAGACCCGGTAAACATTCGGTTTATGACCCTTGATTTGGCCTCCGACAATAAAACTCGCCTCGAAGGTGTTCGACCCTGAAGCATGCTTCTCTTGTCTGGCGACACTCAATTCACCAATATAGTCAGCCACGTCTTCGAGATGAGATATATTAAGAATATTGTGCGCAGCGTTCATTTTAGCATCACGCTTTATCTGAGTAATTACCCCCTGGGTAGTCGCCAAGTTCCCAGCGCTCAGCACGACGATCTGACGTTCGCCTTCAACGCTGAAACAATTAAGCTTTGAGTATGTGCTGACGTTATCAACACCAGCATTGGTTCTAGAGTCAGCGATAAAGCAAAGTCCTGCATCGACGGCTATTCCAACGCAGTAAGTCATTTTATTCCTGAGAAATTGGTGTGCATATGATTTCAGGGGTCCAAGCGTTGTGCCGATCTCAAACGTTAAAAATACCGCATCGACCCAGCAATCTACATGGTCGCAGTTGAATTGGCAGATCCGATAGAACCCGCTAGATAAGTCTCGATTTTATCCTTGGCAATATTCTCTGGCTCGCTGAATTGGATACCTACACCTGGCGTGTGGGGGCTTTTAACGCCCTTTTTGGCAATCCAAGCGACCTTACCGGCAACCGGAATTTTTTCAGATTCATCCATCAGATTTAACAGGATAAAAACATCATCGCCGACATCATATTCAGTTCGGTTAGCGATAAACAAACCGCCATTTTTGATAAATGGCATGTAGCAGTTATGCAGCACCACCTTGTCCTTGATGGTCAGGGCAATCATCGTCTTTTTGGCGCCACTTCTGGCTAGCTTACCCATGTACTCAACTCACACGTCGTTAGTTGCGAATACTGCCTGATGACTGAACAATCTACAAGAGATGAAATTGATCGACCAGTACCATCGAAGGGTTCAGTGAGAAAGCGACTTCAGTGCAATTAACGCTGATTCCAGCAACAGGACCGGGTCTGGATTCGATGAACTGGATAATTCCTGACGGGCAACTTTTAATACCTCACAAAGTTCGAACATGGCATTCAGGTCATAAACGACACATAGCTGTTCAATCGCAGCAATAATGTCCTTGTTTCTGACGTAGTGCGGATCGTCACAGGTGAGATACTTTAAACAATCGATTGAAATGTCGTATAGGCAATCGATGGCATCAGCGATATCAGCTCTTGCAACTGATCCGCTAACCTGTTCGACAGTTTTACTGCTGGAAACGATACCAAGTACGCCTTGAACAACCACTTTGCGCTTTTCAAGAAATGCCTCATCGAATCGTTCTATCACAGCAAGCGGAGCACCCCCAGCGATATCGAGGAGAATCTCATTATCGCGGCTAGAATCAGCGCCATGCTGCCTTAGCCAGTCCGTTGTTTCGTCTCTTGCAGGGATATTAAAATTAACGGACTGACATCGAGATCGAATCGTCGGCAGCAAACGTCCCGGCTGACTTGTCACCAACATAATCAATGAGTCCCCAGCGGGCTCTTCCAAGCACTTGAGCAGGGCGTTGGCGGATTCATGCGTCATTTTGTCGGCTGGATTGACAATCACAACCTTCTTACCGGCGCGTTGCGCTGTTTGGCCGACCCAGGCGGTGATATCCCGTACCTGCTCAATCTTGATTGATTTAGCTTCTACCGGTTTTAACAACCGAAAATCGGGGTGAGTGCCCGCTGCCATCAGACGACATCCAGTACAGTCGCCGCAGACCGAGAAACCAGCAGTGCCATTGTTTGAAATGGCGTCGGTCGACTCGCAGAGCATTGCGCAGAGGACGGAAAATGAAAAGTGCAATTTGCCGAGAAAAGCCTGACCACTGATCAATAGGGCATGTGACAGCTTTCCGTTTGCCTGCTGGCGCAAGATTCGATTGAACTCCTCTGATTGCCAGGGCAAACAATCGCGAACCAGCCCTATCGGCTCATCATCATTATCTGGCACATTGGAGCTGCTTTTACTTTTTTTACTATTCAAGCGTTTACCTGATTGATCTCAATACAGGGAAGCTTTCAAGTGCTGCTCCGATTTTATCCTGTACTGCCTTTAGCGACCTTGAAGCATTAATGACATGATATCGCTTATGGGTCTTCGCTCGCGCCAAAAATGTTGCACGAACACGTTTGAAAAACTTCTCACTTTCAATCTCGAACCGATCAAGCTCAGCACGATTCCCGGCACGCGCTAACCCAGTCTTAACCGGAAGGTCCAGCACGATTGTCAGGTCAGGCCTGAAACTACCCAGGGTCAATTTTTCTATCCTCGCAATGACTTTAGTATCCAACCCTCGCCCGCCTCCTTGATAAGCATAACTGGAATCTGTGTAGCGATCGCAAATCACCCATTCGCCCCTTTCAAGCGCTGGCTTAATCAACTCTTCCGTATGCTGTTTTCTTGCTGCAAACATCAGCAACAATTCGGTCACTGGATCCATCGAATATTCAGTCTTTTCCAGCAACAGGTCACGAATGCTTTCGGCTAACGCTGTACCCCCCGGTTCGCGCGTCGATATAAATTTTACATCTCGTGCTTCAAGAAAGCGTTCGATATAGCTGATATTGGTCGACTTCCCAACACCTTCGACTCCTTCAATCGTAATAAAGCGACCTTTCATTCAGCACTCACGTTTCATTATTGACTAGGTGTACTTTTGTAATCTTTAACCTTACCCGATTTTTGATAGCGGGTAACTGCTCGATTATGTTGCGCAAGCGTTTCAGAGAATTCACTTGTACCATCTCCTCGGGCTACAAAGTAGTAATCGTTTGAGGCGACCGGCTGAAGCGCAGCGTTTATTGAGCTAAGGCCCGGATTACATATTGGTGTCGGGGGCAGTCCGGGAATAATATAGGTGTTGTATGGTGTTGCAGCACGGAGGTCTTTTCGTCGCAAATTGCCATCAAAATTATCAATGCCATATATGACGGTCGGATCCGTTTGTAATTTCATCTTTTTCTTCAATCTGTTTACAAAAACAGAAGCGACCCGTATCCGGTCCGGCTCCCATGCGGTTTCTTTTTCGATAATTGAAGCGAGTATGAGCGCTTCTTCAGGACTGGCGAAAACGTGTTGTTCCGTTCTGCTGGACCACTCTGCCTGAAGCACATCTCGCATTCGCTGGTGCGCTCTGGTCAATATGGATATGTCCGTGTCACCTTTCTGGTAGGTGTAAGTATCGGGAAAAAATTGACCTTCAGGATGCACGCCTGCTCGGCCCAACAATCGCATTAAGGAATTGTCGGTATATCTGGCAAGCTGACTATCCAGAAGCGGGTGAGACTTGAAGCTTTCTCTCCACATAGCAAAGGTCCAACCCTCAGGAAAGCTTATCGTGCGTGTAATAACTTTACCGGCACGCATCGAAGCCAACAGCGTTATTGCTGTCTGAGTTTGATCTAACGCGTACTCGCCAGTTTTGATCGTTCCCTCGCTTTTTGTCAGACGCGCATAGACTTTAAAAACCCAAAGCGGCGTGTCGACAATGCCTTTCTCGACCAAAGACGAGAGCACGCTATTGAGACTCGCACCTTTGTTGACTTCGAAGGTGTCTGCAACTAACAGCCCTTGGCTACTGCCCAACAAGGGTTTGTCTAACTGGTGGTAACTGTAGCTCACCGTTGTCACAGCGAAGAACCCAAGGAGGAGCAGTATCAATAAGCGCTTTTTCATCGACGTTCGTCCGAGATACGGCTCTCCATGCTGGACTCGTAAACCATAAGATTGGAGATTATTTGTTAGACTTTCTTAAACACCAGCGTACCGTTGGTGCCACCAAAACCAAAAGAATTTGAAACCGCAACATTGATTGGCATATCTCTTGCGGTATGTGGCACGTAGTCCAGATCGCAATCTTCACTGGGGTTATCAAGATTAATGGTTGGCGGCGCGAGCTGGTCGCGAACAGACAATGCCGTTAGCACCGCCTCTACTGAGCCCGAAGCACCCAACAAATGACCTATCATTGACTTGGTAGAGCTTACCGCAACTTTATCAACGTCGGCACCCATAACTGTTTTTATCGCCATCGTCTCCGCCACATCACCAAGCGGCGTTGAAGTGCCGTGAGCATTGATATAATTGACTTCGCTTGCGTTAATGCCCGCATTGTCCAGCGCGTTCTGCATTGACATGGCAGCGCCTGCACCATTCTCACTTGGAGAAGTCATGTGACTTGCGTCTGCACTCATGCCGAATCCAGCAATCTCGCAATATATTTTTGCCCCTCTCGCCTTCGCGTGCTCATATTCTTCGAGCACCATAACAGCCGAGCCATCGCTTAAAACAAACCCATCTCTATCTTTATCCCAGGGCCGGCTTGCTATTTCCGGCTCGTCATTTCGGGATGACAATGCCTTCATTGCAGCGAAGCCTGCCATCGTCGTTGGCGAAGTAGATTTTTCAGCGCCCCCCGCTAACATTGCATCAACATCGCCCGCCGCAATCATGCGAGCAGCGAAGCCTATATTATGTGTCCCAGTTGTACAGGCGGTTGTGATAGCAATATTAGGTCCTTGGAGGCCATACATAATTGAGAGATGACCTGCGACCATATTAATGATGCAAGACGGAACGAAGAACGGCGAAACCCGGCCAGGACCGCGATCATTCAAAACATCGTGACAAGTCTCAATCGTGACGATCCCACCAATTCCAGAACCAACAGCGACGCCAACCCTGTGTCGATTTTGATCGGTCACCTCAAGGCCTGCATCGTTCATAGCTTGAATACCAGAAACAAGCCCAAACTGAATAAAGCCATCCATACGGCGAGCTTCTTTCGGATTCAAGTATTCGGAAATATCAAATGCCGGCACAGCGCCCCCAAACCTGACGGGAAAGCCTTCTGTATCAAAGCTAGTAATTGGCCCGATGCCGCTATTACCCGCTTTTATGCCATCCCAGGTTGAATCAACCGAAGCACCCAGCGGAGATAGCATCCCCATACCAGTAACAACAACTCGACGATTATTCATGAGGTATCTCCAGTAACATCTCGAACAATTTATTTAACGACACAAATTTGCAACAAAACACGCCCGAACCGCAGCAACTGGTACATCTAGATGCACTGTCCCGCCTATATTTAGCGGGAACGGCCAAAGCATGTTGGTCATACAAAGCCTTTCAACTCCAAGGGTGCCGGACAGGGGGATTCACTGGCACCGACAAAGGAAATTTCAGACAAATAAAAAAGCCGCATTCGCAGAGCGAAAGCGGCTTTCAATCAGACACTATCAAAGCAAACTATGTATGCGCTTCAACGTAATCCATTGCTTCTTTGACCGTGGTAATTTTTTCTGCTTCGTCATCGGGAATTTCAGTTTCGAATTCTTCTTCAAGAGCCATGACGAGTTCAACAGTGTCCAGCGAATCGGCGCCCAGATCCTCAACAAAAGAGGCTTCCGGTGTAACTTCTTCCTCTTTTACTCCTAACTGTTCACAGACCAATTTCATCACTCGTTCTTTTATGGTACTCATGTTTAAGTTCACTCCTACGTGATACATTGCAGTCAAACTGCGCTAGTTTAATGAAATGCCAGTTAAGCGATCAAGTCTTTTTAAGCTTGATTTCAGGCATCGGTTTTTATCGGTATTTCTTGGCAGCTAAAAAGCAACAAAACGAACAATTTCAGCGTTACCTGTCACCCCATGTACATTCCACCGTTAATGTGGATAGTCTCACCAGTGATATATCCGGCTGCGTCTCCCGCCAGAAAACTCACAAGTGCTGCGACCTCGTTTGCCTCACCCAGCCTTCCAGCTGGAACTCGGGAGAGGAGCATTTCTTTTTGTTCAGCGGGCAATGAGTCCGTCATATCGGTTGCAATAAAACCCGGTGCAATACAGTTTACGGTGACGTTTCGAGAAGCCAGTTCGCTGGCTAAAGAGCGGCTATAACCTTCCATCCCGGATTTCGCTGCTGCGTAATTACTTTGCCCGGCATTGCCCATGCTGCCGACAACAGAACTGATATTTATGACACGCCCCCATCTGGCTTTAGTCATGCCCCGCAACGCGGCTTTAGTCACCCTAAAAACAGCGCTAAGATTAGTCTCAATGACATCACTCCACTCTTCGTTCTTCATACGAAGTGCGATGTTGTCTCGGGTGATACCGGCGTTGTTTACCAATATTGTGGGAGCGTCAAATTCGCCTTTTATCGCGCTAAAAAAGGCTTCGATTGATTCACCGTCTTCCACGCGCAGAGCAAATCCGCGGCCGTTGTCTTCCAAGTACGTAGAGATTGCCGCGGCACCAGCGTCGCTGGTCGCTGTACCCAACACAAATGCTCCACTAGCCGCCAGGTTTTCCGCAATTGCCTTACCTATACCTCTGCTGGCGCCTGTGACGATAGCAACTTTGCCTTCAAGATCGCTCATTTTTCTACTAGTGTCTCCACCGTTGATTTCCAATTACGTCCTTCAACTTAATTTGCATCGCCCGATAAACCTAGCTTAATTCCGCAAGTGTCTTTTCTAATCCAGCAGCTGAGTTGAGGGAATGGGAAACCAAGGATTTTTCAATCCTGCGGTTCAAACCTGCCAGTACTTTACCGGGGCCACATTCTACTACAGTTTCGATGCCATCACCGGCCATTCGCTGTATGGTATTTGTCCACTTAACCGCACTGTACATCTGCGCAACGAGATTCTCTCGAATCTGCGCCGGATCAACGCAGACCTGAGCATTGACGTTCTGAACGACCTCGATCTTTGGCTCTGAGAACTGAACCGCGGCTAATTCTAACGCCAGTTTCTCGGCGGCTGGCTGCATAAGCGCGCTATGAAACGGCGCGCTGACCGATAGCGGCATCGCTCGTTTTGCACCGGCGGTCTTGCATGCTTCGATTGCACGTTCGAGTGCGGCGTTATCACCCGCGATGACAACTTGCCCATTTGCATTGAAGTTAGCTGCCTGGACCACCCCGCCTGCTGCTGAGGCAGTTTTACAGAGATCGATCACTTGCTCATCATCGAGCCCCAAGATAGCGGCCATGCCGCCCTCGCCCAGTGGAACAGCGGTTTGCATGAACTGTCCGCGTTTTTGGACAAGCTTTGCTGCATCAGCAAAAGAAATGACCTCTGCAGCAACCAGCGCGCTGTACTCACCAAGACTGTGACCAGCAACAACAGATATCGCGGGTACCGTTTGTTCATGAGCCAAGCGCCAAAGCGCGATGCTGGCGGTCAGAAGTGCGGGTTGCGTGAATTCGGTTTGATTAAGCTGCTCCTCTGGTCCATTTTGAACCAACGACCACAGATCATAACCAAGTGCTTCAGAAGCCTCGTCAAAAGTCTTCGATACAACGTTACCTGCTTCATATACATCCTGCAGCATCCCGACTGCTTGGGACCCCTGGCCAGGAAATACAAACGCTAACTTGCTCATGCTCGTCCTCTTGCTTAAAGCCTAAATCAAACACGTTTTTAAAAACAAAACGCGGAATCCATGGATTCCGCGCTTATTTGTCATACTTTTGCTTTTTTATTGCTTAGTTCGAGAAAACTAGTCTTCTGCTGAATGCACAACTTTCTTGCCACGATAGAACCCATCAGCGGATACGTGGTGACGACGATGAGTTTCACCGGTGGTCGAGTCCTCAGAAAGTGTTGGCCCTTTCAGAGCATCATGAGATCTTCTTTGACCACGTCGTGATCGAGTTACCTTGCTTTTTTGAACAGCCATTACTAGCTCCTATCAAATTGATTCTTTAATTCCGCCAGGGACGCAAACGGTTGGTACGTGTCTGCGTTGTTTTTACCTGCTCCTTGGCCATCTTGCGTCGTATCCCCAGTGCTTTCACCCGAGGCTTCGCTGCCATCGGTGTGTTGCGCTGTGAAACTACATTCACCCTCTTCATGCTTCGCAACCATCGGCAAGCTGACTAGAAGTTCATCTTCCAGTAGATCAACGATGTTGACGCTGTCTTCACCACAAATTACCCCTTCATCATCAGGGTGAAGCGCGATTAACGCATCTTCGTCCTCTACCAGCACCCACCTAAAAGATGATTCCAAGTCGGTGGAAAATGGCGCAAGGCAATTTTGGCAAACCAATTCCAGATTTACGCTTATATGACCAATAATGAGCGTCTTTTGCTTTTTACCCCGCCGAAATTCGAGCTTAGCTTGTACTTCACCCTTGTCATTTGCGATAGACTCACTGAGTCTTCCGAATGCACTAACGGGGACAGTACCAACTAATTTGGTGCTATTACCGGCAAATTTCCGATAATTAACTTCCGCTGGAAGGGGGCCCTTAAACATAAGGGGCGCATATTAGGCTTCACAATCTGGAGTGTCAAAAGAAAATTGCACAAATTCAGTGACATAAGAGCTTTCGGCCATGTTTGACACGACTAAAATCGCACCAAATCTGATTCTTGCATCTACATCGCCCTACCGCGCAGAAATGCTGACAAAGTGTGGCTTGTCATTTTCAAAGATAAGCCCCGACTATGCCGAACAAATTTATCCCGATGAGCCAGCACACGCAGCTGCGTTAAGGTTAGCTCAGGGAAAAGCTTGGGCGGTAGCAAATCAACTAGACTCGCGTATGGGCGAATCAGGGCATTCGATGGCAGGCAAGTCTGGCGTTGTTATCGGGTGCGACCAAATTGCTTGCTTGCACGAAACAGTCTTATCGAAACCGGGGTCCGTCACTCGAGCAATCGAGCAACTCGCAGCCTGCTCTGGAAAATGGGTTACCTTTCACACTGGCCTGTGTGTTCTGCACAAGGTCGACGCTGGCACTGAACCAGAGACAGTCGAATACGTTGAGGAATTTTCGGTAAAGTTCCGACAACTGACTACTGACGAAATCACGCGTTACGTCGATCTAGACCAGCCGCTGGATTGCGCCGGGAGTTTTAAAGCTGAGGGACTTGGACTCACGTTGTTCGAGGATATGCGCGGGCGTGATATCCATACGCTTTACGGCTTACCTTTATTACAATTGCTTGAGATCCTTAGAAGTTATGGTGTCAATCCTATATCCTGACTTTAAGTAAACCTCCTATAATATTGTTTTATATAACTATTTTATTGTCTTGATCATTCTCTGGAAACTGCCATCAACCGGCGCTTCGACGCTAATTGTTTTCTCACCTGGCTCAGTCGCCGGTATAACAAGCCTGCTCGCGTGTAACATGAGTCGCCGCATACCCTGGCGCTTCAGGGCTGCATCCTGCAATTCCAAGCCGTACTTCTCGTCGCCAACAATAGGGTAACCAGTATACTGGCAGTGCACTCTTAATTGATGGGTTCGACCCGTTATTGGCTGCAGCGCAAGCAGACTGTAATCAGTCGATTGGTCGAGTAAGGATATTCTAGTCAATGCAGATTTGCCGTTTGCATCAACCGAGCTGATTCGCTCGCCACTTTTCAACGTATTCTTAACCAAAGGCGCGTCTACGTGCTGTTTCCGTCGAGGCCACTTACCCTGTACAACGGCTAAGTAGTGTTTTTCAAGTTTTGTCTTGTTCGACAGCATTGCCTGAATGCTGCGTAGGCAGCTCCGTTTTTTGGCTATCATCAGGCAACCGGAGGTATCCCTATCCAGTCGATGTATCAATTCGAGATCTTTCTGTTCGGGTCTCAGCTGTCTAAAGGCTTCGATGACGCCTATCGAAATACCACTGCCGCCATGAACAGCGATACCACTCGGTTTGTTGATGATAAGCAGTCTTTTATCTTCGTAGATAATGGCGTTTTCCAAGGTTTCTAGCATCCATTTGCCCGCCACCTTGATTTCGTCTTCATTTGACGTCCTGATCGGCGGTACTCTTAATACGTCGCCGAGTTGAAGCTTCACCGATGCCTTGACCCGGCCCTTGTTCACTCGAACCTCACCCTTTCGAAGAATCCGGTAGATTCTTGACTTAGGCACACCTTTCAGGATTTTAAGCAAATAGTTATCTACCCTTTGACCAGAGGCATTTTCGTCAATTTCTATTAACTGGACTGTTGAATTATCCATTATTCTCTATCTGCTGTTGCTGTTGCTGTCAGCTTGTAACGTTCATGTCCAAAATGCGTTCAAACACGCCAAATCATCGATGGTGTTGGCTAATCAATACCTACTCACGCAAGCGATTGTAAACACCACTCAGTCTTGTTGCCGAGACGCGTTAACTGGCTGTAGCGGCCTAAAATTTCGAAAACCGACGTGAACTATCAATTATAACGCTTTGACGTACTTACATTTGTTGCTATGATAACGCTCATCCAAGGGAAAGCACATTATACTCGCTTTTTCTGGATGCCTTCAGTAATTCCAACGCTGACAAGAGATGAAGCCTCGCAATAAACTGCGTTTAGGCAGAATTAATCAGGCATCGCCCTGCTGATCTATTCTCTTATTAATTAAAAATGTTGGTCACTTGATACGCCAAAAGCGTTATCAGAGAAGGATCTCTCTAGCTTAGGACAAACTAATATTACATTGTAAGCACTGTTTGACTCTCGCGGCTATGACCCGAGGATTTTGGACTCGAAGATTTTGAAACTGAAGATCTTGCAGAAAAGACAGCGCTCACGAATGAATTAAGCACTTTTAATACCAGTGGTCTTATTATCACGTATTAAAAGTAAATTTACCGCGCCTTGATGCGCATACTGAAATCGTCAAATCGGTTTATTAAAAAAGAGTTTTGAAACGGCAGAAAAGCTTTTCGAGACCTGACAGACAAGTTGATATTTGAACATCACCCCACTCCATCAATAGGGGGTATTAACTTATTCAGGCAAAAGTAAAACTTCCAGACAATGCTCTCTAACTATTTGATCATGCAGTAAAGAATATTGTAAAGCACTTCGCTTGGCGCCACATAGATGGACTTCCAGAGCATAGGTGTTAATACAGATAGCCCTTCACACTAGGCTTTTTTTATACGCAACATTTTTTATAGGCACATTTTAACTGAATGGTTTTATGCATGATTGGCTAGCGCGCGAGCGCAATGAACTTATACAGAGACAAATTTACTTTCTTAAAAACGGTAACTAACACTCAGATTTGACGATATTCAGCTTGCGGCTATAGACGCCAAACAAAAGCGATATCGTAATGAAAAGAATGCTAATAAATGCAACTCACACTGAAGAGTTGCGCGTTGCACTGGTAAACGGTCAACAATTATACGACCTCGACATAGAGAACAGGTCTAGAGAACAAAAGAAAGCCAACATATACAAGGCGCGGGTGACCCGTGTTGAACCCAGTCTTGAAGCTGCGTTCGTTGACTTCGGCTCTAACCGCCATGGCTTTCTCCCCCTCAAAGAAATTTCCCGCGAATACTTTTCTCCCAATGCCAAAGGTGGCGGTCGCGTCAACATCAAAGATGCGCTGAAGGAAGGGACTGAACTTATCATCCAGGTTGAAAAAGAAGAGCGCGGCAACAAGGGCGCTGCCTTAACGACCTTTTGTAGTCTCGCCGGCAGATACATGGTACTTATGCCGAATAATCCTCGCGCAGGCGGGATTTCGCGCAGAATCGAAGGGGAAGAGAGAGACGAGCTAAAAGCAGCAATGTCTCAGTTAGAAATTCCGAAGAATATGGGTGTCATCGTTAGAACCGCTGGTGTCGGTCGTACGGCCGAAGAACTGCAGTGGGATCTAGACTATCTTGTTAATCTAGCCAACTCGATCAAAACCGCTGCCGCGAAACGGGAAGCACCTTTTCTGATTTGGCAAGAGAGCAGCATTATTGTGCGCGCTATTCGCGACTATCTCCGGGACGATATCGGCGAGATACTGATTGATACGCAGGAAGCGTTCGACAACGCGACACAGTTTGTTGATCAGGTCATGCCTCAGTTCCGTCAACGCATCAAGCTTTACGAAAGCGATGTGCCCCTCTTCAATCGATATCAAATTGAGGGTCAAATTGAGTCAGCGTTTGAGCGCGAAGTCAGACTCCCTTCAGGCGGCTCTCTGGTCATCGACCCAACTGAAGCACTGGTATCGATTGATATAAATTCAGCCAAAGCGACTCGCGGCTCTGATATTGAAGATACAGCACTCAACACCAACCTCGAGGCGGCAGACGAGATCTGCAGACAGTTAAGGCTTCGGGACATTGGTGGACTTATTGTCATTGACTTTATCGACATGAATGCTGCACGCAACCAACGAGCCGTCGAAAATCGAATGCGCGATGCACTTGAAATAGATAGGGCACGTGTTCAGGTTGGCAGAATCTCAAGATTTGGTCTGCTCGAAATGTCGCGGCAGAGAATGAGACCATCTCTCGGTGAAACCAGCGGTGTAGTTTGTCCACGATGCAGTGGTCTAGGAACAATCCGGGACATTGAGTCGTCCGCTCTGGCGATCATGCGTCTGGTAGAAGAAGAAGCGATGAAAGATACGAGTTCAGAAATACGAGCATTTGTGCCTATTTCTGTCGCCTCTTACCTGCTCAATGAAAAAAGAGAGGGCCTGACTCAGATAGAGCAACGCACAGAGGTAAGACTTGTGGTCGTGCCCAGCGCGGAACTAGAAACACCGCACTACCGAGTTGAGCGCATCAGATCAGCGGATGACGAAGGCGCTGAGGCTAGCTATGAACTGGCGAGTGAAGTTGAGCCGGAAACTTTTGAAAGACAAAATAAACCAGCCCCTGCTGAACAAGCTGTGGTACAGCGAATTGCTCAGCCGACGCCACCAGCACCAGCAGAGAAGCCGGCAACACCGACAGCAAAAACCAGCGTAGCCGCAAAACCAAAGAAAGGTTTCTTCGCTTCACTGATGAGCATGTTCACAGGTGCTGAAGAGACGCCCGTTGAGGAAGCGCCAGCGCCCAAGAAACAGAATCGCAACAACCGCAACAGAAACAACAATCGTCGCCGATCTAATGAACGAAACCGTAATCGCAATGATCAACGCGATAATAAAGATCGTGACAATCGTAATTCTGGACGCAACGACAACAAAAACGATGCCAATCGTAAAGACGCCCGAGGCAACAAAAATACGCCTCAAAACGAGGGCAAAAGCAACAATCGAAACGGTAATCCAAAACAAAAGAACGATGGCAACAGAGATAAGCGTCAGGGACGCAATGACAACAAAACCGAAAATCGGAACGATAATCGGGAACAAGCGCAACTTGAACAAAACGGTAGACAAGAAACTGACAAAAACGCCAATGACGGTGACAAGCGGAATCAAGGTAACCGTCAACGAGGTGGGCAACGCCGTAGGAGCAACAGAAAGCAAAATACTGCTGAGCAAAATGTTGCGAGCAACGATACTGTCGCTAATGAACTGTCCGATACAGCAGATAACGCTCAAGCTGATAATGCTCAGGCTGAGAATCGCTCGGTTCAGCAACAACGGCCAGATACAACGCCACAGGTTGCGTCCGAAGATCAGTCATCTGTCACGAACGTGGTCGACGCTGTCAATGCATCTGAGGACAAAGTAGACACTCAGCAAAGCGCTGCAGCAGAAAATGCCGTCCAAAATACTGAAGTCACAAACACACAGGCCACTGAGGCAACAACAGCTGCTTCAGCAATGCCTGCCGCGGAAGAAGCTCAAGCCCCGGAACAACATCCATCGCTTTGGGGTCGAGCAGCAAATGATCCAAGAGACAACCCTGGCGTTTTAGCGACGGGTCCCGTACTTGCCAATGTTGAACCTGAGGCACCTGCTCCCGTTCTAACACCAGTGGCGCGTGCAATAGATGCGATTCACCCGAGTACATGGGGTCGCGCAACAAATGATCCTCGCGGAGGCTCAGAAGCTGATGAAGTCGCTACTGAGTCTGCTGTTGAAGCGTCCTCTGAGGCTGATGTTGAAGCCCCTGCTGAAGCGATTGCCGAGGCTGCTGTTGAAGCGCCCGCTGAAGCTGATGTTGAAGCGCCTGCTGAAGTGATTGCCGAAGCTGCTGTTGAAGCGCCCGCTGAAGCTGATGTTGAAGCGCCTGCTGAAGTGATTGCCGAAGCTGCTGTTGAAGCGCCCGCTGAAGCTACCGAGGCAGCACCTGTTGTTGAAAATGCGGAGGCACCTAGCGAGGAGGTCGTCGTGGCAGCTGTTGAAGATACGACTGAGAGCACAACGGAATTAATTGCTGAACAATCTTCGAACAAAGAAGAAAACGAAGCGGCCTCAGGAGATCGCTAATATTTTATAGACGAGCAACACCTGCTTTGGTGGAAGCATTACGCGTTCAGGTGTAAAAGGCAGGTTCGGTTTCAAGCGTGACACCGAATCTGCGCTTAATCGTCGAGACGATTAGCCGCACAAGATCCTCGACGTCGGCAAAACTCGCGTCTGCGGCGTTTGTAAGTACCAGTGCGTGCTGCTCTGAAACTTTAGCACCACCCGCTAGCTTTCCTTTTAGCCCCGATTGGTCGATAAGTCTCGCTGCTGACAACTTTATTCTGTTATCCGGCATAGGCAGCCCCACCACCGCTTTTTCATTCAATTTAATCTTTTCGAATTCAGACAACGTAATTATTGGGTTCTTAAAGAAACTACCAACATTTCCGATCAGCTCAGGATCGGGTAATTTACGCTTTCTGATCCGAATCACGGCATCACTGACCACTTTAGCTGTCAGCTCTGATGCCGATTCAAGCTCTACCTGCAGCTCTGGATAGTTTAGTCGAGGCTGGAACTCCTTGCTGAGGGTCAGCGAGATGCCCGTGACGATATATTTATCTTTAGCGCCCTCTTTAAAGATGCTAGTTCGGTAACCGAGTTCACATTCACCTACATCAAATTGACGGGGTTCCAAGGTTTGGCGATCGAGTACACTTACAGAAGATATGAGAGATTCAATTTCAACCCCATACGCGCCAATGTTCTGAATTGGAGCAGCGCCAACGCTACCTGGTATCAAAGACAAATTTTCTAGACCGAACAATCCCTTTTCAAGTGTAGCAAGCACCAAGGCATGCCAGTTTTCACCGGCTTTGACATTGACAATATTGCCCTTTACATCTAAGCCATCTAATTTGACCTGAACGACAAGACAATCCAGTAATGGGGCGAAAACAACATTACTACCACCACCCAGCAGAACTACTTTCACTTTTTGCTTTCTAGCGAACAACAATGCTTCACGCAACTCATCCTCGTCGCGTGCTTCAACATAATATCTAGCCAGCGATGGCAAACCCAAGGTCGTAAGAGCGGCAAGTTGCTTGTTTTCCTGAATGAGCAAACTTAAGCTGCCTCTCTATGACGACGGATTTTAAGCGTTGTTTTCGACAACGAGGGCCAACACTTCTTCAAAAGCGTCTTCTGCCAACTTTTCCATTTCGGCATTAGAGCGATCCTGAATAGGATGTCCAACGAATACCTTAGACGGGTCAAAACCCAACGACCGGGCTTGACTTGCCGCTGCTTCGACGAATTCCGTGGATGCAATAAATCCACCAGGTATACCACGACGATCAAGATCCATAATGTCATGCAAACTGCACGACGTACATGAACCTCAGTCAGCAAGTGCCTCAATGACCACGTCGCATTCCGTCGCTATCTGCTGCTTAAGCTCTGTTGGTGCGATACGCGTAAAGGTTGGTTTGCTGTATCGTTTTGTCTGGACACCCTTTTGCCCTAACAAGTCGTCGATCCGATCGAGGAAAACATCCCCTCTTGGCTTTGAGATATTAAGCAACCCTACAGTCAAACCATCTAGCGATTTGGGCTTAGGTAGCGGCATGCGACCATCCGGGCTGAGTTCAGCCGTTGGGTCCATTAGAACCGTTGTCATATTGAAACTCCTCTTTTAGTAATCCCAGAACAATAATTGTGCAACTCACGTCGCTACATTAATGCTCCTAATGTCTAACTTTTACGGTGACAGGCACACTACCCATCGAACCACTGGCTCCCCAACCAGCAATAATCGCTGAAAACATACCAGCTCCACCACCCGCTCGCACGATGTTCAGGCCACCTTCCCGAAATTTTGGTACAACTTTATCAGCAAACTTATCCGGTATCCCCTCAGCGATACCACCTGCACCTGAAATGAGCTCAGCGCCATCAATCTGCAGCAGTGACTCGAGTTCAGTCTTTACCTGTTCTTTGCTCCAAGCCGCATCTTTAAACACGCGTTCATGCTCCGGCGTTATGACCAGAAAAGCATCAGCTGCCATCACCATTTTTGGATGGGATGCGACGCGTAAACCTGCGGCAAAGGACCGGCATAGTGACTCAGGCGTCCTAGACTTTTGATCAACGATGCCCTGTACACCGTCCGCTGCGAATAATGTCACAGTAGATTCCTCACTATCAAAACCCTTATCCACCGAATACGAGTCCCAGCATGAATTAGTTTCGTCTTCTGCAAAACAGAAAGTGTACTTACCGGGATTACCTAATGCCGCGCGATCCACGCCCTGCGGTTTACCGCCGCCAACATTCCGAATAACTAATTGCAGCGCACGACCGATAGTCGCATTCGCCCTGTTACCCTGGCCAAGGGCATTACCTTTTGAGTTCATGCCAATGGCTCTAGAAATGGGGCCGTTTACTACTACCATGGGACCTGAGAAATAGGTTGTCGCCAATAAACCATGCATACAAAATTCATCGAGCAATGCGGCCTCTACCGCGGCAAGCACAACCGGCATGTATTCAGGTTTACACCCTGCCATGACGGCGTTTACCGCAACTTTTAGGACGCTACATGGCGCATAATCAGGCGGCACGCTACCTATGATCTCGTCTGGCGATCGTCGTGTACCCTGAAGCATTTTAACGACTCTCAACTCCGTCGGCGGCACTAGTGGCAATCCGTCACTCCAGCCACGGTCATAACACGCTTCAATTTCGTCTTCGCCATCCTCGATCGACAACCTCCTGACCTCAAGATCGGCAGAGCCATATTTGACCGCCAATTTATCAAGCATGCCCGGGTCCATTGTTTTCGAGCCACATCCTGGCCTGAAAGCAGGAAGATCATCAGGAAAGTTAAGACCTGTCAGGCGTTGCCACTCTTGCCGGTCCCAGCCTTCGGTGCGGGCTACTTCTATTAGCTCGCGCTCATCATCAAACTTCAACAACGTGGGCACAGTTTCAAGTCTATGCTTGAAAGAATACTCGAGCTCAGTATCGTCTATTACAGGTACGTCTGATGGAAATTCAGGATTGTCCTGCGAGTAGATTGTAAGATCCAACTCATTAATCAGTCTTTTCGTCACTGGTGCTAAAAGTTTACACGTCTCACAATCTTCCTTTAGTACAAGCACATATTGCGACATTTTCTTACTTCTCCAGATATTCGATTGTTCTTAGTAAATCATCCTGCGTGTCGATGCCAGCAGGAAATGATTCTTTTGCTTCATCAGCGACAATTATCTTGCCAGAGGCCAGTGCACGCAACTGCTCAAGCTTTTCAGTCTCTTCGAGAGAGGCAACAGGCAGATTGACAAATTGCTGAAGAGCACTAACCCGATAGGCATAAATGCCGATATGGCGTTTGTAAACAATCGACGTACTTAGGGTTTTTTCACTGCTTGAGAAACCATCTCGATGCCAGGGGATAGGCGCACGAGAAAAGTACAAAGCTCGCCCTTGATCATCCGTCACAAGTTTCACCAAGTTAGGATCGAATAGCTCATCAATAGACGATATACGCTCGTACAGGGTGCTCATGAAGCATTCGTTGTCAGCAAGACATCGCGCAACCTGATCAATCGCAACAGGCGGAATCAACGGTTCATCTCCCTGAACATTCACGATAATTTCGTTTTCAGGGAGACCCAAGACGGCAGCAACCTCCTCGATTCTGTCAGTGCCAGATTCGTGGGCTTTTGCTGTCATTACCGCAGTACCGCCGAAGCGATTGACCTCATCCAACACCCGCTCATCATCCGTAGCGACGATCACACGGCGACATTCACTTTTCATCGCCTGCTCATATACCCGATGAATCATGGTTTTACCCAAGATGTCTAACAGGGGCTTCCCCGGCAACCGACTGGATTCAAATCTTGCCGGAATAACAACAGTAAAATTCATTACCGATCTACTTTCTCTTCCGCGCTTAATACTCGCGCCTCTTCTTGCAACATCACAGGTATGTCATCCCTCACAGGAAAGGCAAGCCCCTCGACGTAGCAAATTAATTCATCTTCTTGCTTTTTGTATTCCAGTTCGCCGTGGCAAACAGGACAAACCAGAATGCTGAGAAGTTTTCCATCGACAGCCATATCTCTTTTCTCTATCAGGTAGTTAAAAAAATTAGTGTTGTTATGCGCCGGTTCTCGTCGAGTTATCGATCAATCGTACTGACCTTTTCTAACATCCGCTGGGTGACGTCATTCTCGAGAGTCGCCCCAACCATCAGATACCAGAAGTCTTGGTGAATAAGTTCCGGATTCAAGAGCCGACATTTTACCGCATCCTTTTCGGTCATAATAACCGGCAAACTATCTCCAAACATCAACTCTGATATCTTGAACCAGTGATGGTCATCGAAATGATGCTCAATCACCTCAAATCCGAGCTCTCTCAATGATCGGAAAAATCTATCGGGATTACCAATGCCCGCCACGCCATGAACTGTTCTCTGCAACCCATGTTCAGTCACGGAAATTTCAGCGGCCGTTATGACGTTTACGAGCTTGGTCGGATGCAGACTCATCACACTGGGCGCCACTGGTAAATCAGCCGCGCCCTCACCATTCACCACCACAAAATCAACTTCCGTCAATCGGGAGGGTGATTCTCGCAAGGGACCTGCAGGCAAGCACATGCCATTGCCAAGCCCTTTTTCCGCATCTACGACAACGATCTCTATATCACGACCGAGCGCATAGTGTTGTAAACCATCATCGCTGATGACGACATCGCAATTGTGTTCGGCCAAAAGGTATCTTGTAGCAGCCACTCTATCCGGATCAACCACAACCGGGCTACCCGTGCGCCGCGCAATCATCACGGCCTCATCTCCCGACGCAGCCGGGTCCGTCAGCCCCGTGACTTCAAGAGGGTAAGACGCAGACGTTCCCCCGTAACCGCGACTTACGATACCAGGATGGTACCCCGCTTCTCTTAGCAAATCCGCCAGCAGCAACACCAATGGGGATTTACCGGTGCCACCTACGTTTATATTTCCGACAATAATCGTCGGTACCGGTGGTAACCATTGTTTTGATGTCGAGTTTTGTATTCGATGACGACGTACTTTTACTAGCAGACTGAAAACAATTGCCAGAGGACTCAACAACCGTATCCAAATTGAATCGTCGTACCAGGCTTTGACCAGCGGATTAAAGTCCCCTGAAAACCAAGACCCAGATTCCGTGGGTGGCGCAATCGGTCTGATTTCAAGTGCGGGCGCCCTTGTATTGGCAGCCGCTTTTTCATTGCCCGAGCTATTTACATTATGTAGTGACGCATAGTGTTGTCCCTGAGCAAGTAACTCTGCGTGAGAGCCCTGCTCAACAATCCGGCCTTGATCGAGCACAAGAATTCGATCAGCTTTTTCAATGGTCGAAAGCCGGTGTGCGATGACAACCGTGGTTCTATCCTTGGCTACCGCTTCCAGCGCCGACTGTATTTTTCGCTCGGACTCGGAGTCCAAAGCTGAGGTTGCTTCGTCCAGAATGAGTACCGGTGAATTCTTGAGGAAAGCTCTTGCTATCGCTAATCGTTGACGTTGTCCGCCGGAAAGCAACACCCCATCATCACCGACGATGGTGTCGATGCCATCTTCCAGTTCGCTGATAAATTCCCAAGCATATGCCTTTCGAGCCGCTTCGATTATTTCCTCAGTGCTTTTATTTTCAAGATCCCCGTAGGCAATGTTTCTTCTTACAGTGTCATTAAACAATGTGACATTCTGCGTTACCAAGGACAAATGGTAGCGGAGATTTTCGAGTTGAATCTCATCAACTGGAATATCGTCAAGCAGAATCTCTCCTGAACTAGGCGTGTAAAACCTAGGAATAAGACTTGCCAACGTACTCTTACCGCTGCCCGATCGACCAACGAGCGCGACAGTTTCACCAGGATTGACTGTGAAACTGATATTCTTGAGTACGAGTGTGTTCTCCTCTTCCTCGCTGTTAACTGATCGATCCTGTGGATCATAAGAGAAAGACACATCGCGAAATTCCAGCTTACCCTCAACAGTGTCCAAATCGAGCGCGCCGACATCTGGCTCAGAATTTTCATCAAACAAGCTAAATATATCTTCGGCCGCAGCTAACCCCTTTTGGATAGTCGAATTCACTTCCGATAGCTGTCGGATCGGTTTTGCAAGAAGTCCTCCAGCAGTGATGAACGCGATGATGTTGCCACTGCCGTCCATCGAGTCTACCAGCGTAGGATCTAGCACCAACCAAACCAGGCAAGCTAGTGCCATCGAGACAACCAATTGGATGACCGGTGTAGCAATGGACTGGGTAACAACCATTTTCATAGATTGACGTCTATTGTCCTGACTCACACTATTAAAACGTTCACGTTCGTAATCAGTGCCGCCAAATGTTCTAACTACCCGGTAGCCTTGCACGGCCTCTGATGCAACATGCGTGACATCACCCATCGAGTCCTGAATTCTGCCGCTAATTTTTCGAAAACGTTTCCCGGCAAAATTAACAATAAAAG
>ENA-UZWX01019999-UZWX01019999.1-metagenome-genome-assembly--contig:-Day-4---50m-contig-19999_pt1 | contig 23576 bp, 22 predicted proteins | sample MGYA00260347_ERZ794907 | MGnify/ENA metagenome assembly ERZ794907 | reverse complement strand
TAGCTCTAAACAAAGGTCTTTGCTCTTGACTGTCATCCCATGGCGTCATTGAACCAATGGCAACACAATGCTTTGTCGCTTCATCACTTTTGCCAGTTTTTTCTAAAGCGTTAATTAAAAATGCACGAGTATTTAGCTCTAATGGGTGAGTAGCCCCTCTAGTGCATTGAATACAGGTAAATTAGCCTGCAAATTTTTAATCGCCGTATTATATTTGTTACGCGCTAAATAGTATTTCCCCACAAAAAAGTTGGCCTTAACTACGCGTTTGTCATTATTAGGTAAATGCTCAGTAAAAAACTTTTGTGCAGTGAGAATAACGTTACTTTTTCTTGAGCCTTTACCAAGTAAGCCTATACCAGACTCTAATTGTATTTGTGCTGTAAAATAAGGCGTTTTATCTTCATAATCCTTGGCAATATTTATCGCTCTCAAATAATATCGAACCGACTGTTCTCTTTTTTTATAAGTTTGAGCATGGCCTAATAAAATATATATTTCACTAAGCTCTGCTGAATTATCACCATATTCATTTTTGAATATCTCTAAGGTTTTAACAATTAATGAATTTGCTCGTGTTTTTTGTTGTTTACTAAGATGCTGTTTAGCTAATATCAGCGCCAAATTTGCCGTGTTGATATTACTATCACCGTAGAGTTTTTGACCTAGTTGATAAGCGTCTGTAGCATAATTAAATTGCGCATTGCTATCATTACTTTTTACGGCATCTTGATAGGCAGAGTAGGCGATTTTGAATTGGCTATTCAATGTTTGTTGTGAAGTGGCGTGAGAAGCAAGCGGTAGGCATATTGTTAAAACTAAGTAAAAATAACTCTATTTTAGAACGGATGGTTTTCTTACAAACATGAATTTATCCTTAAAATTAAATTCCGTAAATTAGAACCATTATCTTTGTACTTTCGAATAAATTTTACTAGCTACTTTTAGGCGGGATTAATAATGTTTTTTTTGGGAGGGAGGAAGTTAGCTTATGTGACTTTGAGTTCCCCCTGCATAATGATGGGAGAAGCTCAAATCTACAATGTCATAACTTAAAGCTTAGGAATACGAATCTTCTTCTCTTCACTTTGGCGATAAATAATTAAAGTTTTACCAATAACCTGTATTTTTATCGCTTTAGTTTCACGACAAATCGCTTCAACTATTAGCCCTTTGGTTTCTCTATCGTCGGTTGGAATTTTCACTTTAATCAATTCATGATGATTAAGGGCATAATCAATCTCGGCTACAACAGCTTCTGTTAAGCCATTACTGCCAAGTAAAACAACAGGTTTGAGAGGGTGAGCAACACCCTTTAAATATTGAATTTGCTTTTTATTTAAGGTCATTAAGATTTTTCGATATACGTTAACTTGAATTATCGCTATTTTACCCTTATCTAACAGTCAATATCTATAAATAGTCGAAAAAACATGGCAAATAAAAAACATACCGTCAGCTCACAGCGTTGGCTAGACGAACATTTTGAAGATGAATACGTAAAAAAAGCCAAAAAATTAGGTTTACGTTCTCGGGCGGTTTTTAAAATTGAAGAAATAAATAATAAAGACAAGCTGATCAAACAGGGCATGAAAGTGGTAGACTTAGGTGCTGCTCCAGGCGGTTGGTCTGAATACGCGGTAAAAGCTGTTGGGGATAATGGGCAAGTGGTTGCTTGTGATATTTTACCAATGGATGCCATTGCAGGCGTTGACTTTTTAGAAGGGGATTTTCGTGAAGAAGCGGTGCTTGATGCGTTATTAACGAGAATTAATGGTAAGAATATTGATGTAGTAATGTCAGATATGGCTGCCAATATGACAGGTAATGAAAGCGCAGATTCGGCACGGAGCATGTACTTAGTTGAGTTGGCTTTAGATATGTGTCATCAAGTGTTAAAGCCTAATGGTGCTTTTGTTGTTAAAGTATTCCAAGGTGCTGGCTTTGAAGAATTTATGAAAGCAACTCGAGAAGTTTTTAAAACAGTAAAAACTCGCAAACCTGAATCTTCGCGTGCTCGCTCACGAGAAGTTTATTTAGTTGCTACAGGCTTTAAGGGTTGATTATAGATGTTTTTTTACTTAAATAATTCATGCTTCATTTCACTTACAACAAAGTAAGTTGTTACTAGTTGTAACACCGACTAAAGTTAATTAGCGACAAGACTTGAATTGTAGTAAATTAGGCACAATAACGTATAACAGTTATATTTTTACAAATTTATCAAATCCAACGGGGTCATTAAGTTGAGCGATATGGCAAAAAATCTTATTTTATGGTTAGTAATAGCCGTTGTTCTAATGTCTGTTTTTCAGAGTTTTTCTCCAAACACAGCCAATGAGCAACAAATGGACTATACACGTTTTATCACCGATGTTCGTCAAGGGCAAATTCGTGATGCCAACGTAGACAGAAACGGTGTTATCACGGGTGAAAAACGCAGTGGTGAAGTGTACACCACCACTATACCGGGCGGTTATGATCGCGACTTAATTAATGATCTTGTTAAGCAAGGCGTTCGTGCTCAAGGTAAGTTGCCAGAAGAAACTAGCTTTTTAACCACTATCTTTGTTTCTTGGTTCCCAATGATTTTACTTATTGGTGTGTGGATATTTTTCATGCGTCAAATGCAAGGCGGTGGCGGTAAAGGCGCTATGTCTTTTGGTAAATCTAAAGCTCGCCAATTAAGTGAAGATCAAATTAAAACGACTTTCGCTGATGTTGCAGGTTGTGATGAAGCTAAAGAAGAAGTATCAGAGCTTGTTGATTACTTAAGAGAGCCAACTAAATTCCAAAAGCTAGGTGGTCGTATTCCTTCCGGTATTTTATTGGTTGGTCAACCGGGAACGGGTAAAACCTTATTAGCAAAAGCCATTGCTGGTGAAGCGAAAGTACCATTTTTCACTATCTCAGGTTCAGACTTTGTTGAAATGTTTGTTGGTGTTGGTGCCTCGCGTGTACGTGACATGTTTGAACAAGCTAAAAAATCAGCGCCTTGTATTATCTTTATTGATGAAATTGATGCCGTAGGTCGCCAACGTGGTGCCGGTTTAGGTGGTGGTCATGATGAACGTGAACAAACACTAAACCAAATGTTAGTAGAAATGGATGGCTTTGAAGGTAATGAAGGCGTTATTGTTATTGCTGCTACTAACCGCCCTGATGTGTTAGATCCTGCGTTATTACGCCCGGGTCGCTTTGACCGTCAAGTAACGGTGGGTTTACCTGATATTCGTGGTCGTGAACAAATCTTAAAAGTGCATATGCGTAAAGTGCCACTAGGTGATGATGTGAAAGCGTCTGTTATTGCCCGTGGTACACCTGGATTCTCGGGTGCGGATTTAGCTAACTTAGTGAATGAAGCGGCTCTATTTGCAGCAAGAACTTCACGTCGAGTAGTCGGCATGAGTGAGTTTGAAAAAGCTAAAGATAAAATTATGATGGGCTCAGAACGTAAGTCTATGGTAATGAATGAAGCTGAAAAAGAAATGACTGCTTACCATGAAGCAGGGCATGCTATTGTTGGTCGTTTAGTGCCAGATCATGATCCTGTTTATAAAGTAAGTATCATTCCTCGTGGTCGAGCACTTGGTGTTACAATGTACTTGCCTGAGCAAGATAGATTCAGTCACTCTAAGCAGCATCTAGAAAGCAATATTTCGTCTCTTTACGGTGGTCGTATTGCCGAAGATCTCATTTACGGTAGTGATAAAGTATCCACGGGTGCTTCAAACGATATTGAGCGCGCTACCAATATTGCCCGCAAAATGGTTACTCAATGGGGTCTGTCAGACAAAATGGGTCCTATGCTTTTCGCTGAAGAAGAGGGGGAAGTATTTTTAGGTCGTACTTCAGCCAAGTCACTGCATATGTCTGATGAAACAGCTCATTTAATTGACGAAGAAATTAAATCAGTGATTGAAAGAAATTATCAACGCGCTGAGAAAATGATCAAAGATAATATGGATGTTTTACATGCAATGAAAGATGCATTGATGAAATATGAAACCATAGATGCTTTGCAAATTGATGATTTAATGGCGAGAACAGAAGTTAGAAACCCATCTGATTGGGATGATAGTGACTCTAGTTCAAAACCTAACTCGAACTCTAATTCAGGCGAAGGCGGTGTAACTAAAAAGTCAGAGAAATCTGATGTCTATTCTGCACCTGATCTTTCAGAGCCAAGTAGTGACACACCTGCTAAGTAACTAGCAAAGTAAGTTCAGTAATAAGCCTCGATGTTTTCTTATTCCAAAGTAAACATCGAGGCTTTGTTTTATTTAAAGTATTAATTTTAAGTTATGTCCGAGAATTCAATAAAAACAACATCAAAGCAAACCTCATTAAGTCACTTGAACCAAGTTCAGGTCATGGGTATTTTAAATGTTACTCCCGATTCCTTTTCTGACGGTGGACAATTCTCTAGCTTTGATAATGCCTTAACGCAAGTTGAGTTCATGATAGAAAGCGGCGTTGATATTATAGATATTGGTGGTGAATCAACTCGCCCTGGGGCTGTTGACGTTAATGAAAAAGATGAAATAACTCGGGTAATCCCTTTACTGAAAGAAATAAAGTCTCGTTTCGATATAGCTGTTTCGATTGATACCAGTAAAGCAGGAGTTATGAGTGAGGCAATCCATTACGGCGCTGACATGATAAATGATGTTCGAGCTTTGCAAAATGAGGGCTGTCTTGATGTTGTTGCGCAAAGTGATATTCAAATTTGCTTAATGCATATGCAGGGTATGCCCAGAACTATGCAAGAAAATCCGCGCTATAAAGATATCATTAATGATATAGTTCACTTTTTTGGGCAGCGCATTGAAAAATGCCAACAAAAAGGTATTAAAAAAGATCGCCTAATTCTGGATCCTGGTTTTGGCTTTGGTAAAACCCTTGAGCATAATTATCAAATGCTGGCAGACTTTGCCCAATTTAAAGCTTTAAATTTACCTTTATTAGCCGGGATTTCTCGTAAATCCATGTTAGGTAATCTATTAAATCGTGATGTAGAGCAACGTTTATCGGGTAGTTTAGCCGCAGCTATTGTTGCCATGCAGCGGGGTGCAAGTATAATACGAGTTCATGATGTTCCTGAAACTGTGGATGCGTTAAAAGTTTTAAAGGCCGTTGCTCAAAATTAAGCTCAAATAAGTAACCAGCTGAGCATTTAACTTTAATAATAAAGTTAAGAAATTAAAAAAATAAAGATTAAAGGAAAAGAAATGTCTAACCGTAAATATTTTGGCACTGATGGTGTACGTGGTTTAGTTGGTCAGTACCCAATTACCCCAGAGTTTGTTATGAAACTAGGTTATGCTGCAGGTAAAATATTAGCGGCACAAGGCACCAAAAAAGTACTTATTGGTAAAGATACTAGGATTTCAGGTTATATGCTTGAGTCAGCATTGGAAGCCGGCTTTTCTGCTGCAGGTATTGATATTGGTTTATTAGGGCCAATGCCAACACCAGGCATTGCTTATTTAACGAAAACATTTCGTGCTGAAGCGGGCATTGTGATTAGTGCTTCCCATAACCCTTATTTTGACAATGGCATCAAATTTTTCTCACAAGATGGCCAGAAATTACCTGACGATGTTGAGTTAGCGATTGAAGCCGAATTAGATAAGCCGATGGGCTGTGTTGAATCTGTTCATTTGGGTAAAGCAAACCGTATTGCTGATGCTGCTGGTCGCTATATTGAGTTTTGTAAAAGTAACTTCCCAAGTCAATTGTCTTTAAAAGATCTCACCATAGTCGTTGATTGCGCCCATGGCGCTACTTATCACATTGCGCCTAATGTTTTTCGTGAGCTAGGCGCTAAGGTAATCGAGGTGGGTACTGCGCCTAATGGAACAAACATTAATGATGGCTGCGGTGCGACTTCAATGCAAATGATAAGTGAAGCAGTCATTGAACATAAAGCCGACTTAGGTATTGCCCTTGATGGTGATGGTGATCGCTTAATGATGGTCGATCACACAGGTTATGTTATTGATGGTGATGAAGTCGTTTATATCATTGCTTGTAATGATTTAAAATCGGGTAACTTACAAGGTGGCGTTGTGGGTACCTTAATGAGTAATATGGGACTTGAACTTGCCTTAGAAAAGCTTGATGTTCCTTTTGCTCGCAGTAATGTTGGCGATAGATATGTGATGGAATTGCTCAGAGAAAAAGGCTGGAAATTAGGTGCTGAAAACTCAGGTCATATTATTAACTTAAATCATACTTCTACTGGCGATGGTACTATTGCGGCCCTAAATGTTTTAACGGCCGTTTGTCAGCAAGGTAAATCCTTGTTTGAGTTACGCCAAGGTATGACTATGCTGCCGCAAATTTTAGTGAATGTACGCTTTGCAGGGGAATCTGACCCTATTAACACTGCAAGTGTGCAAGCATCAGTTGATAAGGTAAATGCTATACTAGCTGGACGAGGACGAGTCTTACTAAGGAAATCCGGCACTGAACCATTAATTCGCGTTATGGTAGAAGGGCCTGAGCTTGAGGAAGTGACTCTTTTAGCTAATGAAATTTCAGAAGCTGTAAAAATAGCCAGTTAGAAAATTTTATCGTTGTTTGTGACTAAATAAACAGCAGATTTTCGAGATATTTAACCTCAAGGCAAGAGATCTTCACTTAATACTTGTAAGTTATTCTCAGGTTGGTTAATATCTCGCGGCTTCATTTTGCAATGTGTTGAAAATGGATAGGAGATTATTAAATGGCTAGACGCGCAATCGTTGCTGCTAACTGGAAAATGAATGGTGATTTGGCGTTAATAGACACCATGGTTACGGGGTTAAAAAACGTTGAATTGCAAAACAATGTTAATGTAGTTATATGCCCAAGCACTCCTTATTTATCTACACTTGTGGCTAAAACAAAAACAGAAAAGTTAAATACTGCTATCTCTGTTGGTGCACAAAATGTAAGTGAGCATGAAAGTGGCGCCTATACGGGTGAAATTTCGACACAAATGTTGAATGAATTATCAGTCAAATTTGTTATCATAGGTCACTCTGAACGTAGAAGTTATTACAAAGAAACTTCTACACAAGTAGCTCATAAAGTTAATGCCGCCTTAAATGCAGGCTTAACACCAATTTTATGTATTGGAGAGAGTGAAGCAGAGCGTGCAACAGAACAAACTGAAACTGTACTTACTTCACAATTACAACCTGTTGTAGATGAAATAGGTATTGAGAAATTTATTGATGTTGTTATTGCTTATGAGCCTGTTTGGGCCATTGGAACGGGAAAAACAGCATCAAGTGAGATGGCACAAGAAACACATCAATTTATTCGTCAATTTCTAGCGCAAGCAAGTGAAGATGTGGCGGCTAAAGTGCCTTTGTTATACGGTGGCAGCGTAAATGCGTCAAACTGTGAAGAATTATTCGCACAAGCTGATATAGACGGTGGTCTTATTGGTGGTGCTAGTTTACAAGTTGAGCAATTTAAAATTATTTGCTCAGCAGCGAAAGGAAAGTAAAAATGTTGTATCAAGTTTTAATTATCGCCTATGTTCTTATTGCTTTATCACTGATTGGTTTAGTGTTAATTCAACAAGGTAAAGGCGCGGATATGGGCGCATCTTTTGGAGCAGGATCATCTGCAACAGTATTTGGCTCAGGTGGTTCTGGTAACTTTTTAACTAAAGTGACAACCTATTTAGCGGTAGGCTTCTTTGTTATCAGTTTAGTACTAGGTAACTTAACGGCTAACCGTACCAAATCTGTTGAAGAGTGGAACGACTTAAGTGCCCCTGTTAGTGAGCAAACTATTGCAACAGATGCTATCCCTGATGAAAGCGCTGAGCCAAGCACAGTAAATAAAAATTCAGATGTACCAGCTGCTGACGCTCCTGGCACCAAAAAAGATGATAGCGACGTACCAAACTAGTAATAAAATTGACTAAAAAAGTTTAACTGCGGATGTGGTAGAATTGGTTGACACGCATTCTTAAGGGGATTGCGGGTCTAAAAGTTAAGTAGTCTTATTTACCTCAAAATGAGCAAGTTAACTTAGTAAAACAGATCGTATAGTTTAGTATTGCGCGGTTGTGGCGGAATTGGTAGACGCGTTAGCTTGAGGGGCTAATGACTTAGGTCGTGGGGGTTCAAGTCCCCCCAACCGCACCACTAAACTTATACAAATAGACATTTAAAGGTCGATTCGTGATGAATCGGCCTTTTTTCGTTTGGTTGCTAATTGGTTGCTAATTGGTCGCTAATTATTCTCAAGATGATTAGTGAACTCGGTAGTTATTTTCCTGACATCGATCTTAAGTTTGTATTGATGTTCGATAAAATTTATAACTTTAATTTGATATGCCACTCAATTGTTAGACTTTCAAATACCCACGAAACCATCAAATAAAGACACTTAATCTGAATAATGCATTCTGGTTATAAATGTTAGGGGAAGTATCTAAAACTGGTTGTTTAGATTTTTCTGATGGGAAATGATTTAGTTAGCTGTTTGTATTATTACGAATTATAATTTTGTTCGTTGAGTTGACGTTAGTAACTGATTGTTATTTAGGTCAACTTATAGCCATAAACCGACATTAGCTTTTGTAAAATCATAGACATAATAGGGGCAATTTGAATCAAAATTTACTGCATGTGTGTTGCTGCGATCCATTGAATTCACCGTTTAAAGTAGAAGTTAGTCTGCGAATTAAACTGCCAACCCCTTCGACTGTATAAAGAACTCAATAAACGCTCATTCAAACCACGTTACAAGATAACAAAAATAATATGTACTCACGCTCTTTATTTCTAATTATCACCTTCTGAATAGGCAGTTTAACTTTTAACTCTAGAAATTACTTTTGTTATATTATAACATATATTTTTTGTTACCAGAATTGAGAGTGTCAGTGAACAAGCAGTTATTATTTTCATTATTCGCCATATCTAATAGTGCCTTAGCACAAGATAATATTAATCAAACTTCAGAAGCCACAGAAGATATTGAACGTATTGAAGTGAAAAGATTATGGCAGCCTTATCGTGGCAACGTGCCACTTGTAGAAACACCACAAGCAGTTGATAGAATTAATGCTGATACTTTAGAAATTGAGGGCATCACCCGCTTTATGGAAGCATTAGAATTATCACCGAGCATTGTTAGACAAAATAACTCTGGCGGCATGTTTGATAGCTTTGCAATTCGTGGCTTTTCTGGTGATGAAAACAATCCAACCGGTTATCTAGTTAATGGTTTCAACTCTCGTGGTTATAACGGTAATCGTAGTACTGCAAATGTTGAAACGATTGAAGTGATGAAAGGGCCAGGTTCAGCTTTATATGGTCAAGGTGAGCCAGGTGGTACTATTAATATCATCACTAAGAAACCACAATTTGATAAACAAGGTTATATCCAAGGCACCATTGGCAACTACGATAAAAAGCAATTTGAATTTGATTATACAAATGGCTTGAATGATGAAATGGCATACCGCTTAAATGGTTCGTATGAAAATTCTGATACCTATCGTGATCATGTTTTCATAGAAAGCTTACATTTAAATCCATCATTCTTATGGAACATTTCTGATGACACTAGTTTTAGCTATGAAATGGAAGTGCTTGATCAGAAAAAACCTTTAGATCGCGGTGTATATATTTTAGATAGCGATTTTGATTCCGTTGACGCTGAAGATTTTTATGGAGATGTTCGAGATGGCGCTCATGTTGTTGAAGCGTTAGGGCATCAGTTACTTTTAAATCACAAGCTAAACAATGACTGGCACTTATTGGCAGGTTTAGCCTACCGAGATTCATCATTTAAAGGTCAATCATCAGATACTGAACTGTCTGGTGGTCGTCAGCTAGTTTATACCAACCCGAACTTACTATCTCGCCAACGAAGAGAGCGTGACTATCAAGCAGAAGATTTATCCACTCGTTTTGAACTAAGTGGTGAACTAGAGTTTGGAGGTTTCAAAAATAATATTTTAATTGGTTTAGATTATTATCAATTTGATTTAAATACTGATTATAGCATTTGGCGTACAGCTTGGGGTTCAGGCGATACAACCTATGCGATTGATCCAAATAACCCTGATTATACGCTGGAACAACCAGCAACATCTCCGAAAACACAAACAGTGGAAGAACAGGAAGGTTTAGGTTTATATGCTCAAAACCTGATCGAACTTACCGAAAAAGCAAAACTTTTGGTTGGTTTCAGAGTTGATAATTTTAAGCAAGATATCTTGAATAAAATGAACAATGAAGCTCAAGATCAAGAGCAAACACAAGTAACGCCTCGTATTGGTTTTGTTTATAGCTTAAATGACTCTATAAACTTGTATTCAAGCTATGCAGAAGGTTTCAGGCCAAATCCAGGCCTTGACGCTGATCGAAATGCCTTTGATCCAGAAGAAACTACAGCTTTTGAAGTTGGTGCAAAATGGGAAAACATTGCTGATCGCTTTTCAGGCAGCATTGCTCTATTTGATACAGAAAAAACTAATATGTTGACATCTGAGCCTGATACAGGCCTTTCAGCAACGCTAGGTGAAGTTGAAAGCCAAGGTATTGAGTTTAACTTAATCACAGAGTTGACTGATAATACGAGTATGGAGTTAGCCTATTCTTATACTGATGCTCGCACTGCTAATGATGTGATTAATTCTGATTGGGGCGTGCCCATTCCAAAAGGTTCTCGTCTAATTAATGTTGCTGATCATATCGGTCATCTCTCATTAAGACACCAGACTAACTTTATGGGTAAAGAAACATATTTAGCAACTACAGTAAGCTATGTGGGTGATCGTTTAGGTGAAACTACCGATGCCAATTATATTTTACCTTCATATACCTTAGTGAATGTATCTGCGGTAATGGATTTCAATAGTCAGCTAAGTTTGAAACTAGATATCAATAACTTGTTTGATGAAGAGTACTTTGAAAATTCATATCATAAACTTTGGACGATGCCTGGTTCACCTATTAACTATACTGCGAGTATTAAATATCAGTTCTAAACTATGGCGTTAGTTTCGTAAAATAGCAAAACAGCCTGAATATTCAGGCTGTTTTTTCGTTAATATTGCATAATGGTTAATGATGACAAATTTACAACATCTTAAAAAACGTATTCCTTCAATCGATATTCTACGCGGCCTAGTGATACTATTTATGTTGGTAGATCATGTGCGTGAGCGTGTTTTTCTTCATCAGCAAGTTGAAGATCCAATGATTATTGACGAAACAAGTTCTACGCTGTTTTTTACCAGGTTTATGGCTCACTTTTGTGCCCCTGTTTTTATTTTACTAACAGGGTTAAGTGCTTGGTTATACGCAAATCCACAGGATAAACCTCAGCGAAATGTACATTCATTTCTTCTTAAACGAGGCTTGTTTATTATTTTTCTTGAAATAACCTTGGTCAATTTCTCTTGGTTTGGGAATTATAACGCCTTGTATTTACAGGTTATGTGGGCCATTGGCTTAAGTATGATAGCTTTAGCTGCTTTAACTTACTTACCTCACCGTGTTATCGGCCTTATAGGTATCACTATTATCTTTGGCCACAATGCTCTTGATTTCATCTCTTTTGCACCGGATGAATTTGGCTATTCTCTATGGACGATTTTACATGACCGAGGTTATTTATTTACGAGTGATACCTTTAAAATTAAAGTCTCTTATCCTACATTGCCTTGGGTTGGGGTAATTTGTTTAGGGTACTTTATTGCCCCCATCTTATCTTCAAAATTTGAAATTAATAATAGAATACGCATACTTTTCCGCTTAGGGGCGTTTAGTTTACTTACACTATTTATCATTCGCCTAGTTAATGTTTATGTCGAACCCGTAATGTGGACTAGCTTTGATAACTGGCTACTAACGGTGCAATCGTTTATTAATTTTACAAAATATCCACCATCATTAGGCTTTTTGCTGATTACTTTAGGTGTAGCCTTTATCGCGTTAGCGCTGTTAGAAAAGAGCAGTGCCGATAATTTTACCTTCCTAATACATTATGGCTCAGCACCATTGTTTTTCTACTTATTGCACTTATATGTACTGCTGATTTTATACTGGGTACTAGTGAGTATATTCGGTGCTAATAAAGGAATTTATTATGGAGTAGATAATGTTTGGCAAGTATGGGCTATTTCAATTGTGCTTAGTTTAGTGCTGTATTTACCCACGAAAAAGTTTTCTAATTTCAAGAAGACCACTCACCAAGCTTGGGTGAAATACATGTAACTTTGTAATGATTATTGACTTTCGAATACCTTCGCTTCTGGCACAAAATTGTCTTTTGAGGCAGTTTTTCATTTCTGACTTACCTCTGCAATGGTGGCTTTCTTCTTATTCAGGTTTAATTACTCATTGGCAAAAGACTCATGAGTTTAGCTATGATAAAACGTCGTATCTTTGCCGACCTAATTTGAGATGAGTATTAATCATCTTTTTTGACCGCCTTAGGCTCATTGTTGACCTAATCAACCGTATGATTAGGTCAAGTCCAAAATTAAAATGTGTCAGATTAAGTTTGAGCTACTACAAATCGAAAAGCTTGGAAGCGTCAGTGCAGCATCACGCCAAAGTGGCGTATCAAGAGAAACGATTTATCGACACTTGAAACTCGTCAAACAAGGTGGCCCTAATGCCTTAAAACGACAGGAAATACCCAATCAGCGCCATAAAAACTGTGTTGATCAGGCCATCGAGGATACCGTCGTGGAATTCTCTATTGAGCATCCTTACCTTGGTCAGCAAAAAGTTGCGTTGAAACTAACAGAAGCGCTAGGTGTTGATATCCGCGCTGGCGGTGTGCGCAGTATGTGGCTGAGAAATAACATTAATACCACGGCGCTGAGGGTTGAAAGATCGCAAGCGTTGCTAGAATCGGCATAAAGAATAGCCAGTTTAACAACTGGCTGATATTCAATTTACGACAAAGTCGCTGGGTAATTAGACCGACACTATCCCTTGGTAATCACACCACTACAGCTTAGCCTTAGCTTTAATGATTCAATCAAGCCCAGGTAATAAGTCCAGTCGCAGAGTTGATTGTCTCCCGTGTACTCTGGAGTCATTGCTCGGCACAGTAGATGTGTAGACGCACAATTAAGTTTGAGGGCTTTTACCTGTTATAAATTCATACACGAATTCAACTATTGCTGCATTTGTCACAACATGCTTCAGATCCTGAATCCCAACCTCAAAATAAAAACAGCCTAAAATAGTAACTTCTGAGCAAGCCATGATAATGCTTATTAAGCCAAAATCTGGCAGAGTGAAGCCTATCAGCACCGCTTTTCAAACCGTGATATCCACAACACTTCAAACTAAATATATTGCTAACAAGTTCATGCCATTGGCAGCATAAACACTAGTGGCTGCTCAGGGTTTACTGGTCGCGTTGTCACAATCAAACTTTAGTCTATACGCTTTAACATGGGCATATTTTATTCCAATTGATATCATACTATTGGAAACAGGTGAACAAGACGTTCATCCTCTAAGGCAGACTCAGCTCCATCATCGAAATCCCCATAGCTACACCACCAAGGTAACATTCCGCAGTTTCGTCCACCGGAGATTATCTGATATCCGCCCCAGATGAGGACATTAACGTGGATCTGAATGGGGGGCAGATAACTGATAATCTAAACATTTACCGACACTCAATCTGAAGAATTCGTATGTATGTTTCTAGCATGTTTGCAGACATGCGGTAGATTATAGATAAAATATAGCTTTGAGCGATCAGGAGGAATACATCAATAGTATTAAGTTAGCCTTCACCAGACAATTCCCAGGACGTATCGGTTTCGACAGTATTAGTATGTAAATTAAGGAAAAATAATGATAGATGTTCAGAAGGAACATCTATCATTTGGGACATTTAAAGGTCAAATGACAAATCAAATTTGGCAACAATACCCAATGAAAATGCACTCGGGTCATTGCCGAATAGCGGAACAACTTTGTCGCCGTGGCCCTTACCATTGACGCTGAAATTGACATTCTCATCGTTGTCAGTTTTCGCATAAGCAACATACAGGGTGACTTTGTCATTGAGCGAATAATCATAACCAACAGCAAATTGACTTGCATCGGTGTTTTCACCGTCGCCAGAACTCACCGCAAATTGTGCTTTTATTTTCCCTTTTATACCAACATTAAAACTCCCGCCAAAACTATAGCTATCTCTATCCTGCCCTGAGATACCAGCAATATCGCTTTCTAACTGTAATCCACCACCTAAGCTAAAATTGTCATCGTAATACCCAACCGTCAGCGCGATAGCCTTGTGGTCATCGGCACCAAGCTCGCCTTGTCCAATGCTTGCATAGGCCGCCCCCACTTTTAGTTTAGAATATTGGTAATTCCCTTTGACAATTAACTTAGCGGCATCCTCTTGACCTTCTTCAGGTGTGTAAGTCACCGCCATGGTCCCCCCCCCAATTTTAGGGGATTCATAATAAATCACGTTATCGAGTCTACCAGGCACGCCTGAGCCTTCCCAAAGATTCCCCAAATCCCCCACTTGGTCTGCAAATAAGTTGTAGTCGTTCGCCCATTGATCCAAGCCATTCTTATGTCCGATTAGGATTGTTCCAAAGCTTCCTTTCAATCCAACATAACTCGGCCGTCCTTTTGTAAATATTTGCCCTGAAGATTCAGCGCCACCATTACCATCATTTCCACCTTGAGCGGTTAAATCGACGCCGGTTTCATATTGAAAAATGACATCTATGCCTTTAGATATGTTGTACGAGCCGTTGAAGCCCAATCTAGAGGAATTGCTGGCAATATAAGAACTTGAATCTTGTCCATCATCAACGCTATCGGCTGATACATGACCAAGCCCATAAATTGTGACATTGTTAGCCCATATAGTTGGACTAGAAAGCAAGGCGGACAAGGTGGCTACTTTGAAAGCTAGGGTTGCTTTGTGCATGTAAACGGTTTCCTTCTTTTTTTCATTATTATCAATATTCGTTAGTCTTAGTGTAGTATCGCTAAAGCCCTCAGAAAAAATTTCACAAGGCTTGCAATAAACTGTGATTGCAGCGTTACATGGAAATTCCTGACTTGCTTTACACTTTAAATTGATTAACCAACCCTTGCAGTTGCTCACTCAGCCTCGCCAGTTGCGTGCTTGCGCTGGACGTCTGCTCGGCACCGGCAACCGTTTGTTCTGAAACCGAATGTATATTGACGACACTTTTATTAATCTCTTCTGTCACGATACTTTGTTCATTGGTCGCACTAGATATTTGTGCATTCATATCTTGTATCGTTTCAACCGCTTGCGAAATTGACAATAGTGAGTCGCCCGCTTGCTGCGCTTGCGCTACCGTGTCTTTAGAACGCCCTCGACTTTTGTCCATTACAGCTACTGCGCGGTCCGCTCCTGACTGCAATCCATCTATTTGCTTAACAATTTCTTCTGTCGACTGCTGCGTTCTCAAAGCCAAGGTACGCACCTCATCTGCAACAACAGCAAATCCTCGGCCTTGCTCCCCTGCGCGCGCGGCTTCTATCGCCGCATTTAGCGCGAGTAAATTCGTTTGATCAGCAATGCCTTTAATCACGTCTAACACTGTACCTATATTTTCACTGTCACCTTTGAGTTTACCAATGACTTGAGCAGATTCCTCCACATCACCCGCCAACAGATTAATAGACTCTACAGCATTATCGACTATCCGTTTCCCGTCGTTTGCTTCAGTATTTGCTAGTTCTGCTGCTTTTGCTGCTTCTTTTGCGTTAGTGTTGACCACTTTTACGGTGGTATTCATTTCCGTTATGGCACTAGCCACTTGTTCAGTCTCGCTCTTCTGACTACTAACACCGGTTGATGTTTGTTGGGCAATGACCGACATTTCTTCTGCCGAAGATGCTAGTTGCGACGTTGACTCGGCGATATTACCAATCATGCCCTGCAACTTTTCGATAAATGTGTTGAAGTTTCGTCCCAACTCACCCACTTCATCTTCCGTTTCAACCGGTATTCGTTTCGTTAAATCTCCTTTTGCGATAACTTTGAGCATATCATTGGTTGCAAGCAAAGGCCTAAACACACTTCTAGCCACAAAATACGCAATCCCTAACCCTAACCCAATAGCGATTAATGTACCGAAAATACTAATCTGAGTTGCAAATGCAGCCGTAGACTGCTGTTCATCTGCACGCATTTTAATGAGCGCTTCTTCCTCATCAATGATTTCCTGTAATTTTGCACGCAATGCATCCATGATGATTTTGCCGTTGCCATTTATCATCATCTCAGATACGTTTTCTATACTCATGGAAAACCGGTTCATATCGCGCCGCGCTTCAATTTCAGGATTAGCCGCTTCACGTATCCACGAATTTACGCGGTATTCCACTTCCTGTATATCTGCATCAGTAACGGATGTGCCTGCTGCGGCGCTCTTTAGGTCTTGTAAGTGGTTTATCAACGATGCATTACCGGCAACGTAAGGCTCAAGGGATTCATCTTTACCAGTTAATAAAAACCCGCGCTGGCCGGTCTCCATATTGACCAAGTCTAATGTCGTCGCTGTGACTAAGTATTGACCCCGTTGGTTGTTACCAAGCTTGGTCTGGATATTTGCTAACGAAGCACGAATACTGTCAAAAATGTCTTTCCCCACAGTCCGTGACGACACGCTTTTAAAGTGTGCAGTCACCCCCGCACCCTCACTGACCTCACGGCGCGCTGCAATTTCCCCTTCAGCCACTTCTTTTAACCATCGCGCCTTCATGCGTGCCACTTCTTTCCAGCGTAAACCTTGACTGGGGTTATCGCTTGTCAACGCCTTACCTTGTTGAATAAGCTTATCGAATCGGGTTTCCCCTAAGTTAAAAGGCTCTAGATATTCATCTATTCCTGTCACCATAAACCCGCGCTGTCCTGTTTCCATGTCAACCATCGCAGCGCCAACGGATTCGGCTGTACGGATGACTTTATAAGTGTGATTAACCCACTTTGAGGAGGAAATAAGTGAATTGATACTGAAATAAATTAAAATTGAAACGATTATCATCAAGAGCAATACGATTGAGAATCCACCGTATAGTTTAGTGTTTAAGTTCATTCGATTAAGTATATTCATAAGCGCCTGTTCCTTTAATTTACTCAAAATAGTAGTACATCTAATATCGACCCGCGGCCCTGTAACTTTAATGCTTAGCATCAGGTTTTCTAATAATGCAACTTGTTTGAGACTGAATCTATTTTTAAGTAGTATAAGAAAACTTAAGCGCAAAAGAAATAGTAATAGCCGCAAAAAAAGCAGAAGTTAAAGTGTTTGTTATGCTCAACCTGTTTGTTGGAGAACAACAAAAGAGATGGGAGAGCCTGGAGAACATTATAAAAATTGGATTGGGAGTTTAATCCCAGACAATAAGTTTGCTGGATATCAAATTGCCAAATCTGTTATTGAAAATGCTTTTGCTAGTAGAGATAAAAATACTGATAGGCCTTTGCATTTAATTGCGGTTGCTGGCGATCACGTTACTCAAGCATCTTTAGAAAGAGTTAAAGGACTTAAGAAAGCCATATCTGAATATCCGAATGTAGTCTTTGAGCAACTCTTTGTTGGTCAATAGAGAAAGGATTTGTCAGAGGGGATTGTTCAGGGAGCATTAAACCGCTACCCTCAAACAGAGGCTATTTGGGCCGCTAATGATCCTATGGCCATAGAAGCAGTAGAAGCGATAATTAATGCAGGTAAAAACCCAGGTAAAGATATTTTTGTTGCGGGGTTAAATTGGGATGCTCCTGCCCTAAAAAGGGTCAAAAATGGAGAGATGGTTGCCAGTGTTGGTGGACACTTCATTACTGGAGGTTGGGTATTAGTTTTACTTCATGATTATCACTATGGGAAAGGTTTTGTACAGGAAACAGCACAACTTAAGCTAGAAATATTTAGTATATTAAATCGAAATAATATTGATAATTACCTTAAACACTTTGGTAATAGTCATTGGAGCCATATCGATTTTAGTAAATTTTCTAAAGTGCTTAACCCTACAGTCATGAAATATAATTTTAATTTTGATGAAATTTTACTGCAGTTGAAGCCTAACTTCGAATTAGAATAACGGTAAACTTTAGTTTGAATGGTGTGAGTGACCTTGATCTGATCCAGCCAGAGTGGACACTTTATTAAGCGACATTTAATTCTTCATACTTTTCAGGGCTTAAGTAGCCAAGAGGACTATGCCTTCTCTTCTTGTTATAATCAACTTCAATATATTCAAATATGTTTTGGCGCATGGTTTCTCTATCCATGATAGGTTCATATTGAACAGCTTCAACTTTCATTGAATGGAAAAAGCTTTTAAAACTATAGACTGAGTATCCCAACAATTACCTTTTCGGCTCATACTTTGAATATGATCATGCTTTTGAAGCATGTCACGATATGCATGAGAGCAATATTGGCTTCCCCTATCACTATGAACAATAACGCTTTTTGGCTTTCCTCGACGCCACATTGCCGTTTCAAGCGCATCACACACTAAACTTGACGTCATACGGTTACTCATTGACCAACCAACAACAGTGCGAGAGTATAAGTCAATTATAACAGCAAGGTAGAGCCAGCCTTCACTTGTCATTAAATAGGTGATGTCACCCGCTCATTTTTGATTAGGCATAGAAGCCGTAAAGTTTTGCTCAAGAACATTAGGCGCGATAGGCAAGTTATGTTTGCTGTCGGTGGTAACTTTGAACTTAGGAGCTGCCTTTGCTACTAAATTCTGCCTACGCATACTGTCAGCGGTAGTTTTAACATCATGCTTATTGCCTTGCTCTTCAAGCTCAACTTTAATACGTCTAGCACCGTCTCGTTGCTTACTATTATCAAAAGCTAGCTTGATACGCTCATCTGGGTGTTGCCGCTTAATTTTACGCGAACTTGGTTGAGTACATGCTTGCTTCCATGCATAAAACCCACTTGGCGATACGCTAAATACACTAGCCATTCGAACAACACTAAATGTCCCGTGATTTGCTTTCATAAACTCAAATCGTACTATTTTTGATTTTTCGCGAAGTAGGTTGCCGCTTTTTTTAATATTTCTAGCTCCTCTGCCTGAGTTGCTAATTGCCTTTTCAAGCGAGCATTTTCTGTTGCTAGTGTATTTTCTCTATCTGACGAACTTGCTTTCTTAATAGCTGAGCTTCGCCAGTAATACAATTGAGAGCTGTAAACACCAAGCTCTCTCGATGCTTGAGCTACACCAACTTTTTCGGCAAGTTTAAGCGCTTCTTCTTTGAATTCATCAGAATAATGTTTACGTTGTTTGTTTTTAGTCATATTTCACCTCTGTGAGTTTAGTTTACTCACTTAACGAGGTGTCCAAAACTATTGGATCAGATCGCAATTTCATTGATGATAAATGATGGGTGTGGATAAAGTATTTTAAGCTATATGTTGAGGTTAAATTAAGGAGGTATATAACCTCCTTTTAAAGTTAAGTTAGGTATTTAACAGTAAAACAACCAACTCTTTTGGGCCGTGGGCACCATAAGCTAGCGTTTGTTGAATGTCAGCGGTTTTGGAGGGACCAGAAACTAGCACTATGTTAGTGGGCAGCTTATCTTGCCATTGCTGTGCGTTAATTAAATCAGCAAAACTAGCATGTAAGCTCTTGGCATCCACAAGAACAATATTCACTGGCGGCACTAATGATAACGCTCTTGGCTCTTCAATTTTTGGCCATAGTACTATCGAACCCGTTGCTGATATGGCAGCATGAGAGTTGGTGAAAGCTGCCGGCATATCATTAAACAGTTTGTCTTTATTCGCTTGCAAGTCAAAATCATAAACTTCTCTGCTAATACTATGGTCAACTTCAGCCAGCATGGCTGAAATTGGAGCACTACGGCCACAAAGCAGTTTAGTAATATTACGTTTTTTTAGCTGCTCAGTAACAACTTTAGCTATGTCAGTCTCTTTAAGCTTAATGACTTGCGCATGGTTGGCTTCAAGATGACCAATAAACTGACTTAACTGCTCGGTATAAGATAACTTTGGATATTGATAATCTGGCTCAGCAGGTAATTTACTGTAATCAGCACCGGCAACCTCTTTTTTAAGTTTGCTTAAAATATTCCCTTTTGCCGCATTACTTTTTTGTTGATAGGCAGTAGACATTATTTACCTCCTTTGTTCTTTTGATTATTTCGCGCTTTTATTTTTTCATGCAGGGTTTGTGGCGCAAGCTTGGGTGCTGATCGTACACTGGTCCATACACCAAGTTTACTTGGCATCAGTTTTCTAAGTCGAGTAGCGAACCACATTGATGTATTATAAATAAAGCTGTACTTGTGCATTACACTCCAAGTCTTCCAAATAATGACCTCTAAGGTTTTTCTGCCACTACCTTCACCTTTCATCACTTCTGGCGCGCTGGTTTTGTTTTTTACGCTTTCCGTACGAAGACGCAGTAATAATTTAGGAATAGGTATTTTTACCGGGCAAACCTCTCCACAGGCACCACACAAGGATGATGCGGTAGGTAAGTTATTTGTCGCCTCTAATCCAAGCATATGCGGAGATACAATTTTGCCGATAGGCCCTGGGTAAACAGTGCCATAGGCATGGCCACCAATGCGGGTATAGACAGGACAATGGTTCATACAAGCACCACAACGTATACATTGTAAGGTTTGGCGTAATTCGTCATCAGCAAAAGCTTGGCTGCGCCCATTATCTAATAATACTAGGTGAACTTCTTCAGGGCCGTCTTTTTCATCATTTTTACGCGGTGATGAAATCATATTAAAATAGGTGGAAATAATTTGCCCAGTAGCACTACGCGTTAACAAACTCAGCAGTGGCGGTACATCATCAAGGAACTCAACGACTTTTTCGATACCGGTAATGGCGATGTGTAAATTTGGTACAGTAGAACACATGCGGCCATTGCCTTCGTTTTCTACTAAACACAGGGTACCCGTTTCAGCCACCGCAAAGTTAACACCAGTAATACCGACATCCGCCTGGCTAAATTTTTCCCGTAATACCCGTCGACCTTCACCAATTAAGGCATCAACATCTGTGGTGTGAGCAAAACCGTCAATATTTTCGGCAAACAAGTCAGCAACTTGCTTTTTGTTTTGATGAATAGCCGGCATGATAATATGAGATGGATGTTCATGCGCCAACTGAACAATATATTCCCCCATATCAGATTCTAAGCACTCAATATCACGAGCTTCAAGATAATCATTTAAGGCGGTTTCTTCCGATACCATGGATTTACCTTTAACGACAGTTTTGCCATTTTTCTTGGCAATTAACTGGGCAATAATGTCGTTAGCATCGGTAATGGTTTCTGCCCAATGGACTTTGATGCCATTAGCTTCAAGGTTAGTTTCAAGTTCTTCAAGTAAATGGGGCAGTTTGAGTAAGCAACGCTGTTTGATCAGTTTGCACTGTTCACGTAAGCTTTCTAATTCATCACTGCTAGGAAAAGCGCTCTTGCGCTTATCCATCAGGTAATCCATAGCGCCACGAAAGTTATCTCTTAACTCTTCATTGGCCAGATCCCGTGTGACATTATCACGAAAGGCGCGCGCTGAGGCGGCATATTTACTTTCATCAGGATCAAATTTTTGTGCAGACATAAGGCTTAATCCTATTTTTTGGTTCGTTTTAATAAATAGCTGGCGATATGCTCACCGCGCAAGGTTTTTTTCTGGTATTCAAGTGCGCCATCAATATTGGTCATACAGCCCCAGTCAGCACTGACATATCGAACGACATCGGCGTCCAGTAAGTTTTTGGTTTTATCTTTGACCATGGCTGCAGAAATATCACCATGTTTCACTGAGAAGGTGCCGCCAAAGCCACAACATTCACTCTCGTAGTTATGGATAATTAACTCAACGTTATCTAGCTGGCTAATTAATTGACGCCCGGTAATATGAACCCCCATCTCACGACGAGCGGCGCAAGAGGTGTGTAAGGCTATTTTTTCTGGCTGGCCTTGATCATTTAACTTAATTTTTAACGCGTGAACTAAAAACTCTGTAAACTCAAAAATACGTTCACAAAATTGCTCGATACCCGGTTCACCCTTTAGTAAATCGGGATAATGATGACGCATCATGCCGCCACAAGAGCCAGAGATGATGACAATAGGGATATCAAGGGGGAATTGTGCTATTTGTGCTAAAGCGACGGCTTTGGCTTCATCTTGGTAACCTGAATTATAAGCCGGTTGACCACAACAAGTTTGCCCTTGTGGGTAAAGTACTTCAATACCTTGTTGCTCTAAAAACTCTATCGCGTCAATGCCTGAGCCAGGATAAAGACTATCTGCTAAGCAGGTGCCATAAAGATAAACCTGTTTAGGTTTATTGGGATAGTTTCTCAAATGTTGGCTATTTAATGTCGTCATATTGATAGTAATCACCGTTAATTTTGAATTAACTATTAACATACAGATAAAAGTATTGTTAATATATAGCACAATAATTAATTAATTGTTTCTAAAAGCGGCGTAATAAATGATCAATGCTACAGAATTATCCTTGTTTGCTTTAGTCGTTGAGGCTAAATCCTTTAACAAAGCTGCAGCTGTCGCTGGTATGTCGACGCCCGCATTAAGTAAAAAAATTTCCAAATTAGAAAGTGAAATTGGGGTGCAGTTACTTTATCGAACAACCCGAAAGCTTAGTCTTACCCAAGCGGGTAGCACTTTATATGAGCATGCAAAATATATTAATAAACAAGTTAATGAAGCTATCGGTGCTGTCAGCTGTTTAAGTGATAAGGTAGGTGGGGTAATTAAAATTACTGTGCCAACTATCTCGGGGGAGTTATTTTTAGCCGATATGATTACAGATTTTTGTCAGCAATACCCTGATATTACTATTGATATGCGTTTAGAAAATGATTTTGTTGATTTAGTCAAAGAAGGCTTGGACTTTGCTGTTCGTACAGGAGTTTTAGAAGACTCCAGTTTAATTGCAAAACCCTTGTTAACCTCTCATTGGGTAGTTTGTTGTTCGCCAAGTTATATCGCGCAATATGGGCAACCAAAAACATTAGCTGAGTTAACCCAACATAACTGTTTGGCATATACCTATCAGGCTCAAGGGGCTTATGATTGGCGCTTTAGTCAGAAAGGTGAACATTATTCGATAAAAATTAGCGGTAACCTAGCGACAAATAATGCTCAGGCTCTACGTAAAGCGGCTTTAGCAGGAGGAGGCATTGTTTATGTACCAAGGTGTAGTGTTTATGAAGATCTTCAAAAAGGAGATTTAACAGTACTATTGCCAGATTATCAACCCCGTACATTAGGGGTATATGCTGTTTACCCTTATACCAAGCACTTACCCAATAAGGTAAAATTGTTGATAGAGCATATAAAGCAAGGTTATGAAAAGATAGGCCATTGTTTTTAGTCTGTAACAAAAGACCTTAATTTTTCACCTAAAATCAAAAAATGATCCGAGTTATTCTATGATAAACATTGTAAATTTTAACCACCCGAAATTGAGTATTAAACACTGGCAAGTAGACAAAAATGAAAGTTGGTGTGTTTTGGGGCGTAATG
>ENA-UZWX01001181-UZWX01001181.1-metagenome-genome-assembly--contig:-Day-4---50m-contig-1181_pt1 | contig 23676 bp, 26 predicted proteins | sample MGYA00260347_ERZ794907 | MGnify/ENA metagenome assembly ERZ794907 | reverse complement strand
GCTGATGCTTTATTTATTGGGAAAGACTTTAGAATTTTGGAGGATAAAAACAAATCCTCTTTTACCTCTCATGTAAAGGATGATAGTTTAACTCAATCGATTGGCCCTATGGATCATTGCTCTCTGTTGCCTGAAAATATAACACTGGCATTGCAAGCACTAGTCAGTGCGGGTTTTTCGCTTAATAGTGATATATGTTGCAGAACAGTTAGTTCTTTGAGCCTTATCGGGAGGCTGCAGAAGGTAAAATTTAAAGGTATCAACGTAATTTTGGATGTGGCGCACAATCCCGCCGCCGCCAAAACTTTGATGGAAAATCTTCCTGTTGTGTCAGGTAAAACTTTTGCTGTTGCTTCTGTTTTAGCAGATAAAGATTGGGCTGGCATCGTTGAGCAAATGGGCACTAGCGTGGATGAATGGTTAATAGGGCAAATAAACGATAATCAGCGCGCTTTGGACGCTCGATCTCTGCTCAAAGTAGTATATACTGCGGAGCATAAAGGGCGTTGCTATCAGTCTGTTGAAAATGCTTTTCAACAGGCGATTATTGAAGCTTCTTCGCTTGATCAAGTCATTGTTTTTGGTTCATTTCACACTGTTTCGGCAGTATTAACGGTCATGTCTAAAGAGGGTTAATGTGAGTGAAGGTTTAAAGCACCGGATTGCCGGAACTATTGTCTTAGGTATTCTTGGCTTGATTGTCCTGCCGTTATTGATCGACTTTGCCGATCCTGAAAAGATTGACCGTACAACCAAGATTCCTCCCACACCTTCTATACAGCCAACTGAGTTGGAGAAGGTTCAGCGTCCAGATGCTATTGAAGTAGTATCCTCATTGCAGTCTTTATTTGATGGTGGCTCATCTAGTCCCGTAACTGAGGAAAGCAAGTCATTTGGGCTGGATGATAACAAGCTACCTACTGGTTGGTTTGTTCAGGTAGGCAGCTTTTCCGAGGAGGCCAGAGCTGTGGAACTGCAGCGCCAACTTAGTTTAGATGGGTACAAAGTTTTTAATGACAAAGTCAAGGTTGATGATGAGTTCAGGTTCAGAGTTTCTATTGGGCCAAAAATAGACAAACGAAGAGCTCTCGCAGATAAAGCTGCTATTGATGAAAAGTTTGGTACCGATTCGATGGTAGTTATCCACCAGCCTTGAGTAGAGTGGCACAGGGTTTATTGCACTAATTAGAAAGGGTAGACCATGGAGATAGCAGCAGTTGATGTCACCATTTGCATCATCATAGCGATATCGGGAATCATTAGTTTGATTCGAGGTTTCATTAAAGAAGCCATGTCTCTGGTCATCTGGTTGGCTGCATTTTTTGTGGCGATGAGTTTTAAAGAAGTATTTGCTGAATTACTCGTAGGGCTCATAGAGTTGGCATCTATGCGGCAATTAGCGGCTTGGGGCATCCTCTTTGTTGCGACCCTTTTGCTGGGTGCAATGGTTAATTTTTTATTAGGAAAATTAGTTACTTCAACTGGTTTAGGTGGGACTGACAGGACGTTAGGGTTAGTTTTTGGGGTTTTCAGAGGTTTGTTAATTGTTTTGGCATTGGTTGTTGTAGTGCCTAAAGCACTGCCGGTGGATCAGGATTCCTGGTGGACAGCATCCCAGCTTATTCCTCTGTTTCAGTCATTTGAAGATGTCGGGAGAGAAGCTGCTGCCGCATTTTCGGATTTAATTATGGGTTGGATTTAATCATGTGTGGTGTCGTTGGTATTTCAGGTAAGTCTAATGTTAATTTGCGCCTATACGATGCGCTGACAATGTTACAGCATAGAGGGCAAGATGCTGCGGGTATTGTTACTGAATCAAAGGGCGAACTGCATCAGTGTAAAGGTGAAGGACTCGCTCGAGACGTTTTTCGACGTAGCCATATGGTGCGACTAGTTGGTGAGGTGGGAATAGGCCATGTTCGATATCCCACCGCTGGCAGTTCTGGGCCGGCTTTGGCACAACCTCTCTACGTTAATTCTCCCTATGGTATTTTTATCGCTCACAATGGCAATTTGACCAATGCAGACGAATTGCGCGAGCAGATTTTCCGTGAAGACCTCAGACATTTAAATACCGACTCTGATTCTGAAGTACTACTTAATATATTTGCCCATGAGCTCCAAGCTAGAGGAAAACTTGAGCCCAATAGTGAGGACATTTTTGCTGCAGTATCAGGGGTTCATGATCGTTGTAACGGTGCATATGCTGTGGTTGGTCTCATTGCAAACTACGGGATGTTTGCATTTAGAGATAGGTTCGGCATTCGTCCTCTTTGTTATGGTAAGCGAGAGACTAGCGAGGGAACTGAGTATGCAGTTGTTTCCGAGTCTGTGGTTCTAGACAGCCTTGGGTTTGAGTTGATAAAGGATTTAGAGCCCGGAGAGGCTTTGTTTGTCGATAAATGCGGGAACATTCATATAAGACAGTGTGCAAAAAAACATGAATTGGTGCCCTGTATATTTGAGCATGTTTATTTCGCTCGTCCTGATTCCCTAGTCGATGATATATCTGTTTATAAGTGTCGATTAAGAATGGGAGAAAAGCTCGCGGACAAATTGGTTCGTTTGAACCCTGATCACGAAATTGATGTAGTCATTCCCATACCAGATACCAGCAGAGTATCGGCTCAAGCATTGGCTGAACACCTTGGCGTCAAGCTTCGAGAAGGATTTATGAAGAATCGCTATATAGGACGAACTTTTATCATGCCAGGCCAGACAGAGCGAAAGAAATCCGTGCGCCAGAAGCTCAACGCGGTAAAGCTAGAGTTTGCGGGCAAAAATGTTCTCCTGGTGGACGATTCTATCGTCAGGGGAACTACCTCCCAAGAGATTATCCAAATGGCGAGAGATGCTGGAGCTAAAAAAGTATTTATGGCATCCGCAGCCCCTGGTGTTAGGTATCCTAACGTTTATGGCATCGATATGCCTTCTGCTTCGGAGTTAATTGCCCATGGTAGAAGTGATGAGGAAGTTGGAGAGTTGATCGGAGCTGATTGGCTGATTTACCAGGATCTAGAAGATCTCGTTGCTTCAGCCTCGGAGGGTAACGCCAGTATTAAACGATTTGAGTGCTCAGTCTTTGATGGTGAGTACGTGACCGGAGATGTTGATAGCGCCTATCTTGCTAAAATCGACTCTATTAGAAACGACGCAGCAAAGCGGGGTGGAGATGATGGAGATGATAGGAACAGCCAGGTGATTGGAATTCATAACAATGGCAGCGGTGCAAGCTAAGATATTTAGTCTGGAGTCTTACCCTATGTATACAACATCCTTCGAAAAGCAGTCCATTCCGCAGAAGCAAGATTGCTTGCCGGGTCGAGATGATGTGATGCTAGTTACAGATAGGCATCTTGTTTTGGGAGAGTCCCTAAAGCCCCCGTTTCCAAGTCATTGCGAAACTGCCGTCTTTGCCATGGGGTGCTTTTGGGGTGTTGAGCGCCTTTTTTGGGAGAAAACAGGAGTTATCTCTACTGCGGCCGGTTATGCCGGAGGATGTACACCTAATCCAACGTACGAAGAAACCTGTACAGGTTTGACTGGGCACACTGAAGTGGTTTTGGTGGTATTTGATCCTAGTGTCATTTCTTATGATAATCTGTTGGTCATATTTTGGGAATCCCATGATCCGACTCAAGGGATGAGGCAGGGGAATGATAGGGGTAGTCAGTATCGTTCAGCTATTTACTGTAGTGATGAAACTCAGCTAAAAATAGCTCTGAAGTCCGCAGAGAATGCTCAAAAAGAATTAAACCGTATGGGGTTTGGCAGCATTACCACTGAAATCGATTCAGCCCCTGAGTTCTTCTATGCCGAAGATTACCATCAGCAGTATTTGGCCAAAAACCCTATGGGTTACTGCGGTCTCAAAGGAACCGGTATTTCCTGCGTTTAATCGTTCAATTATAGTTACAGCTTAAATCCGAGCCATTCTAGCCCGCTCTGAGATGGGATCCGCTAGAGGGATTGCCGCCAACAAGTTTTGTGTATACGGCTCTTTAGGGTTAGCCCATAGGGATTCAGTCTCGCCCTGCTCGATGAGAATCCCATGGTGCATGACCAATACACGATCAGAGATATACCGAACAACCGATAGGTCATGAGATATAAACATCATAGTCAAATTATGCCGCTCAACAAGGTCGAGTATTAGATCTAATATTTGAGCTTGGATGGTCACATCGAGCGCAGAAACGGGCTCATCAGCAATAATCAATTCAGGCTTAGTGGCGATAGCTCGGCCGATAGCGATACGTTGGCGCTGACCACCCGAAAATTCATGGGGATATTTGCGCATTTGAGGTCTAGCAAGACCCACATCATCCATAAGGCTATGCACTTGCTCGGTAATGTTGTTTTTGTTGGCAAGTCCGTGATAAAGCAATGGCTCAGCTAGAGTTTGGAAAACAGTCATGCGAGGGTTTAGAGAAGCATAGGGATCCTGAAAAATCATCTGCATTCGACGACGCCAAGGGACCATTTGTGAGTTGCTCATACCAGTTAACTGATTACCATCAAAGGTTACTGTTCCTTCAGTGGTTGGAGCTAGCTGCAAAATTGACCGACCTAGGGTAGATTTGCCCGACCCTGACTCTCCCACCAGACCCAATATTTCTCCTCGCTTAATTGTTAGGCTGGCATTCTCCACAGCTTTGACGATTGACACTTTCGAGCCGGAGTAGTCCTTAAACCACGTTCTAAGATTAGCGACCTCAACTAAAGATTCATCTTGGGCGCGATTAACCATGGTTTTAGCACCTTCAGGGATCGCGTTAAGAAGACGCTTGGTATAGTCATCCTCTGTGCGATAGAAGATCTTGTCGGCATCACCAGTTTCCATTGCGATGCCATTACACATCACTAAAATCTTATCAGCTATTCCAGCAACCACTCCTAGGTCGTGGCTGATAAATATAACCGCAACATTACGTGATTTTTGGAGCTTCTTAATTAACTCTAATATTTGCGCTTGAATCGTGACATCGAGAGCTGTAGTGGGTTCATCACAGATCAGTAGACGAGGCTCATTAATGAGTGCCATGGCTATCATCACTCGCTGCCGCATACCACCGGAGAACTCATGGGGGTAGCTTTCAAATCGTCGCTCGGCATCGAGAATACCGACTTCTTTGAGTAACTCTATAGCTCTTAGTTTGGCAGCATTACGCGATTCACGACGGGCTTTGTCAGGGTGATATATCAGTGGTTCAATTAGCTGTTCGCCAACTGTTAAATTCGGATTTAGCGATGTCATAGGATCTTGAAAGATCATCGCTATGTCATTACCTCGAAAATGCCGCATGCGCTCCGAGCTACATGTCAATAGATCCTCCCCGTGAAACATTGCGGTGCCGCCCTCAATCTTAGCTGGCGGTTTGGGTAATAAGTCCAGCAGGCTGTAGCAGGTAACTGATTTGCCTGAGCCAGATTCGCCAACGATAGCCAGAGTCTCCCCGGCGTTCACTGAAAAGCTCACATCATCCACAGCTTTAACCAGACCATTTCTAGTATGAAAATGGACTTTCAAATTTTTAACGTCAAGTAAAGAGGTCATATTATTAAATTCACTAGTCCTTTGAGGTCCTAGGGTCGAGAGCATCACGCAATCCGTCGCCTAAAAAGTTAAGAGCAAAAAGGGTTAAAGACAGAGCGATACCTGGGAAGATAAGAAGCCAAGGATACTCCTCCATTGTTTCTACGCCGTAATTGATTAGTAGTCCCCAAGAGCTTTGCGGAGGCTGGATACCTAGCCCGAGAAAACTTAGGAATGCTTCGAGTAACATGACACTGGGAATAGTCAGCGTTGTGTAAACAATCACTGGGCCCAAAGTGTTAGGTATGATGTGGCGACGTATAATAATCCATTGAGACAAACCGAGGGAATGAGCCGCCTCGACAAATTCCTGCTTGCGCAGAGACATCACTTGCCCGCGAACAATACGGGCCATAGTAAGCCATTCGACGGCCCCAATGGCAAAAAATAGCAACAGAAGATTTCTTCCGAACACCACCATCAACAAAATAATAAAAATCATGAAGGGTAGGGCATAAAGAATATCCACCAGTCGCATCATGACTGCGTCAACACGCCCGCCTACGTATCCAGCGACTGCACCATAAATCACGCCAATAGCCAAAGCTACTGCGGTGGCAATAAAGCCAACCATCAACGACACTCGGCCTCCCCACATGATCCTAGTAAGCATGTCCCGACCAAAAATATCCGTACCCAGCCAATGTTGCGCTGATGGAGGTGTTGCGCCCATCAAAAGGTTTTGCTCTTCATAACCATAAGGAGCAATCCATGGGGTGAGCAAGGACATGATGCAAAGGAAGATGAGAAGGCCTAGGCCGATTAATGCTAGACGATTTTTTCGTAATTTAATCCATGCATCTTCCCAAAGAGATGTGCCCTTGTCACTCTGAATATATGTATCATCGGGGCTCATTATGTATTACCCCTGACTTGTTGGCGTAGTTTTGGATTTATCCAAATTGCGAGCATGTCCGAGAGTAAATTGAACAAAATAATTAGCGCTGCAAAGAAAACCGTTGTACCTAAAATCATTGTGTAGTCGCGGTTAAATGCTGCTTGAACGTAAAAGCGTCCAAGGCCGGGAATTTGGAATATCGTCTCCACTACAAATGAACCACCTAACAAACCAGCAAAGGCGGGCCCTAAAAAAGCCACTACGGGTATTAATCCGCCGCGTAGGGCATGCTTGCCGATGATTAAAAACTCAGATAAACCTTTGGCTCGCGCCGTTCGGATATAGTCCTGGGATAGGACTTCGAGCATACCGCCGCGAGAGAGGCGGGCTATATAGGCTGCATATCCCGTACCCAAGGTAATAGCAGGCAGAATTTTGTCGCCCGGAATTTGATCCCAGCCAGAAACCGGAAGCCATTCCAGATGGATGCCAAACACTAGCACTAGAAGAGGCCCCAGTAAAAACGAAGGCATACAGATTCCGATCATTGCAGCCGTCATGGGAACATAATCCTGCATGGTATTGGGTCGCATTGAAGCGGTAACCCCAGCAATGATGCCTATAAATATAGCGACCAGCATCGCATACAAGCCCAGCTCTGCAGTTGTGCCAAGTCCTGATAAAATCAGTTCATTAACACTACGGCCAGGGTATTTGAATGACGGCCCCATGTCGCCCTGTACCACATCACCCAGATAGTTGAAATATTGCTGCCACAGTGGTTGATTCAGATTGTATTGAGCTTCAAGAGCCTCAAGCACTTCAGCTGGAACTGCTTTATCGGCAGAAAAAGGCCCACCTGGTGCGCTGTGAACGAGCATAAAAGTCATGGTAATCACGACTAATAGCACGGGGACCGCCTGGAGCAGACGGCCTAAAGCAAACTTAAACATTAGTCTTGTGAGCCCTCGAGGTAGAGTTCTCTGTATGACTGCTGATCCATAATGTTCTCAGACAAATTTTTCACCGAAGGGTGTACTAGATGTTTAGTCGTATAGGTGTATATCGGCAACACCGGCATATCATCCATTAACATTTGCTCCGCCTGATTAAAGATTGCCATACGGGCATCATGAGTCTTCGCTCTGGGAGCAACATCTAAGACCAAGCGATCGTATTCTTCATTACACCAGCCTGTACGGTTGTTCCCACCGTCACAAATAAACATATCTAGGAAGTTATTGGGATCAACATAATCGCCAATCCATCCTGCTCGAGAAATCTGATAATCACCATTGCTTTCGCTATCCAAATAAACTTTCCATTCTTGATTAAGCAGTTTTATATCGATATTCAGATGTTCACGCCACATTTGTTGAATAGCCACAGCCACTTTGCGATGCCCCTCATTAGTGTTATATAGGATTTCAGTTGCTGGAAAGCCTTCTCCGTTAGGGTATCCCGCCTCAGCCAATAATTTTTGAGCCGCTTGGGGGTCAAAACTTAGATTAATGGGAGGGTAGTAGCCTCTTGTATTGGGCGGGGTCATAGCATAAGCAGGCAACTGACCGGCTTTAGTGACATGCTCAGTAATTTTCTCCCGATCGATTGTCATTCCGAGAGCACGGCGTACTCGTTTGTCTTGCAGGTGAGGTTCATTGACATTGATACGATAAAAATAGGTGCCGAGATAAGGAGTAAGTTTAAGCGCTGGATCGTTTGCGGCGCGATAGGTTTGCACCTTATCAATGGGAACCTCATTAGTGTAGTGTAATTGACCAGCACGGAACATGCGCTCTTCAGTGGTAAGATTCTCAGTGGGATAAAAAACAATCTTATTGAGTTTTACGTCATCATTACCCCAATAGAAGATGTTTCTTTCGACTTCAATGGCACGATTAATTTCCCAGCTAGCAAGCTTGAATGGCCCGTTACCAACTAAATTACCTGCGTAGGTCCATCGAGTCCCGCGCTCGTCTGGCGCCCCAAATTTCTCTACGGTCCCCTTGTGCACAGGATACATACTGTAATGATCCAACAACTGCAAAAAATAGGGAGTTGGATTGTTCAAAGTAATTTGAAGAGTAAGGTCGTCCAACGCTTTGACACCGACTTTTGAGAAGTCAGTAACTTCACCTTTGTAGTACTCGCGAGCATTTAGAATAGGGAAGTACATATAAGCGTACAGATTGCCAAGGGCCGGTTGCAGTGCGCGCCACCAAGACCAAACAAAGTCATGGGCATTGTGCTCATCTCCATTTGACCAGCGGGCATCATCTCGCAGTTTAAAGGTGTATACGCGCCCATCATCGCTTACGGTCCAGGACTCTGCAACACCAGGCGTTGGCCCAAGGGTATCGCTGTCTTTGTGCACGAGGCCTTCCATTAGCGCCATAATAATGTGGTGTTCTGGGACACCAGTTGCTATGTGAGGGTCCAGACTTTGCGGTTCTGTACCGTTACCCCAGTGAAGTACTCCTGTACGGTTACCTTCTTCAACATTGCTCTCAGAGCTGCCGCAACCGGCAAGGGTCAAAAATACGGCCAACGTCATAATAACAGTGAGGTTTAAGTTTGAAAGCGAAGTTTGGTGCTGATCATTGCACTCTTTGAAGTGAAAAGTCATCTATGGAGCCTTTTATTCAGTTACAGATAAACGGGTGCCCAGTTTAGACAAGCAGAGCCAATATGGGAAGGGAAAAGTGTTTGATGTAATCTGGGGAGGAAGGAGTAATGAGGGCATAAAAATTAAGATAAGGGGAGAACTTGTTGCACTTGATTGTCAAACCTCGGATAATCCCCGCGCTAGTTTGACGGTGGCCCTCTTTGGTTCCCTCGCAACGATTATCTGCAAACCCCGCCAGGCCCGGAAGGGAGCAACGGTAGTAGTGCCATCGTGTGCCGAGGTGTGGCTATTGAGGGTCGCCACCATTAGTTCTTCCAGCCCAGCCTTTATCTGCCTATAATACAACTTTGTTCGAACATAGAAGTTGATATGAGCTATCAAGTCCTTGCCAGAAAATGGCGCCCTAAATCGTTTTCCGAAATGGCCGGTCAGGAGCATGTCCTGCAAGCATTGATTAATGCTCTTGATAATGACCGTCTGCATCATGCATACCTATTTACAGGTACTCGAGGAGTAGGCAAGACCACTATTGGGCGTATCCTGTCTAAGTGTTTGAATTGCGAGAAAGGCGTCTCTTCTGTGCCTTGCGGAGAGTGTAGCAGTTGCACAGAGATCGATGCGGGACGATTTATTGACCTTATTGAAGTGGATGCAGCATCTCGNNTTGGATAATGTTCAATATGCTCCCTCAAGAGGACGCTTCAAGATATACCTGATCGACGAAATACATATGTTGTCGAAGTCTAGTTTTGCAGCCTTGCTAAAGACGCTGGAAGAGCCTCCTCCCCATGTGAAATTTTTGTTTGCCACCACTGATCCCCAGAAACTACCAATCACTGTTTTATCAAGATGTTTGCAGTTTAATTTAAAAAATTTGAGTGCTGAGCGAATTACCGAACACTTGAAGTATGTTCTTGGTGAAGAGAAGGTTCCCTTTGAAGAAGCTGGGCTATGGTCTTTGGGTCGAGCAGCTGATGGAAGTATGCGTGATGCCCTGAGTTTGACCGACCAGGCTGTTGGCCATGGTGGGGGTAGTATCACTGAATCTGATGTTATCTCAATGCTCGGCACTATCGAACGACACTTTGTCGTGGACATTTGTATTGCTATGGCGAGTCAAAATGGGGAAAAGCTTTTGTCCTCAGTGGGTCAGATGGCTGAGCATTCACCAGATTATGATGCTGCCCTTGGCGATGTGTTGTCGATATGGCATCAGGTGGCGATTCTACAAACGGTACCAGAGGCTCTGGATCGCGGTATTAGTCATTTTGATGAACTCGCAAATTTAGCTGAAACTGTTTCTCGAGAAGATGTTCAATTGTTTTACCAAATTTGTTTGCTTGGGCGCAAAGACCTACCTTTAGCTCCAGAACAACGGGCCGGCTTTGAAATGGTAATGTTACGCGCTATGGCATTTAGGCCCGCTGAGAACGGACGACCTGTTCCGCTGAAATCTCCTCCTCCCGAGGTGGAGCAACCTGCAAAAAAGCCTGAGCCTGCACCAACCGCCGATGTTTCACATCACTCGGCTGGGATAGCTTATAAAGATCCAAATGAGAGTCTAGATGCTGACGCAACGGTTGAAGAAAATAAGCTCAAGGAAACATTAGAAGCTCTTGATATTGATCTGTTAAATGAAGAGCCTGCTGTCGAGATCACGAATGATGACAAGGTCGAACTTCTTGCTGACAATGTTACTGAATTAGATAAAAGCATAAGTGTCGACTCTCAAGTCTGTGAGGGCGTCAATAAGGTGAGCTTGAACGAATTTCTTCCGTCCCATTGGATTGAAGTGCGGCGACAGTTAAAAATCGGGGCCTCTCTTGGTGAAATAGCGAGTCACTGTCTGTTCACGGCTCGTGTCGATGACGTGTTGCAGTTTATAATAGATGATCAAGAAAATAGCCTTTTTGATGCTAGTCATCAAGAAAGTTTGGGGATCGCTCTCAGTGACTATTTTGATCATCCCCTAACAGTATCTATTAATTCAGGGGTAGCAAAAGATGAGACTCCTAGAGCAGCCAATATAAGAGAAAATAATGAAAGAAAGGCTGCTGCTGTGGAGCGTTTGAATGCAGATCCGTCGGTAATGCAGTTTAAACAGTTATTTAATGGCGGACTCGATGAGCAGTCCGTCGAATCAATTGATTGAGGCAATAATGGATATCAATAATTTAATGAAACAAGCCCAGCAAATGCAGGAAAAGATGGCCAAAATGCAAGAAGAGGCATCCAATGCAGAGGTAACGGGTGAGTCTGGAGCAGGTATGGTACAAGTGGTAATGACAGGTAGGCATGATGTGAAAAAAGTGACTATCGATCCATCGTTGTTGACCGAGGAAAAAGATTTTTTGGAAGATTTACTCGCTGCAGCAGTTAACGATGCGGTTAGAAAGGTAGAATCGGAAACCAAATCAGCCATGAAGTCAATGACAGGCGGCATGGATCTGCCTCCTGGCTTTAAGATGCCGTTTTAAATGATTGTTCCAGTTCGAGGTTAGTCTGTGTACGGAAATTTAATTGATCAGTTGATTGATGCATTAAGGTGCTTGCCTGGGGTTGGCGCTAAATCTGCTCAGCGCATGGCACTTCAGCTACTTGAGCACGATAAGGCTGGTGCTGCGCATTTATCAGCGGTTATCAACGAAGCTGTTGATAAAGTTGGTCGATGTGAGCAATGTAGAACATTAACCGAGCATGCTATTTGTGGTATTTGTAGTAATAGTGCGCGGCTTTCTAGCGAGGTTTGTGTGGTGGAAAACCCTGCTGACCTATACGCCATTGAGCAAGCAGGTAGTTTTCGCGGAAAATACTTTGTTCTTTTGGGCCACTTGTCGCCCATTGATGGAATTGGCCCAGAGCAACTTGGAATTGATGAGTTAATGAAGCGGCTTAGAACCGACCAGGTTAAAGAACTGATTCTTGCTACAAATTTAACTGTGGAGGGAGAAGCAACTGCTCATTTTATCGCGGATAAAGCTAAATCGCTTGGTGTGGCTGTTTCTCGAATTGCTTATGGTGTACCTATGGGTGGAGAGTTGGAGTATGTGGATGGTGGAACTCTCAACCTGGCATTACAAAGCAGAAAGGTAATCTAGTTGTATCATTGGGTGGATTCCGACCAGGCACTAAAAGAGATGCTCAGTCATCTAGTGGGCTGTCATTTGCTAGCAGTGGATACCGAGTTTATTCGTACAAACACCTTTCATCCCAAAATTGCGCTAGTGCAGATTTCTGATGGGGATCAATGTTGGCTTGTTGATGTATTGGCATTCCAGACTTTTGAAAATCTTAAAGAATTGTTGGAGGCACCTCATAGGCAGCTGATATTTCATGCTTGCGCCGAGGATCTGGAGGTCCTCGAATATGCTCTCGGCATTAAGACGTCAACAATTTTTGATACGCAGATTGCGGCTGGAATAACCAATATTGGCTATTCTATGGGATATGCTCGACTAGTTGCGCAGATGTTTGATGTGGAGCTTGGCAAACAGGAGACTCGGTCTGATTGGCTCGCTAGGCCATTGACCGATAAACAAAAGCAATACGCAGCAGACGATGTTTTTTATTTACACAAAATGCACTCATTGCTTGTTAAAGAATTAGAAAAGCAAAATCGCAGTGATTGGTTTGACGAAGAGACCATAGCCTTGCATGAGATGGTTTCTAGTCGAAAAAATACTGATGAATACTATGTCAGAGTCAAAGGAGCCTGGAAGCTTGGAGAAAAATCTCTACGTGTATTAAAACGTCTTTGCAATTGGCGTGAGATGAAGGCGCGGCAGAGAGACAAACCAAGAGGTCATGTGGTTAAAGATGGCGTTTTATTAGAGTTAGCTCGACGAATGCCAACGACACTCGCTAACTTTAATGGGATTAATGATTTACATCCTGGACAGATAAAGCGATATGGTTTGGAATTATTGAGTGAAATTCAGATAGCAGGGGCAGATGAAATGGTAAGTCCGCTGCCTGAGCCATTAAATAAAGCTAATGCTAGTGTGTTGAAGGTCATGAGAAATTGTTTAGGTGATATGGCTGAAGAATTAAGTATCCCCCAAGAGTATTTGGCCAATAAAAAAGAGTTAGAGGCTATTTTACGCAGTGCTATTGATAACGACTGTCAATGGCCTGTGCGATTTACTCAAGGTTGGAGGGCACCCTACGTTAGGCCTGCATTGGAAAAAATACTTGAGAGTGAAGATTGTCAATGAGCCTGTCAAAAACCAAGTTACTATGCGATATTTACAAAGGTAGTCGTAAGGAGGAGATGTATATCTTTGTTGATCATAATGAGGGCCTAAGTAAGGTGCCTGAGGCTCTGTTAGTAAAGTTTGGTGAGCTTAAATTGGTAACTACTCTTTTATTGACTGAAGATAAGACACTTGCTCGCTCAGATGCTAAGAAGGTACTACAAGATATTGCAAGTACGGGATTCTTTTTGCAAATGCCTCCAACGGTATATCCCTTAGATGATACGTTGGCGGAAAATAGCAAGCTACAAAGAGGTTTTTAGGTGGATAAGTTTTGGCAGACTAAAACGCTTCAAGCAATGACTAGCTCTGAGTGGGAATCCCTTTGTGATGGTTGCGCTAAGTGTTGCTTAGTGAAGCTTGAAGACTATGAAACGGGTGAGATAGAGCATACTAATGTTGCCTGTGAGTTGTTGGATGTGGATTCATGTCGATGTCGCAATTATGAGCAACGCCATTCGATTGTTGATGATTGTATTACTCTAGATAAAGACAATATACATACCTTGGGGTGGTTACCTGAAACCTGTTCTTATAGATTGATCTCTGAGAAAAAGCCGTTGCCTGACTGGCACCATTTAGTGACGGGCGATCCAGAATCTCATCATAGCTATGGCGCTTCTTTGCGGGGATGGGTAGTATCAGAGCTTGATGTGAGACAAGAAGATATTCAAGAGCATATTATTCAGTGGGTTGATTGATTATGTACAGTGCAGAGGACTATTTTTGGGGCTGGACAGCATATATAACTGGTGCGCTGTGCCTATTATTTGTGAGTTGGTACCTCATGAGAAATCTTCGATTCTCTTGGGTCAGGCATATCCTTATTATATTGACCGCTATATTTCTGCTTACGCCAGTAGCTGCTTATACTGATGACCCCCGGCTCGCCCCTGCGTTTTTTGTGAGTTTCTATGAAGGTTTCGTGTCCAACCCCGATACGGGCTTCCAGCGGGGTGCTGCACCTATCGTTGCATTAATGGTATTCGGTTCAGTAGGTTATCTGCTGCTTAGGCTGCTTGTGTGGAAAGTAAAAAAACCCAAGGCATTAAAGGCCGAGCATTAATCGTTACCACCATTATCGACCTTTCGTTATAGGCTCTTGTCCTCTGCCAACCAGTAAGCAAACCCGCAGCTAATACTCGTGATCCCAGCGGCCATCAGTACAGTCATCGGATTAATGACAAAAGACGTAGGGACTTGTTGCAAGATCATCTCAAGAGGAAAGTAGGCATAGGTCATAGCTGCACCAATAATAGCGGCACTGCCAGTAATCATAGTTTCCTTAGTTTTAGATAGTTTTTTCCGCCGATCTATATCGACTGCTACGCGACTGACAAAGTCTTTCCCGCCGTAATAGGGTTCTTTTTGTCTGGCTTGCTTAAAAAGATCATCTAAATTTATTGGTTTACTCATCTTGTCTCCTCAGAATTCCAACCTGCAAGATTTTGGCGCAAGGTTATCTTTCCTCGATTAATTGCTGTTTTGACAGTGCCCAACGGGATTTCCATGATATCTGATATCTCGCTATGTGTTAACTCCCGATGGAGATTTAGGTGCAGCGCCATTCTCTGTGTCGCTGGCAGTACCTTCATAGCTCTAGCCAAGTCCCGATGAAGATCCTGCTGGCTGGTCTCTGTCCGCGTCTGTGAGGACGGAGTATCGTCTAATATCTCTACGCCGGTTACTTCACGATTTCTAGCCACTCTAAAATGGCTAATCATTAGGTTGTAGGCAATTCTATACAACCAGCTACTGAATTTAGCGCTACCTTTAAAAGTTTTAATTGATTGGTAGGCTTTTAAAAATGTTTCTTGGGATAAATCATCGGCCAACCCTTCATCCCAATTCGTCATTTGACGAAGAGAATATCGCAGGTCAGATTGATGTCTCTCTACAAGAACGCTAAAAGAGTCCTGACACTGAAGTGTCTGAACTCTTTTGATGAGCGCCTGGTCCGTGGCTGATATCATCTCTTTTACTCAGTACTTGAAGAAGTTTTATCTGATAATTTCCAAATCACTATTCTAGCAATTCCGATACATAATGGAATAAGTGCTACAGTTGCTATATCCCAGTCAATCATTGAACCTAAAAAGATGAACAAACCCAGTCCTATGGCTGTTAATTTAATTCCGCGACTAAGGGTGTTGCTAGAGTTGTCAGCAAGATCTCCTGACTCCATTAACTCTGCAGGTACCTCTTGCCCTGAATCAAGGAACTTTTCAATTAAGGCATTGCGCTGACGACGTTTTCGGTGTTTATAGTAAAGGATTGTTCCAATAATTAGAATTGGGGATCCTATGGTAAACATAATAGCGACGATGGCAATGATTGCTTCAGTTGCGCTGGGTCCACTGGAATCAACATCAACTTCGACCTCGATGCCTGCTTCGATTTCTTTTAAAGTCTCGAGAATCTCCTCTTTTTCTGCGTCGTCTAGATCATCCCATTCCGTTTCAATGAGTTTATTAAATATTGTGCTGATAGCAGTGATGTCTTTGTCTACTCCGTCTATCGAAATAAAGACATGCTCCTCTGATGTTTCTTCATCTTCCCCTAGTTTAAATCTTATTGTNNTGAGTTTCTTCCCATGTTTTACCTTCTTCTGCATCTTGAGGTATGGTCGCTGGCGTATTTGAAACGTGCTCTTCACTCAAACTTGTTTCATTAGCAAAAACAGGGGTTGTTAATGCTGTTGATACCATCCCAATAGGAATGAGGTACAAGGCAATAACGAATAAAAAAGGTTTCAGGCGTCTAGTTTTCATGATTTTCTCCATAAAATGTGATCAAAGCGCTGAAGTGTGCTACTTCAGTAATATGTTAGCATTTTTGTTCGTAAGTACTGTTTGGTCATACTTAGTGTTAGTTTTCTCATTTAAGACGTTCCAATGACCTAATTTAGATTCAAAATAATAATCAGAATAGATTAAACTAGCCGCCTTGGAATTAAATTACTCTCAAATAGCGGAATAAATGCGATGAAATTTACTGGTACTGACAATTATGTAGCGACAGAAGAGTTGCAGATGGCCGTTAATGCGGCAGTTACGCTGCAACGACCTCTCCTCATTAAAGGAGAGCCTGGAACAGGAAAAACCATGCTTGCTGAAGAGGTTGCTAAAGCATTAGGTAAACCTCTTTTAGCGTGGCATATAAAATCCACCACCAAAGCTCAGCAGGGCCTTTATGAATATGATGCAGTTTCAAGATTGAGAGACTCTCAGCTAGGTAGTGATAAGGTCCAAGACATCCGCAACTATATTGATAAGGGTAAGCTTTGGGAGGCTTTTACTGCAGACGAGCAGGTCGTCCTTCTAATTGATGAAATTGATAAAGCTGATATTGAGTTTCCTAATGATTTGCTACTTGAACTTGATCGCATGGAGTTTCATGTCTATGAGACTGGTGAAACCATTAAAGCTGTGCAACGACCAATCGTCATTATCACTAGTAATAACGAAAAAGAGTTACCAGACGCTTTTTTACGCCGTTGTTTCTTCCACTTTATAAATTTCCCTGATCGCATGACAATGCAGCGGATTGTGGATGTTCACTTTCCAAAGATTAAAAAGCAGTTGGTTGATGACGCCATGGACATATTCTTTGATGTAAGAAAGATCCCAGGGTTAAAGAAAAAGCCATCAACTTCTGAATTGGTTGATTGGCTAAAGCTCATTATGTCGGATGATATTCCAGAGGATATTTTGACTAATCGTGATCCAACTAAAGCTATACCGCCGTTGTATGGAGCACTTTTGAAAAATGAGCAAGATGTTCATCTATTAGAGCGGTTGGCATTTATGACGCGTCGCGAAGCGCGATAACCTCAAATTAAATTGCTGAATTTATGTTAATTAATTTTTTCAATACACTTAAAAAGGCCAGAGTTCCTGTTTCAATTAAGGAGCTTCTTGATCTTTTGAGTGCTATGGAGCAGAACCTTGCCTTTGGCTCAGTAGATGATTTCTACCTTTTGGCGCGCACCTGCTTGGTTAAAGATGAAAAATACTATGATCGCTTTGATCGCGCATTTGGAGCATATTTCAAAAATTTAGAAAACATTGACGGTATTGTCGAAGCATTACTTCCTGAAGATTGGTTGCGCAAAGAATTTGAAAAGCATTTCACTGATGAGGAAAAAGCCAAGGTTGAGAGTCTTGGCGGTCTTGAAAAGTTAATTGAAGAATTTAAAAAGCGACTTGAAGAGCAAAAGGAAAGACATGAGGGTGGCAATAAATGGGTAGGCACCAATGGTACGTCACCTTTTGGTCATGGCGGTTATAATCCTGAGGGTATTCGAATTGGTGGGCCAGGTGGGAAGGGTACTGCAGTAAAGGTTTGGGATGAAAGGCAGTACCAAGATCTAGATGACTCAGTTCAAATTGGTACTCGAAACATCAAGGTCGCTCTGCGCCGATTACGAAAATTTGCTCGGGAGGGTTCTGCTGATCAGTTGGACCTTGACGACACTATTCGCAGCACAGCCAGAAATGCTGGTTTGCTTGATATTAAGATGGTTCCAGAGCGGCATAATGCCGTTAAAGTGCTCATTTTCTTTGATGTAGGAGGTTCAATGGATCCCTACGTGAAACTCTGTGAGGAATTGTTCTCAGCCGCTAAGACAGAGTTCAAACACCTAGAGTACTTTTACTTTCATAATTGCCTATATGATTACGTTTGGAAAGATAACCACAGACGCAGAGAAGAGCAGATCGCGACTCATGATCTGATCCACAAGTACTCATCGGATTACAAGGTGATATTTGTAGGGGATGCCTCTATGGCACCTTATGAGGTCACAAGCCCGGGTGGGAGTGTAGAGTACAATAATGAAGAATCTGGCGCTGTATGGATGCAGCGTATGGCTGAAACCTTTGACAAATTGGTATGGTTGAACCCTGTTCAAGAAAAATATTGGGACTACACTCCGTCTATCACTATGCTTAAAGACTTAACCGAAGATAAGATGTTTCCACTGACATTGGGTGGGCTAGAGAAGGGAATGGCTCTTTTGTCTCGATAGTTTACTTGACCCCAGTAGTTCGCCGTCCGGCTAGTAATGTGTCATTAAAAAGAAGAATAATATGTTTATAACAGATGCGGTTACCAAGGCTCAAAAGAGGGTGGGTATAGCTTCTGAGCAACCACTATTGCCAGCTAAATCAATTCTTCAGATATGGACAAATGCGGTATCTGACTCTCCCTCACATCCTGCTTTTACGTGTCTTGGTCAAACTCTAAGTTATGGCGAAATTGACCAGCTATCCCGAAGAGTCGCTAGTTATTTCCAAAAAAGACTTAATTTAAAGACCGGGGATCGAATAGCGATCCAATTGCCTAATTTGATTCAGTATCCAATTGTTGTCATTGCTGCAATGAAGCTAGGGTTGGTTGTGGTCAATACAAATCCCATGTATACCGTTCGAGAGCTGGTGCATCAGTTTAATGATTCCGGTGTTAAGGTCGTTGTTGCTCTAGATCAGTTTTATTCAACTCTGGCAGAGGCCTTGCCTCAGACGAGTATCGAACATGTTATTGTCACACGACCGATAGATCTGCTGCCCTCGCCGAAGCAAGAGACCCTTGCAATTTTGATGAGACTTTTGGGGAAAAGGCCAGCAATTAAGGAAAATAGTACCATTGCGTTTAAGGACCTTTTGACAGTGGGAACGAGTTATACCCCTTACAGTTCCTCGTTAAATGATATATGTGCTCTTCAATATACCGGCGGAACCACGGGAGCGTCCAAAGGTGTTAAATTAACCCAAACAAGCTTGCTCTCTAATATCGCTCAGGCTCTAGAGGTTATTTCCGTAGGTGAAGATTCTCTTAAGTACAGTACTGCCATAGCCCCCTTGCCGCTCTACCATATTTATGCATATTCACTTTGTTTCGGAATGCTTCCGGCTATTCGCGGACATTCTATTTTGATCCCTGACCCTCGTAATATTCCCCTGTTCGTTAAAGCGATAAGGAAGTTCAAATTCGATATATTTTGCGGACTGAATTCTTTATTCGTCGCTTTGTTGCAAGATAAAGACTTTAAACGTCTGGACTTTTCAGGGCTAAAGATGACTTTGTCTGGTGGCATGGCATTAATGACTTCAGTTGCTGAAGACTGGCAGAAGGTTACTGGCTGTGTTGTTAGCGAAGGTTATGGCATGACAGAATCCTCTCCTGTTATTTCCATGAATCCCTCGGGTTTTGAAAAGATAGGGACCGCTGGAATTCCGATATCTGGCACAGAAATTAAAGTAATTGATGAACAGGGCGTTGAACAGCCTGTTGGTGGGGTTGGTGAACTCTGCATCAAGGGCGCTCAGGTGATGGCTGGATATTGGAAGCAACCTGAGCAGACTGCCGAAGTTATCATTGATGAATGGCTGCACACCGGAGATATAGTTACGGTTGACGAAGAAGGTTATATAACCATCGTAGATCGATTAAAGGACATGATTATTGTGTCCGGCTTTAACGTTTACCCCAATGAGTTAGAGCAAGCTTTGACTATGCATCCACAGGTAGCGCAGTGCGCAGCTATTGGCATTCCTGATTCCAAGGCCGGAGAAGTGGTAAAAATGTTTGTTGTAAAAGCCGACTCGTCACTTACAGAGTCAACAGTTGTTGAATATTGCAAAGCGAATATGGCAGGTTACAAGGTGCCTAAGCTAGTTGAGTTTCGCGCTGAGTTACCCATGACCAATGTGGGAAAAGTTCTCAGGAAAGATCTCAAAGCAGAAGAATTAGCCCGATCTTAAATTTTGTGTGTTATCCAAAAAGGCCAGCACCTTGGTACTGGCCTTTTTGACAAGTCCCTAAATTACAGTCTATATAAAACGCAAAGTAAACCAACAGTGGTCAGCACAACGGTATAGGGAAGGGCCATTACTACCATGCGCATATAAGATAAGCGGATCAGCGGTGCTAAGGCAGAGGTCAACAAAAACAGGAAGGCTGCTTGTCCGTTTGGTGTTGCAACACTGGGTAGGTTTGTTCCAGTATTAATTGCTACCACAAGCTTGTCAAAATGGTCTCGAGTAATATCCCCAGCATCTAATACTGCTTTAACTTCGTTAATATACACTGTCGCTACAAACACATTATCGCTGATTGCGGACAAAACTCCATTTGCAAGGAAGAACATACCTGGTTGAACCGCCGGATCTTCCGCAAGAACCCAGGCAATAACAGGAGAAAAAAGATGCTGCTCATGAATTACTGCAACGATGGCAAAAAAGACAACGAGCAATGCGGTAAATGGGAGAGCCTCTTCAAAGGCGTGACCGATGCGATGTTCATCAATAACACCGTTGTAAGCTGTTAATAGGATGATTACCATAAGACCGATAAGTCCTACCGCGGCCCAGTGAAACGCAAGTCCTAACACAAGTATTACCGCGACGATAAACTGTACGATAAGAGATGCGTTGTCATGCTGAGTTCGTTTTGCGGATTCATGGTCACTTGATGCTTGCAGTACTTGGCGAACTTGTTCTGGTAATTGAGCGCCATACCCTAATATTTTGATTTTCTCCAAGAGAATACAAGTTGCTAGGCCGCATACAAGAACTGGCATAGTGACTGGAGACATGCGGACAAAAAATTCTATAAATTCCCAGCCCGCGCGTTCGGCAATCAATAGGTTCTGTGGCTCGCCTACTGTGGTACAAACACCACCCAAAGCGGTACCCACAGCTCCATGCATGATTAAGCTACGCAAGAATGCCTTGAAGTCTTCTAAGTTAGCCTCATGCTCAGATAGGAGTGTTGAGTCATTAGTGTGATCATGACCTTCATCGGCCAGAGTTTTTCCAGAGGCAATCTTGTGATAAACAGAATAAAATCCGACAGAAATAGTGATTAAAACAGCAGTTACAGTGAGAGCGTCGAGGAAGGCAGATAGAAATGCCCCTGAAAAACAAAACATGAAAGACAAGGTTGTTTTTGACCTAACACTGAGAAGAATCTTGGTAAACACGAACAGCAACATATCTCGCATAAAATAGATTCCAGCAACCATAAACATCAACAGTAAAATGACTTGAAGATTTGCAGATACTTCGAGATAAACCGCATCTGGACTCGCCATGCCTAACAGGATAGCTTCAATTGCCAGAAGCCCACCAGGTTGAAGAGGGTAGCATTTCAGAGCCATAGCTAGGGTGAAGATAAATTCAGCAATTAACGCCCAGCCAGCAACTACAGGACCCAATGACACGAGTAGGATTGGATTAATGACTAAAAAAGCGATGATGGATGATTTGTACCAATCAGGCGAATCACCTAAAAAATTCTCTTTAAAAGCTTGGGTAAGCGTTGTTTCCATTAACCATCTCCTTAACATATTTTAAATTAACAGCAGTTGTATTGTACGGTGCTTTACTATTTATCCGCTACTGAATAGATGAAATTTTTTCGTCTTTCGTGGTAGACTCCTCAAAAATGCTGGGTCCCGCGGAACCATAGCTTCACGTCTTGAATATTGCAAGCGGTCACAGTCCAATCCATAATCTTTAGAGGAAACATCATTTTGTCAGTACCCTCAGGTTTGGGTGGGTTTTACGCCGGCTCAACAAAAAATAATACCGAGAAAAAGTGGGTCATAGCCGTTGTGGGTAGTGATGTTCTCTTATTTTCTGACGATGGCGCTAATCCTCGACTTGCTATCTCCTCAGATGAAGCAGATGTACTTAGATTTTTTTGCGAACGACGTCTCTGTCTAGGGCAGTGGCATGGAGGTGATTGCGAGGTGTGGGACCTACTTCCTGAAGCGACGGCCTGTGAAGGATTTGTTCGATCAGAATTACGGTCTTTGCTCGCTCATTCTAATGATGCGGAATTCTCTCTTGCTAGCAGAGCAACTCAACTACTTGATTGGCAAAGAAAGCATCAATTTTGTGGTCAATGTGGCTCCCCCAACAAAATTTCAGCAACTGAGCATTCATTAATCTGTGATAACTGTAATTTAAACCATTATCCTAGGATTTCTCCTTGTGTAATCGTGGCTGTAACTCTTGGTGACAAATGTCTTTTGGCCCGGCATGCGAATTGGCCTGAAGGCAGGCTGAGTACTCTTGCGGGATTTATTGAAGCTGGAGAAAGTGCAGAGCAGGCATTGCACAGAGAGGTTTTCGAAGAGGTCGGTGTAGAGATTGACAATATTCGGTATATTGGAAGTCAGGCGTGGCCTTATCCAGGTCAATTGATGTTAGGGTATATTGCTGAAGCAAAAAGCGAGACCATTAATGTCGATGGCATAGAGATAGCTGAAGCAGATTGGTTTAGGTACGATAACTTGCCATCAATTCTGGCGCCACCGACTATAATGGCTGGCCGCCTTATAAAACAGTTTATTGACGAAGCAGTTGAGCTATATGGTTGAGCAGTCAACACGTCGTGAGACCTAATTAATTTAAATTATTTTTATTTGGGAGTTTTAAGTGGAGTTTCTATTCGAATACGGTTTGTTTTTTGCAAAAGTTGCCACTGGAGTGGTTGCCTTTGTCATTATTGTCAGCGTTATTTTTAGCGCGAGTCAGAAAAACAAACAGAGTCCTGAAAGAGGGCATTTAGAGATAACCCCGTTAAATCAGCAGTTTGAACACTTAAAGGAAACTATGCTGCTAGCTACTGTGGATGAGTCTTTACAAAAATCAGAAGAAAAGAAACTCCATAAAGCCAAGAAAAAACAACTATCGAATGAGAAGAAAGCATCAAAGAAAAATTCAAATACTTCTAGTGAAACAAAAAGCAAAGTCTACGTGCTTAGTTTTGATGGAAATATCAGCGCTAGTGCGGTGGGACATTTGCGCGAAGAAGTTACAGCTGTTTTAACCCAGGCTACACCAAAGGATGAAGTCCTGCTCAGGTTGGAGAGTTCTGGGGGTATGGTCCACAGTTATGGACTTGCGAGTAGTCAACTTGACCGTCTACGTAAAAAGAATATTCCACTGACTGTCTGCGTTGATAAGGTCGCGGCTAGTGGCGGTTACATGATGGCTTGTGTAGCAGACAAGATACTCGCTGCTCCTTTTGCCATCATTGGCTCTATCGGTGTAGTTGCACAGATGCCGAACTTTAATAAAGTGTTAAAGAAACATGATGTGGATTTTGAATTGCTGACCGCCGGTGAACATAAGCGAACATTAACTATGTTTGGTGAGAATACCGACAAGGGCCGTGAGAAATTTATAGAAGAATTAGAAGAAACCCATGAGCTATTTAAAGACTACGTGTCGACCCGACGTCCTCAGGTTGATATTGACAAGATTGCGACCGGTGAAATTTGGTATGGAGCAAGAGCTCAGGATATGGCCCTCATTGATGACATACAGACCAGCGATGAGTACCTGGTCTC
>ENA-UZWX01003791-UZWX01003791.1-metagenome-genome-assembly--contig:-Day-4---50m-contig-3791_pt1 | contig 24785 bp, 22 predicted proteins | sample MGYA00260347_ERZ794907 | MGnify/ENA metagenome assembly ERZ794907 | reverse complement strand
CCATTGGGCATTCGAAGCATCTGGAATGCCATAAATTAAATCTAGAGAAATATTATCGAAGTATTTTATTGCTTCTTCTATGCATGTTTTGGCTTCCTCTGCATTGTGTGCTCGATTCATGAGTTTTAAATCAGCTTCAAAAAACGATTGAACACCAATGGATAATCTATTAATGGGACTTTTAGACAAATCTAATATTCGATCTTTAGATAAATCATCTGGGTTGGCTTCAAGGGTTATTTCCGGATTTTCTGAAACCGCATAATTATTATAGACAGCATCGATTATTAATTGCAATTCTGAATTAGATAATAAACTTGGTGTTCCACCGCCAAAATAGATGGTTTCAACAACAGTATTCTTAAATTCCGATGTTCTTAATTCTAGCTCTTTTACTAAGGCATTAACAAGTTCCTCTCTCTTTTTTAATGATGTTGAAAAATGAAAGTCGCAATAGTAACACGCCTGCTTACAAAATGGTATGTGAATGTAGATGCCAGCCATTTATTTCTTCACTCTATCTTCATTCTGCTTTACAAAAGCTCCCCAACCAGAATAGCTTTTACCAACTTGTACTCTACCTTGATTATAAAAATGACACACAGCTGCAGCCAATCCATCCATAGAATCAAGGTTTTTAGGTAAGGTTTTCAAACTAAGCATGCCTTGTAACATTTTTGCAACTTGCTCTTTACTGGCATTACCATTTCCTGTAATGGCCATTTTAATTTTTTTAGGTGCATATTCCGTTATTGGCACTTCGCGAGACAAACCAGCTGCCATGGCTACTCCTTGTGCGCGACCGAGCTTTAACATACTCTGCACATTTTTACCAAAAAAAGGTGCTTCAATCGCAATTTCATCTGGATGATAAGTGTCGATGAGTTCGACTGTACGTTCAAAAATAAGTTTCAACTTTAAGTAATGGTCGTCGTATTTTTTCAACATCAATTCGTTGAGCTGCATAAATTCCATTTTTTTGCCTACCACTTTGATCAGCCCAAATCCCATAATTGTGGTTCCAGGATCAATACCTAATATAATTTTTTCTTTACTCATCCCTTTAATCGCAAAACTGACAATCACTTAAAGATACTACCAATCCAAAGGTAAGGTTAAAAACACTACCATTAAAAGCTCCCAAACCACTTATAACAGGATTATAATTATCTAAAGATGTTAATCCATACAAATAGGACATATCTGTATAAATTTTTACTTTTTCGTTAATGGTATAATATAATTCTAATCCCATATTTAAGTTTAAATACGTTTGCTTATTGTCACCTAAATCACCTAGTGGTTTTACAATTGATATACCAGGTCCAGCATGTGCGGCTAAACTGAATCGCGCAGGTATAAACTTTAAATACTCGGTAGGATTATAAACAAACTGAGCGTTAATACGAGAGTAATTAATTTTAAATTCTGGAGAATCCTTATCATTTTTAAAACGATTAAATCCATAATCGAGTCGCACTCCATATTGCGATTTTAACATATGTTGAATACCAAGATTTACCGTCGGAAAATTTACTGTTTTTGCATAAGTCCCTTTAACAAAACCATCAGTAGTAGGATAATTAACACCTAGTGAAAACAATGCTTTCCATTTACTTTTATCTCTCTGCTGAGCGTTTATATTTAGTGTCCATAAAACGACAATAAAAAAGACAAGGTATTGTTTTGAATATTGCTGCATCTGTGAGTTTTTAGTTTAATTTGCATCATGCATTACGATGTGCCTTACAAAACTAAACAATTCTTCTTTGTACTTATTAAATTAAGTATAGTTGTTGGTGCTTTTTATTTCATTTATTCAAAATTGGCTGAAAATGAGAATTTACAGTTTAATGAATTTATGTCATTTTTGAATGAAAACGACACATTTTCACCCAAAAACATCATTATTTTACTCATTTTAACCTTTTTTAACTGGTTTTTTGAAATTTTAAAATGGCAACAGTTAGTGAAGTCAATTAAGAATATTTCTTTTAAATCTGCATTAGAACAAAGTTTAGGAGGCTTAACGGCATCACTAATTACACCTAATCGCATTGGAGATTATGGAGCAAAAGCCGTGTATTATGTAAAGCAATATAGAACAAAAATAGTACTGCTCAACCTATCAGGAAATATGGCACAAATGATCATAACTTCAATTTTTGGTATCATTGGTTTTATCATTTTTGTAAATCGTTATCAAATTGATGTTAACTATTATAGCGTAGCAAGATTTGCCTTTATTCTACTTCTGATTGGCCTTTTTACCAGTATAGGTGTAAAGCACAGACGCTTCAAAATTAAAGGATATTCTTTAGAGTACGTTCTCAATTTTATTAGACACATGACTATTAATCTACATTTCACTAATCTATTGTTATCGTTGATACGATATCTTATCTTTTCATTCCAGTTTTATTACTTACTTAATTTGTTTGGAGTAGCTGTAGAATACAACAAAGCTATGGTGGTTATTACAAGCATGTATTTTTTGGCTTCTATAGTGCCATCAGTTGCAATTTTCGATGTGGTTATAAAAGGTAGTATTGCCGTATTTTTATTCGGTTTTGTAGAAGTAAATGAACTTACCATCCTCACTATTATTACATTAATGTGGTTATTAAATTTTATGATTCCGAGTTTGTTTGGAAGTTACTTTGTACTCAACTTTAAACTACCAAAACCACAAGAATAATGCTTACAACATTGGTCATAATCATTATACTCATTTACTTATTGATAATAGGGTTATTAACTTATGGTATTGATAGAGTTAAACATTTTAAACTTCAAGATTTATCTGCAAAGACAAAATTTTCAGTTATAATTCCATTTAGAAATGAAGCTGAAAATCTACCTAATCTATTAGCATCAATTTCAACACTAAATTATCCAAAATCATTGTTTGAAGTTATTTTGGTTGATGATGAATCTCATGATAATTCGGTTTCAACAATTGAAAAATTCTTCGGTGAAAAATCCTCACAAAACAATTTTACTCAGTTAGACAACTATAGAATAATAAAGAATAAACGAACTTCAAACTCACCTAAGAAAGCTGCTATCAGCTCAGCAATAAAAGTTTCGAAATACAATTGGATTATTACTACAGATGCAGATTGTATTTTACCTAAATATTGGTTAAACACATTTGATGAATTTATACAAACAAAAAGTAGTAATTGTATTGTTGCTCCGGTTACTTACAGTGGAGAAAATTCATTTTTTAATCGATTTCAAACACTCGACTTTTTAAGTTTACAGGGAGCTACTATTGGTGGATTTGGCATCCATAAACCATTTATATGTAATGGTGCTAATTTTGCTTATCGCAAAATTTCATTCCAAAATGTAAATGGTTTTGAGGGCAATACCAATGTCGCTAGTGGTGACGATATATTTTTGTTAGAAAAGTTACTAAAACAAGATGCTAAAAAGGTACATTACCTTAAATCTAAAAAAGCCGTTATTACAACAAAACCAGTTAAAGATTTTTCAAGTTTAGTTCAACAAAGATTACGTTGGGCTTCAAAAACAAGTCGATATAAAAATGCGTTTGCAAAAGGAATTGGACTCATTGTATTGTTTGGAAATTTAACATGTTTAGCATTGATTCCATTCGTACTTTTTAATTTGACAAGTCTTAGAATTGCTTCAACACTAATGTTTATAAAACTTAGTATTGATTTTTTGTTGTTATTTAAGTCATCACGATTTTTTAAACAGGAAACACTTCTACTTTCATATATTTTTTCTGGTATACTTTATCCATTCTTTGCTGTCTATATCGCTTTTCTTTCTGTCTTTAAATCTTATAAATGGAAAGACAGAACCTTCAAATATTAAAGCTGTATTGAAAATTTTTGGTAGTTTTACTAAAACCAAGTCCTAAAATCAAATTAAAAAATTTCTATTATTTATTCTTTTGTGTTTTGCTTTTCAGGTTAATAATAGTCAAGAAAACTATATTATTAATGGTGAAACGCTAGAACTAAAAATAGAAATAGATGGTACCCTAGACCTACTCTGGAATATCTTTGATGGCACATACCACTATTTCATAAGAACTGATGATGGCACAATTACTGAATTAAAGAATACTAAAGCATCTAAGCGAAATTATTTAGCAGAATACAAAGAAACATTGAGTGCTGTAACAGGAATGTCCGCAGAAAAGCTAAAATTTACACTTTCTGATTTAAAAACCTATGTTGATGCGTACAATTCTGGCAGGGACACATCATATTCTTCAAATGTAACTACTTCTAAAGTTGAACTAAGACTTGGCTTTTTCGGAGGTATAACTAATCATCCTTTTATTGGAAACCCAGATAATGTTAAAACACCTCTTATTGGCGCAGAACTAGAGTTTTTCGAAGCTAATGCGTTACCAAGACATTCTGGATTTTTACAAGCGCGACACACTTTTGATAATGATGACCTTCCCTATAGCACAACAGAATTTTCTTTAGGCTATCGTTATAGAATTATTAATACGTCATCATTTTCAATCTATGGTCAAGTAAAGTTAGTCACCTTAAATTTATCTGATGTTACTTTTATCGGCGAAAATGACACAGAAATTAGTCAAAACGATACGTCTTTTGATGCACCTTTAATCTTTGGTCTAGGATCAGATATTAAAGTTGGTAAAAACAGTTATATTACTGTAATCTATGGTGAGTTGTTTGGATTATTACTAGATAATCAGGGCAATTTCTCTACTGATATTTCGTTTGGTTGTAAATTTAATCTATAAATGAGTTTACGCAATTTTAAAACTTCAAACCCTATTTTTAAAGCGTATTTCTGGGATGACCGTAAATCATCAACAGTAAAAATGACCGTTGCTGGTATATTTTTCAAATCCATTTTCAGTATTTTAATTATTGCCGTCATAACTGCTTATTTATGGCAATTAAATGAAGCTGGTACACCAATGCGCTGGTTTACTTTAGGAGGAATGTTAGGTGCTATTGTTATAAGTATAGTAATTTCTGTAAGGCAAAATTGGGCACATATTTTAGTGCCGCTTTATGTAGTCGCCAAAGGTTTCTTTTTAGGTGGATTTTCATCTTATGCACATCGCAATTTTCCTGAATTACCATATCAGGCCATAGGAGTAACAATAGTGACATTTTTTGTAATGCTATTGTTATATCAATTTAGAATTATTGTGGTGACCAAAAAACTACGAAGTGTAATAATCACTGCAACTGTCAGTATAATGGTTGTCTATCTTATCTCTTGGATTTTAAGCTTTTTTGGTATTAAATCTTACATTTGGGGCACGTCTTGGTTTGCTATTGGGTTTAATGTATTAGCAGCAATTGTCGCTTCTTTTGCCCTACTTTTAGATTTTGATTATATAGAACGCTATAAAAACAGAGCTCCAAAAAATAAAGAGTGGATTGCAACTTGGGGACTGTTAGCAACTTTAATTTGGCTATATATTGAAGTGTTACGCTTAATGCAAACGTTTGCAATACGGTTTTAGCTTAGACTTCGCTCAGCTACCAATTTTTAATTCTCTTCGTTAAATTTCTTTGAAAAAAGATGCTTCAATAAGCTCAGTAAGACGAATGCATTATTTTATTTGAACAATCACAGGTAACTCAAAGGCAGTAGTGACTTGTTGTCTTCTTTTAATTGCCGGATATATTTTTGGTATGCTTTTTAGACTCAGCCTTAAGAGGCTATCAATTTCTGGAATTTGTGCTGCTGTTTCTGGATTAAGATCAATAGACTCAACTTCTAAACCACCTTTATTATCTATTATAATTTTAAGTCTAATAGTATCATTAACATCTTCTGAAACCACAATATTCTGTGCACTCAAAAACTCATTCACACTACTGATTATAGTATTTTGAAAACAAATTTTACTATCCTCTTTGTCTATAATAGAATCACAACTACTAAAAGTTGGATATGTATCCACCTCGTTCCAATTGAATGTTTGCAGTTCTTCCTCGAGCAAATCTTCTGAATACACTTTTTTCTTTTCAAAATAATTGCAAGAAGTAGCTAGCATTAGAATTAGAAGAAAAACAATTGATCTCATTAGCACATTTCTGATACCGAAAAGTACAATATTTTATCCAAAAAGCTGCAAGACCATTACGCTTTTAGAATCAATAACACTTCCTACTAAATACATGATTTACAATTAATTCTACGTTGACTTAATAAGCTCAAATACAATACGCATATTGTAACATCGTCTTGTTAATTGCGTCATATAAGTGAATTCAAACTATTTATATGGAAGTTTTTTTAGTACTTATAGCACTGCTTTTAATGATATTGGGCATAATTGGCAGCTTTTTGCCTGTTTTACCTGGCCCATTAACCAGTTGGGCTGGCCTCTTAGTTTTACATTTTTCGGATGGAGTTGAATTAAGTCACACGTTTTTAATCGCTACCCTTTTAGTGGCTGTATTTATATATGTGTTAGATTATATAATTCCTGCTTTGGGTACAAAACGTTTTGGTGGAAGTCGTGCAGGTATGATTGGTACAACACTTGGTTTAATTGTTGGCTTGCTTTCACCTATTCCCTTAGGAATTATTATAGGTCCTTTTTTAGGGGCACTTATTGGTGAGATGATTCATAGAAACGATATAAAAAAAGCTTTAAAGGCAGCCTTTGGATCATTCTTAGGATTTATTGCTTCAACATTTTTAAAATTTATTGTGGCTATCGTTTTTCTTGGTTTTTTTATTGTAAAACTATCAGAGCATAATGCCAATTGGTATTAAATTCTGTCCCTTTTTAAAGACATAAAAAAACCTAGTAACATAAACGCTACTAGGCTTAATTTTCTTGCTATTAACTCAACAATTACTTAAAAAGGGATTAATTAATTCTTGTTGACTTCCGTAAATATATGTTAGTGGATTAACTTTTTGTTGTGGTAAAACCGCAGACTTGATGTGGCTAAACCGTAGTTTACAGCAATGACAATAGGTACAAGGGTTTTTTAAAGGTGTAAAAAATGCAACTTTTTAGCATTTTATTATAAATATCCCTTTTCACGAGCCTCTTGGAGTAGTGTTTCGTCCTTTCCATCTGGAACAGAAAACAATAATTTGAGTTGCTTTTTTCGTTTTTCTAAAGCACTTGTTGAAAGTGGAATGTGCTCTTTTAAGCTTTTTGTTTTAATACCTTGTGACAGAAGATATAGAATTTTTCGATTTACATCATCTACATAAATTTCGCTAGTAAACGTCTTTTTGACATAGTTATTGACAGTACTACTATAATACGGCGGAGAATTTAATATTTGCTCAAAAGCATCAGCCAATTCCATTGATGTTAAGTCACTTTTAATTAAAAAGCCATCAGGATCAATTTCTTTAATAATATTATGTATTCTAAAAGATTCATTAAACATAGTGAGAATTACGATCTTAGCATTTGGCAATAGTTTTTTTGCTAATAATGCTAAATCTTCACCAGATGTATATTTTCCGTCTTCGGATGCTGGTAAACTAATATCAAAAAAACAAACATCGTAAGGGGTTCCTTTCGATGCACGTTCTATCATTATTACGGCTGTATCGCAATTATTTGCAGTATCAATAAGCAGAATTTCGTCAGCTTCTTTGGTTGCCATTAATACATTTTGGTAGCCCTCAATAATTATTGGGTGATCATCTACCATTAAAATGTTTAAATGTTTCATGTAATAATATTTATTGTTTTTTTAACATCACATGCTATTCGCACATAACATAATTCAAAAATTATTAAAAAAATGTACTGCCCTCGGATCATGTTATTTGGTTTGTGTAGGGAATCTTTACAATAACAGTTGTGCCATTTCCAGATTGAGATATAAAAGCGATACTTCCATTAATATCATCAACACGAGAGGTCATATTCTTAAGACCAATACCTTTGCTGTTTTTGGTAGTATCAAAGCCATCTCCATCATCCATGATGTCTAAGCAAATTACTTCTTTTTCTAAAGAAATACTAATTTTTATAGTATTTGCATTAGCATGTTTATAGATATTTTGCATTGATTCTTGAATGATTCTATAAATATTAATTTTAGTCTTATTAGTTACTAAATCCCAACTTATATCATCAGTATAATTAAACTCATTTTGTATACCAAAGGCTTGCCCCTGGTTTTCTATGAGTTCTGTAACAATGTTCATAAATCCTGAACCTGAAACAAAATCTGTATTTAACTCATGAGATATTTTTCTAATATCTTCTTCGATGGTTTTGAGCTCTCCAATATACTTTGCTCTGGTCTTCATGGCCTCTTTACCATCCTTAAAATTAATACTGTCTAAGCTTAGGCGCGTCCCAAATAGTCGACCTAAAACACCATCGTGTAATTCTTCTGATACTCTTTCTTTCTCTTTAGCTCTAGCCTCATCTACTTTATCTTGTTGTCCAAGCATCAAATTGTAAATATCTTCATTGGCTTTTTGCTGCACTTGTATCAACTTCAGTTTTCTACTTTTAGCACGTTGAGAAATAACGAGATAGATTATAATTGCTAAAAATGACAGCCCAATTAGTAGAATTATTAAGTATAAATTTCGCTTAGAAATAAGTTCATTTTCAGCTTCGAGTTCATCAGTTTCCAGTTCTAGTCTTGCAAATTTGTTCCTTGCATTTCTTTCAACATTTAGTAGACTATCACTAAGCGCTCTATGTCTTTTTAAATACCTATAACCTTGATCACCCCCTTTAAGATCAGATAGAATTAACAATGACTCTAAAAGTAATTCATTGTTATTAGAATCTTCTGATAACTTACGGCTTTTGTCCGCGTAATAATATGCGGAATCTTTTTCATTTAAATTTGTGTAAAACCGAGCCAAGTCAATGGATATTCCAGTTTTCGCAAGTTCATCATTGAGTGTATCACTTATGTTTTTAGCTTCATAAAACATGGCTTTTAGTTCTGCTAAATTATTTTTATTTTTCAAAGACTTTGAATACGCAAGATTGGCTAAGGCGATAGCATAAAACGAAGGATCATCTTCAAAATAATCACTTTTTTTATCTACAACCTGCTTATAGAGTTCTATTGATTTATCAATATCGCCTTTAGTTTTATATGCCTCAGCTAAATTATTAGTAGAATACAACCTATTATAGTAACCGTACCTCATATCATTACTAAAGCTTAATGCCTTATTGTGATACTCAATAGCTTTGTCATAAGATTTTAACTTCAACGAGATAATACCTATTAAGTTATTTAAAGTCCACAGATTATCTAAGTGGTCTTCATTATTTGGGAGTGTATTAATAATTTTAATGGCTTTTATTGCATTTTCTTCACCACCAACATAATCTTTTTCTGTTTCTTGAATATCTGCAATATTGCGTAACGTTTGATATTGATCTATTTTTAATTTTAGCGAATTAAATAATTTTACAGCCTTGGAATAATAAAAATATGCACTGTCAGTTTTAAAATTTTGATGGTGATAATATCCTAAATTATTGTAGCTGTATGCTAAAGCAACAGTATCGGCTAATTTAGTCGCCAATCTCAAATTGTTATGGTTAATATCCCTAAAAGGTTTATAATTGTCCATCAGCAGATGAACAAAAGACAACTTTCTATTACTCAATAAAATTGTTGAGTCTTGACCTGTTTTTTTGGATAGCTGAACACTTTTTTTAGCATAATTTAATCGCTCCTCTAAAGAAAGATTTTCATTTGCCGATAATTCACGATACTCAATTATTTTATCTATTTCTGTAGAACTAATTTGACTTTGAGCATCAATACTTGTTGCAAAAATTATGAAGATAATAGTAAACAGTCGATACAATCTTAGTTGTTTTAGAATTAACCAGACTTTAAATCTAACAATTAAAATTTAAAATTTAGAACTATTGAAACAACAAAAGCCCTTATTCTATAATAAGAGCTCTAAATACCGATAAATACGTTTACTAACCGTTAGTCGGTTTATGTAATTTCTTTTTGTTAGTAGCTAATAAATCAAAGCCACTATTAGTTTCATAAGTAGGTTGATCATTTAAAATTTCTTCAGAATTAACTCCAGAAATAGTTAATGCAACGACAGCAACTATGGCTAATGTAATTTTCAGGGTCTTCATGTAGTTTTAATTTTAGGGTTAAATAATAGTCAATACTAAATCTTGCAATACGAAATATTGCGTTGAGGGAAGGGAATGGATAATTAACTATCTTAGGTTGGACCTAAAAATTATACTAAAATAAAAACGAGGGAAGTTTCGCTAGACAGCGAGTGCCTAAAAGTAAAATGGATTAAAAATTTTGTAAATAAGTCTTTATTCGACTCATTAAGGGATCGTGAATATACTTGTATTTATCAAACATCCTAGCATTTTATCGTTTAAGTGATGTTTTTTATCGATAAACAACGTTTTGTTGTTTAAATACTCATATTATTTGCATGTAAAATCTAAGTCAAATAACAAAAAAGCATCCCAAACTTCTTTAACAGAAAAAAGGAAAACCTTTCATTGGAATATCAAAAATACTCAGATATTACTATGTTTCAAAGTTAATTTTGAGAACAACACAAGGTCTTTCAATTGCTAAAAAAAGGTACAATTTTTTAAAGTTTTAGGAATTTTTTGCAGTCTGGACGAAATTTATATTATCCCACAACTTACTTATTCCCAAACTTTCCAATCATTTTCAATAGTTTCATTTCTACTTGTTGGTTGTTGTAAACCATTGGTAATGTCCTGAACTTGTTTGCTTACCAATTCATTTAATTCACTAACAGAAATAGTTTCTTTTTCTTTTAATTGATTTAATATGCAATAAGTGAAAACGCCATTTTTAAGATCACCTCTTTCCTGTGCAAACTGCGTACCTGCTGCTGCTGAAATTACTGTAGTTCCTGTTGCTCTATCTACATTATTAAATAGCTCTTTCATTAACTCAAAACTATTCTTCATACCCATTTTTGACTTTTTGGTTCTTAAGCCAATTGAGCCTTTTAACCCTTCTTTATCCTGTTCTAATTTGGTGATTGCTTCTACGTCTTCCTTATCAACTTCACCACTATGACATGCATCTATAAGTAATAGTTTCTTTCTAGAAGGAATACCATCCAATAAATATTCTATATCATCATATGGCAACCCATTTTGCTCTGGTGAATCAAAATTTACATTATACGTTGCTAAATAATAATCTAAGTCCTCACTAAGTAAACCATGTCCTGAAAAACTAATAATAACCTTATCATCTACCTTTGAAGTTTTTAATCGTTCTTTAAGTTCTAAAATATTACTAGTTGTTACACTTTGATTAAACAAGGTGTCTATTTCTATTCGGTTGCCATACTTTTCCTTTAGCTGAACAGATAAGTCTCTAATGTCTTTAACTGAGTAGTTTAAAGTATGTCCTTCTTCTTCATACTTATCTACTCCTATCCCTACAAAGTACAGTTTCTCTTTTATCTCCTGTTTTGGTGTGTAATTCACATACAGTGGAAGTCTATAACTTTCAATTCCATTTATATTTAAGACTGATGTTTCTATTTTATTGCTGCCACTTGATAGTTTAACGTTAACTGTTGTATCTACTGAATGTTTCTGTTTCTGTCTTACAGAAATTCCCTTGTTCCCATAAATAGGAACTTCGTTAATCCAAATATTAAAACGGTCTAGTAAATAAGTACTATCCTGTGCTTTAATATCTAATTTTAATTCAGAGCTATTTTGCTCGTAAGCAATAGTTTCTCTATTACTAAAATCACTTTCTGGTATAGAAAAGCCTTGCTGAAAACTTGTGGTGTCTATATCTAATTTTCTAGTACGTTTTTGCCATGCTTTTTTATAGGCTTTTATCATGGTGGTATCTTTGGTGCCTGTAATATCACCAAGTACTTCTAATACTTTATCCGGACGGTTGTATTTAACATCTAATTGTTCAAATCCAATAGTTTGTAGTCCTTTTATATAATATAGCTTAGATGCTGCTTTTTTTGTTCCAGAATAGTAACCATTTGGTAAAAGCCATAAAGGTTCCTTACTATCAAAAATAAATTGTCTCAAAAGATGTGTTTTTGTTTTTGAATCCCAAAACAATAACGAACCGTCTTCTGGTGTAGTTATAAAATAATTACCATTTGGCGAATAACTTAAATCCTTATGACCTTTTTGACTGAATACTGTTTTATTTAATTTGGTATCCCAAAGCTTAACTACAAACCTATTTCTAAATCTGGTACGATTATTATAGGCTATTATAATATATTTTCCATCTGAATTAAATTGAGCCTTAAAGCCTTGACCATAGAGCCAGTTAACTCCCTCATCAATCGTATGAACAAGCTTTCCTGATTTGGCATCCCATAGATGTAGAATATAATCTGAATAGCTATATCCTAATATTAAATTTCCATCAGGACTGAATTGGATACTATTAATTGGTATTTCAGAATCAAGATCACTTTCTAATACATTCAAAAGTTTTCCTGATTTTACACTCCATAGTTTTACTTTTTCGCTGGCATAATTAGTTAAAAGAAGTTGACCATCTGGACTAATTTTTTCAGTATTTAACTGTTGATAGTACAGCTTTAAATCATCTCTATATTTACCTGATTTTATATCCCAAACTTGAATATCTTCATTTTTTTTCGAAATTAAATGCGAACTATCTGTACTAAAATAAGAGTCATCAGAAATAAACACATTATCTAAAATTTTTCCTGTATCTGCATCCCAAAGCTTTCCCTCATCTGAAGTAATTGCCAGATATTTACCATTTGGACTAAAAAGAGATTTAAGAGTACCATCCGTATCCCCTAATTCATGATGTATTGTTTGTAATAGTTTTCCGGATTCCATATTCCAAATTAATGCTTCATTGGGATTAACTGTCGCAACGCGCTTCCCTTCTAAATCAAAATGACTAAATTTAAAAAAAGTAGTCTTGCCAACTAGTTCATGAATACGTTTTCCTGTTTTTGTATCATATATATATGGAATCTCATCAATAGCTGCCAAAATATATTTACTATCTGGACTAAATTGCACTACATCCCCATTAAGAAAAGTAAAATTTCCTGTTTCTATATCCCAAAGGCCTCCATGTTTAGCAGTTGAACCTGTTACAGTTGCAACAATTTTTTTACCATTTGGACTAAACGAAAAAGAATCAAAAAAGATCCAATCCTCACTTTTAAGTGTTTTTATTAAATTTCCGGAATTAGCATCCTTTAGCGTTATAGTATTATTGTTATCGCCAAATATTGCAATAAGTTTACCATCCGGACTGAGTTGTTCTCCCTTCACCTCATGAGTAGAATCTACCCTTTCCGATTCTAAATCCATTCCAAATAGCTTTCTCAATTTGGTATCTTCTGCCAACAGCCTTCTTAATTCTTCATCTTCAGCCAATAGCCTTCCTAACTTTACATCCCATAACATCGATTTATACCCATTAGTAATTACCAGATTACCATCTTGACTAAAACTAGAAGAAGTAACCCAATCATTATGACCTAGTGGTATTCCTAATTTCATTTCCTGGCTAAATAAAGTAAATGGAATCCAACATAATAGTATGATTGTATATGCGTATTTCTGTAATAAGCTCATATCAATTTTATAAGTTAGGTTTATTAAGATAACAAAATACTCTAGCTCTGTGCCAATTATGTTTATGGTCTATCTAGTATTTTCAAAATTTCACAAAACAAAAAAGCCTCTCCCCTTCGACGCTGCTCAGGGCAGGCTATAAGAAAAACCTACCTGCCACAGACAGGGCTTCTCACTAGTCTTACTAGACTACTGCTACATTTTACTGAGACAACACAACTATCTTGATTGCTAAATTAATAATTAGAATTAATATTACAACCCCTAATAAATATCATAAATTAAATTCTTAGCATTTTATATTTTTGCTCTTAATTAGTTTACTTATGAAATCAAAAGCATTATTATTTGCAGGAATTATTTTATTAATATGTGGCATTCTACTAAGAAAAATGACTCAATTAAATATCTCTGGATTATTTTTAATAATAACTGGCGTTACTTGTAAGTCAATCTACATCATTAAAAAAGTACGAAATGGTGAATATAATCCAGGTAAAGAACTTATTTTTCTAACCTTGGGATTATTAATATTTTTTATAGGATTATACTTAAAAGGCTCTGATCAAAATCTTATTAAACCAATTTATTTGATAGTTTTAGGTCTAACGCTCAAAATAATTTTTATCGTTAGGTTTATTCAGATTATGCGTTTAGGCAAAAACAGTAATACTAATACATAATACAACTAAATTCCTCTGCCAAAAGTATAAGTTTGTTTTTTTATACCTTCTTCTCTACTATAAGTAAATAATCAATCTTAGCTGTAGCACCCATTAATTGAAACGTAGGTCTAACATGCGGAACTATAGAAATAATCTCTCCATGAAGATTATTAATATACTGCTCTAGATTTTCTTGCATTGTTTTGGATTTAACTTCTACGCGATGCACCTTGTATTTCATGATTTTTACATTTATGTTAACAATGAACTATATAAAAATACGTCACAAAGTTTTTCGAACCAATCAAAGGCACAAGTATATTTGTAAAAAAGGGGCTTTGATTTGACAAAAGACATTAAAAAACAAAAAAGCCTCTCCATTAAAGGAAAAGCTTCTCACTAGTCTAAGTTTAGACTACTAGCTACATTTCTGTAGCTCAACACAACATCTTTCAATTGCCAAAAAAAGCTTCAATTTCTTGAAGCTTTAGCAATTTTTAGCGGTCTGGACGGGACTCGAACCCGCGACCTTCGCCGTGACAGGGCGACATTCTAACCAACTGAACTACCAGACCGTTGCGTAATTGCGAGGGCAAATATACACTGCATTTTTAATATCGCAAACAAAATTGATAAAAATTAGACGTTTATTTAAACAAATTTTTGACGCTCTATCATGTAAGTCGTTAGTATCTGATTAAAACCTGCATTAATATCGGCTTCAACATACTTTATTCTATATTGACCGCATTTTAACTTTAGATTAGTAAAGTATGCTTTAACAGCTTTTTCGTAATTATCCTTAATAGTATCTGGATATAAATTGATGTGTTCTCCTGTTTCTATATCGATAAAACGTTTCGGTTGGTTGTCAAAGTTAAAAGTGAGTTCTTTTTCTTTATCAAAAACATGAAATAAAACCACCTCATGCTTATTATACTTTAAATGTCGTAAACCCTCAAATAATTTTTCATCATCCTCCGATGTTTGAAACATATCTGTAAATACAAATATTAACGATCTTCGATGCATTTTTTCTGCAATCTGATGTAAGTATTTATACGTTTCGGTGCACTTGGATACTGGTTTAGATACAACAGCAGCACTTAATTTACTCAGTAACATTTGGTGATGACGCTCACTTCCTTTTTCAGGCGAGTAAAAATCGTAATTATCACTATAAATACTCAAACCAACTGCATCACGTTGCTTTTTAAAGATGTGCATTAAAGATGCACTTGCTAATGCAGAAAAAGCAATTTTATTTAAGTTATCTATTGTGGCTCCCGCGTTTTCTGGATAATGCATCGAACTGCTATTATCAACAATTAGGTGGCACCTTAAATTCGTTTCTTCATCATATCGTTTTGTATAGAGTCGATCTGTTTTTGCAAATAGTTTCCAATCGATATGCTTAGTACTCTCACCTTGATTATAAATTTTGTGTTCAGCAAATTCTGCTGAAAATCCATGAAACGGGCTTTTATGCATACCAGCGATAAATCCCTCAACGACTTGTTTAGCCAATAATTCTAGGTTTTTAAAACCCCCTGCTTTATTTAGTTCTTGTTGTAAATCCATGAGTTACCGAAACTAAAAAAGGTTTGCCGTATAGGCAAACCTTTTATCATTTCTTTTAGAGTATAGACTATAAAAGTGCGTCGATAGCGTCTGAATATGCATTTTTAGGCGCTACTCCTACTTGACGACCAACAACTTCCCCGTCTTTAAAAACTAATACTGTCGGAATGTTTCTTACACCATATTTAGCAGCGAATTCTTGATTTGCATCCACATCAACCTTTCCAACTACAGCTTTACCATCGTATTCTGTACTAATTTCGTCAATGATCGGTCCAACCATACGACACGGTCCGCACCATGCTGCCCAAAAATCTACCATTACCGGTTTATCACTCTTTAATACTGTTTCTTCAAAGTTTGCATCTGTTATTTCTAATGCCATAATATTTATTGTTTATTGTATTCTACTTTTTTAATTATACAAAATTAGTCAAAAAAAGTGCCAAACCTTACATTGGCAGTATTTGATTTGATTATAGTCATATTTTGCTTTATTATAAACTTTTAAGTCAATTAATCATTGCTGTATTGCTACCAACACGGAGTATGCTTTTATCGCTATCCAAAACAAAAACGGCAACACTTGTATTTAAATTAGGAAACTAGTTAAAAGCTCTTCTAAAAAATCCACTGTAACCTAATCCTTTAACTCCATCAATATCAATTGAAGATAACCCTAAATAATCATCTTCCATTGATTGTTTAGGGCTTACTTTGGTAAATTATAAGTCTCATGTCCTAGATTGTTCAAAGGTTTTATGTTTACTATAAATTGAATCTAGAATCGATTGGAAACCTTCGGTTCTATAAAGAGTATCTGAAGTCCTGTTTTTTTCTTCTTTGCAGCCTAAAATAAACACAACTGACCGAGTTAATAGAATCTTAGAGTATTTTATAATTTGATTTTTAATTCAACTTATACATTACATCCTGTGCTTTAAGCTCGTGCAAGAGTTCTTGAGAAATCTTCACCTTTTGCTTACGACTTGGCATATGCACTTTGATTTTTTCTCGGTTATCATATACAACAAAATTTAGTGTATTTGAGCCTTCATGTAGTTTCAATAAATCGTATAATGATGAAATTTTACCTTCACCTAAATCATCAATATTTAATTGTATGGATAATTTTTTAGCATAAGTATCCATTACATCATGTAACAGCTGAAAATTATTAAACTGAATTCTAGGATCTCCTTTTTTACCTGTATCTCTATTCACCCATCCTTCTTTAATAAACGCTCTTACATAAACAAAAGAATTGATAACGAAGAAATGTCTGAATTTTAAGTAATCTTCACCAAAAATTCTAAACTCAAAACTATCTGTATAATCTTCAATGGTAAATAATGCCCAGCCTTTACCCTGCTTACTGACGCGATGTTGCACGTCGGTAACAACACCTCCAAAAGTAACTTCTCTATTCAATACTGAATCTAAATCGTTAAACAATGCAATATTACCATTGCAAAATGTTTTCATTTCTATTTTAAAATCATCTAGAGGATGACCAGAAATATAAATACCTACAACCTCTTTCTCTCGCGACAATTTTTCCATAGTTCCCCAATCTTCACATGGTGGAACAATAGGTTCTGCTATTTGTACATCACTTGCTGCTCCAAACATACTTATCTGCGCAGAATTTTCATTTTCTTGATGCTTGGCTCCATATTTCACTGCCTTTTCTAAAAATGTAACTCCATCTCCATCGTGAGCAAAATATTGCGCCCGATGAGTATCTGAAAAACAATCAAAACCACCAGCATTAGCAAGACCTTCGAATGCTTTTTTATTAGCTGCTCTCAAATCAATTCGCTTCGCTAAGTCGAAGATAGACTTGTAATAACCCTCTTCTTTTCTGCCTTCTACAATAGTTTTTACAGCTCCATGACCAACACCTTTAATCGCTCCCATTCCAAAACGAACAGCATTATCCTTATTTACTGAAAATTTATAATAACTCTCATTAACAGATGGTCCAAGTACTGGTAAACGCATACGTTTACATTCTTCCATAAAGAACGTTACGGACTTAATATCATTCATATTATTAGAAAGTACAGCTGCCATATATTCTGCAGGATAATGTGCTTTTAAATATGCCGTTTGGTAGGCAATCCAGGCATAGCATGTCGAGTGACTTTTATTAAAGGCATAACTTGCAAATGCTTCCCAATCTTTCCAGATCTTTTCTAGCTTTTCCTTATCCATTCCTTTAGCACCAGCCTGTTCGATAAATTTTGGTTTCATTTTATCGAGAACTGCAATCTGCTTTTTACCCATAGCTTTACGCAAGACATCGGCTTCACCTTTTGTAAAATCTGCTAATTTCTGAGACAATAGCATTACTTGCTCTTGGTAAACCGTAATTCCGTAGGTTTCCTTGAGGTACTCTTCCATTTCTGGTAAATCGTAATCAATCTCTTCATCACCATGTTTACGTGCAATAAAACTTGGAATATATTCCATAGGACCAGGACGATACAATGCGTTCATGGCAATTAAATCATCAAAAACCGTTGGTTTTAGATTCTTCATATGCTTTTGCATACCTGGAGATTCATACTGAAATATACCTACGGTTTCTCCGCGTTGGAATAATGCATAAGTCTCTTCATCATCTAATGGAAAATTTTCAGGATCTAGAAGAATATCATGTTTTGCTTTTACGATTTTAACCGTATCCTTAATTAATGTTAAGGTTTTTAATCCCAAGAAATCCATCTTCAATAAACCTGCACTTTCAACTACAGAGTTATCAAATTGTGTGACATACAAATCAGAATCCTTAGCTAAAGCCACAGGGACATAGTTGGTAATATCTCCTGGTGTAATAATTACACCACAAGCGTGAATACCTGTATTACGCACTGAGCCTTCTAATACTCTGGCTTGGTTTACCGTTTCGGCCTGTAGATCTTCACCATCCGAAATATTAAGAAGCTCATTGACTTTTTCTAAATCTTCAGCACGAAACTTTTTGGCAAGTTCTTTTTCAGACAGTCCAAATATCTTTCCGAGTTTAGACATCGTCGGAATCAATTTCGAAATCCGATCTGCATCACCAAGCGGCAAGTCTAACACTCTGGCTGTGTCTCTAATCGATGACTTAGCTGCCATGGTTCCATATGTTATAATCTGCGCAACTTGATTAGAACCATATTTATCAATCACATAATCCATTACGCGACCACGACCTTCATCATCAAAATCGATATCAATATCTGGCATACTTACACGATCTGGATTTAAGAAACGCTCAAAAAGTAAGTCATACTTAATTGGATCTATATTAGTAATCCAGAGGCAATAGGCAACCACAGAACCTGCAGCAGAACCACGACCAGGACCAACAGATACATCCATTTTTCGGGCTTCGCGAATAAAATCTTCAACAATTAAGAAATAACCTGGATATCCTGTGTTCTGAATTACGTCCAACTCAAAATCAAGTCGTTCTCTAATTTCAGGTGTAATATCTCCATAACGCTTTTTGGCTCCTTTATATGTTAAATGCTTTAAATATGCATTTTCCCCGCGTTTTCCTCCATCAGCTTCGTCTTCTTCTTGTTTGAATTCATTTGGGATATCAAAAGCAGGTAATAAAACATCGCGTGCTAATTCGTATGGCTCAATTTTATCTACAACCTCGTCTATATTTACAATGGCTTCAGGCACATCTCTAAATAAAGCCTTCATCGCTTCAGAAGACTTAAAATAATATTCCTGGTTTGGCAAACCATAGCGATAACCACGACCACGACCGATTGGTGTGGCTTGTTTTTCACCATCTTTTACACACAATAAAATATCGTGCGCATTCGCGTTTTCTTGGTCAATATAATAAGTGTTATTGGTCGCCACCAACTTAACATCGTGCTTTTTTGAAAATTGAATCAGCACTGGGTTTACACGATTTTCATCTTCTTGATTGTGACGCATTAATTCGAGATACAAATCATCTTGAAATGTTTCTTTCCACCAAAGCAATGCTTCTTCAGCTTGATTTTCTCCGACATTCAACACCTTACTTGGTACTTCGCCATAAAGGTTTCCCGTTATACAAATAAGATCTTCTTTGTATTGCTCTATAAGTTTTTTATCAATTCTAGGCACATAATAAAATCCATCTGTAAATGCCGCAGACGACAATTTTGCCAAATTATGGTAGCCTTTTTTATTCTTCGCCATTAAGACAATTTGGTAACCGTTGTCTTTTCTGGTTTTATCGGTATGATTTTCGCAAACAAAAAATTCACAGCCTATAATTGGTTTTATAATTTTACCTTTCTTCTCCTCTCCACTTTCTTCCGCTTCGGCATGTTGCGCTTTTACACTTTTATTATGATTACCGACAGCACTCACAAAATGAAATGCTCCCATCATATTTCCATGATCAGTTAACGCCACAGCTGGCATATCTTCTTTGGCTGCTGCAGCAACTAAATCTTTAATACTTATTGTAGATTGAAGAATCGAAAATTGGGAATGATTATGCAGATGTACAAAATCGACTTCGGCTAATTTTGAGACCGCTTCTTTATTCGTTTCGGTTGGAATAGCTTCAGCCTGTTCCTTTTGTAGTCTTTCATTAATTTTAGCACTTTCGCGCTTTAGATTAATATGCTTTAAACCAATGAGCTGAATTGTATCAGGATTTTCTTTTGTGAAATTCTGAAAATAATCTGGTTGAACATCAAGTTGTTCCTTAGTGTATTGTTCTCTTCTAATTAATTCTAAAAAACAGCGCGTAGTAGCTTCAACATCGGCTGTAGCATTATGTGCTTCAGCAAAAGGTGTACTAAATAAGTATTGATGTAATTCTGTTAATGTCGGTAGCTTAAATTTTCCATAGCGTCCACCAGATATCTGACAGAGATTTGCCGTATGTTCTGTACACGTATCTAAAATAGGAAGTTCCTGTAATTGATTGGCAACATCCTGTCGAACAAACTCAGCACCCATTATATTTAAATCGAACTTAACGTTTTGTCCAACTACAAATTTAGTTTTAGATAATGCAATATTAAATTTCTCTAAAACTTCAGAAAGAGACACACCTTGTTCTTGTGCTAATTCTGTAGAAATACCATGAATCTTTTCAGCGTCATATGGAATATTAAAACCGTCTGGCTTCACCAAATAATCTTGATGCTCAATACAGTTTCCCATAGCATCATGAAGTTGCCAAGCAATTTGAATACATCTTGGCCAATTATCTGTATCTGTTATTGGTGCGTCCCAACGCTTTGGTAAACCTGTGGTTTCGGTATCGAATATTAAATACATGCTTTAGAGTTCAAATGTTTTGAGTTCAAATGTTTTGAGTTCAAAGTTTAAAGTTATTTTCTGGCGAAGTAGCAAAAACCGCAAAGAAAAGTTATTAATCTAAACTTTTTAGAATGTCACTATGAGCGCAGTCGAAGAGTCTTGAATAAGTGAAACTTGAAGATTCTCTACTATGCCTGAAACGACAGATAAGTATCAATAAATTAGCTTATAAAATTACGTAGAATTTGTACTTTTTTGAAATGAAGTTATAAACAGTTGTAAACAAAAAACGCTACTCAAAGTGAATAACGTTTTATTATAAGTAATTAATTTTTATGCTTGTAAATAATCAGGTATTCCATTAGCATCTACATCAACTGCATCTACTGGATTTCCATCTGCATTTGGATCTGCATTTTCGTTAATAGTTAAAATTGTATCACCATCATCATCATTATCTAAATAGTCTGGCACCCCATTTCCATCTGTATCGCCAGTTTCAAAATTTGAAAACAGACCATCTCCATCATCATCGTTATCTAAATAATCAACGTCTCCATCACCATCTGTGTCAACTGGATTACCATCAGCATCAACAGCTTCGTCAGCAGTTAAGACACCATCCCCATCATCATCATCATCTAAATAATTTGGTATTCCATCACCATCAATATCATCATTAGTAATATCACCATCTCCATTAAAATCTTCAAATGCGTTTGGAACACCGTCACTATCATCATCACCGCAATCTAAGCCATCAAATATTGCCTGAATACTTCCGTTTGAATCGCCACAAATCTCAATTTGCCTTTGTAAATAAAACAGGTATTGTACACATTTTTCATCAAAATCACCAATAGTTGCAGTAACGTACTGCGATTCTGCCTCAGCAGTATTTGTGATAGCCTGTTCACAAGTTATTTCACAGTTTCCTAAACCATCAATCATAGCCTGTATCGAACCATCTGTATCCCCACAATAGGTTTGTTGAGCTAACAATGTTTCTGCATAAGCAGAACACGCCGCTTCATATTCACCTTGATTAATAAAATCCAAATCTAAAGAGAACGTTGCTTGGTAAGCTATTAAAGCAGCATCTGCATCCATTTCAGTATCCGTACATGTTATGGCATTTGCTGGGAAATCTCCAAAAACTAAAGGTACTCTATAAAAAATTCCATTTGTAAAACCGATTGAGTTTAAACCCGAAGTATCAAAAGCTAAAAATCTATATGTCCCAGTGAATGTTTTTTTAACGAAATCAATTTCCTCAATAACAATTTCTCCTAACTCAGGATAAATTGATATACTTTCATCTGGTCTATTATTTGTAGAAAACGAAGTACCTAACCCATCAATAAATTCTGCTTCAATCGCATTAATATCGCCAACAATAAAAGTACGTTCTGTTGCAGCAGGCACTCTTAGATTCACTATTTCCGAATTATTTATTCCTGTAATAGTTAAAAATCCATTTTCCGCAATACTTGCAGTAAAGGATTTAGCTCTCCAAAGTTCATTCTCTTTATCACCTTGAAAAGCCGGTGTATTAAACTGAACTTCATCACCACAGCTAAAAACTGTTAACAAAACAAGCGTTATAAGGGTAAGTTTTTTCATGTTTTAAGTGGAAATTTATCTTTGCTTCAAATATAACGAAACAAGAATACCAAAAGTATAATAATTTTTGATATAGTGTCTCTCCTTATATTTCTTTTAGCTAAATGGAAATTCTATCAGATAAAGTGAAATATTCTAAAGCAAAATAACAGGAAACACTTGAATTAATGGCTTGGTAATTAAAAAATTGTATTATCTTTGCGCCCTCATTAATAACAGAGGTCGAGAACCTCACTAATTAATTATTATGCCTGTAAAAATTAGATTACAAAGACACGGTAAAAAAGGAAAACCTTATTACTGGATCGTAGCAGCGGATTCTCGCTCTAAAAGAGACGGTAAATACCTAGAGAAATTAGGTGCTTACAATCCAAACACAAATCCTGCAACTATTGAATTAAATGTTGACGGAGCTGTACAATGGTTACAAAATGGTGCTCAACCAACTGACACTGCAAAAGCAATTTTATCTTATAAAGGTGCTATGCTAAAAAATCATTTAGCTGGTGGAGTTAGAAAAGGAGCTTTAACTGAAGAGCAAGCTGAGAAAAAATTTAATGCTTGGTTAGAAGAAAAAACTTCAAAAGTACAAGCTAAAGCAGACGGTTTATCTAAAGCAGATGCTGAAGCTAAAGCGCAAGCACTAGAAGCTGAGAAAGCAGTTAATGAAGCGCGTATCGCTGCAGCTGCACCAGTTGTTGAAGAAGAAGTAGCAGAAGATGTTGCAACTGAAGAAACAGCAGCTTCGAACGAAGAAGAGTAAAAATTTTATTTTTATACTTTTAACCCAGACTCTAATAAGTCTGGGTTTTTTATTACTAAAAGCAAATAAAAGTTTTTTGTAATAATCCTCATAAAAATGAGGATCTCAATAAATTTACATATAACTTAAAGAGATCCTGAAACGAGTTCAGGATGACAAATAATATTTGTCATGAAAAAAGAAGACTGTTTTTATTTAGGCAAAATTGTTAAAAAGTATAGCTTTAAAGGCGAACTTTTAGCCAAACTTGATACCGACGAACCAAATTTATATGATAACTTAGATGCTATTTTTATAGATTTAAGAGGGAATTTAGTTCCGTTTTTTATTGAAAAATCTCAATTGCATAAATCTGATTTATTACGTTTAAAATTCGAGGATGTAGATACTGAAGCTGATGCAGATGCATTAATGAAAACCGAATTATACTTACCATTAGATTTACTTCCAAAATTAGATGGTGATAAGTTCTATTTTCATGAAGTCATTGGTTTTACAATTAACGATACAAATTTTGGTGAAGTTGGTTTAATTACAGCCATTAATGATTCTACAGCTCAAGCTTTATTTGAAATTGATAGAAACGGTATTGAAATTTTAATCCCAATGAACGATGAGTTTATTGTTAAAGTTGATAGAGAAAATAAAATTATTGAAGTAAATACACCAGAGGGTTTGATTGACTTGTATCTTGAATAGATAAATTCCAAACTAAAAATAACAAATTCCAAAGCATACGAATATGGTTGATGGTAAAATTTATGACTTAGAGGAAAGAACATACTTGTTTGCGCGAGATTGTAGATTAAAAGTACGTGAACTAATAAGAACTATTTCAAATATTGAAGATGGAAAACAACTTGTTCGATCCTCTGGATCTGTTGCTGCAAATTATATTGAAGCGAACGAAAAACTTGGAGTTAAAGATTTTAAGTTTAGGCTGAAAATTTCAAGAAAAGAAGCTAAAGAATCTGTCTTATGGTTAAAATTACTTAGATTTAAATTCTGAAGATGAGGATTTAATCAATCTCATAAATGAAGCTGAACAACTTCGTAAAATACTATCTGCTATTATTAACAAGTCTTAGTCCTTTTTTGGATTTTGGGATTTAATTTTTGGAATTTTTAATGAAGCCATTCAAATTCAAAGAATTTACTGTTAAACAAGACCAATGTGCCATGAAAATAGGTACAGATGGTGTGCTTCTTGGGGCTTGGACTTCAATTGAAAAACATCCGTTTTCTATTTTAGATATTGGATCAGGAACTGGTATATTAG
>ENA-UZWX01001453-UZWX01001453.1-metagenome-genome-assembly--contig:-Day-4---50m-contig-1453_pt2 | contig 24807 bp, 15 predicted proteins | sample MGYA00260347_ERZ794907 | MGnify/ENA metagenome assembly ERZ794907 | reverse complement strand
TAATAGTAGGAATGTGAAAAGAGAATATCAAGCATTTTCTTTAGCGATGTGAATATTATGTTTTTCTCTTAATTCGTCGTACCTATTGTTTAAGCGATCAATTACTTTATGTTGAAAATTTAAAGGATGATGCTTCGATATATTTTTTGTGGACTTCATCGCCACATTAAATTGTCTTTCTTCTAAATGATTAAATTTAATTTTCCATTTTTTATATGTTATTCTTAAAAAAGCAGCATCAAGCCAATCTCCTATTTTCGAATCTAAAAAATATTCAGTAATTTTTGTTGCGGTTGGTTTTTTAACCACTTGTAGTTTTGATAAGCCATCAGTAACCGTTTTATTTGGCAAATAATTTTCTACCCATTTATTTTCATCGTAAAATTTATGGAAACTACCGTTGCCATACATAGGGAGTAACGTTGTTAACTCGGTTGCGGTAAATATATTTTTTTCTTCAATCTCTAGCGCATTAGAGCTGATAAAATAATTAACACAGAAATACTTTCTAGAATTTAATAAAAATATTTTTTTATAAAGAATCAGAAAAGTTCTAGCAATCCACAATCGTTTTGGACTCGTAATAATAAAAAAATCAATATCTGCATCATCATCATAATAACCCTTCGATAAAGAGCCTGAAATCCCCACCCCCTCTACATAAGGAAATTTAGAAATTAAACGAGAAATAGTTAAAGCTTTTTGGTATATGTTTTTAGCCATTTTATTTCCTTCAAGCCTTCTTTTAATGAGGGTTTCATTATTTTCCGTTAAGTAAAAATCATCAATTTTATAAATTATATTATCGTTTACCAACTCATTTAAATCTAATTTAATTTGCTCTTTTGATGTTGCTTTGGAAAAGTTAAATATCTCTTCTTCGGTTAAAGGATACTTAAAGAGAGAAAAGTATAATATGGGTTTTAATAAAGTCAATTTTTTTATTTAAAAATATTAAATTAAATCTAATTTTTNNTTTTCTAATTCAGGTTTAAAAACATCAAAAACCAATTCATCGTGAACTTGAAGTAACATTTTACTTTTATAATTTCCTGTATTTAGTTTCTGTTGAATATGAATCATTGCAATTTTAATAATATCAGCAGCACTCCCTTGTATGGGAGCGTTAATAGCGTTCCGTTCGGCAGCACCTCGAACAATTGCATTTGATGCATTGATAGCATTTAAATACCTACGTCTATTCAAAACAGTTTGAACATACCCATTTTCACGAGCAAAATCGACTTGTTTACTCATAAAACTTTTAAGTTTTGGATACGCAGCGTAATAGGTTTCAATCAACTCTTTAGCTTCTGAACGAGACAAATCTGTTTGATTACTTAATCCAAATGCCGACACTCCGTAAATAATTCCAAAATTTACTGTTTTCGCATTACTTCGTTGTTCTTTACTTACTTCGTTCAAGTCAACATTAAAAACACTAGCTGCCGTGGAAGCGTGAATATCTTCACCCTTGGCGAAGGCCTCAATCATATTGGTCTCCTCACTTAAGGCTGCTATAATTCTTAATTCTATTTGAGAATAATCTGCTGCAAGTAACACATAATCTTTATTTTTTGGAATAAAAGCTTTTCTAACTTGTCTTCCTCTTTCTGTTCGAATGGGGATATTTTGTAGATTAGGATTGTTACTACTCAATCTTCCCGTTGCTGCAACTGTCTGCATGTAATCGGTATGGACTCTACCCGTTGTTGGTTCGACTTGTATGGGTAAGGTATCTATGTAAGTGCTTTTTAGTTTAGCGAGTCCACGATATTTAAGAATATAGTTTACAATTTCATGCTCTTTTGCTAAGTAAGAAAGAACATCTTCAGCGGTAGAGTATTGTCCTGTTTTTGTTTTTTTTGGTTTATCAACCAATTTCATTTTTTCAAAAAGAACAATTCCTAATTGTTTTGGGGAAGCAATATTAAATTCCTCATCTGCTAATTCATAAATTTTTGAAACCAATTGAGCGATATCTTTATCTAAATCTTTTGCCAATTCTTTTAAAAAAGGGACATCCAAATTAATTCCCTCTAATTCCATTTCTGCTAAAACACGTAGTAAAGGAATTTCAATTTCGTCAAATAGTTTTTGTGTATTTGCTTCCTTTAATTCTTTTTCAAAATGTTTTTTTAATTGAAGCGTAATATCTGCATCTTCAACAGCGTATTCCGTTATTTTTTCCAGGGATATATCTCGCATAGAAAGTTGATTTTTCCCTTTTTTTCCAATGAGTTCAACGATCGAAATTGGCGAATAGTTTAAATAGGTTTCAGCTAGCACCTCCATATTATGTCTCATATCTGGATTAATTAGATAATGAGCAAGCATGGTGTCAAATAGTTTTCCTTGAACAGATATGTTGTATTTTGATAATACTTTAATATCATATTTTAAATTCTGTCCAATTTTCTGAATCGATTCGTCTTCAAAGAATGGTCTAAGTATTTCTATTAATTCTTGTGCCTCGCTCTGATTTTCAGGAAAAGAAAGATAAAACCCTTTTCCTACTTCCCAAGAAAACGCGATACCAACTAATTCTGCTGTGATTGGATTCAGCCCCGTAGTTTCAGTATCAAAACATACCGATTTTTGTTTCAATAAATTTTGAATAAATAATTTTGTTCCCATACCCGGTTGAACAGCTTGATAAAAATGCTCGGTATTGGCTATGTTTTTTCTAGTAGTGTCAAGTGAGTTTTCCGTGGGTTCTCCGTCACCTCCAAAAAGAGAAAATTGTCCGTGACCCGCCGAAGATGGCTCACTTTTTTTTATTGGAGATTTAACCTCCTTAGTAATCTGTTCATTTGCTGTTGAAACTGTTTGAGTGAATGTTTTGGTGAAATTGTCGATTAATCGTCTAAACTCTAACTCTTGAAAAAGAGTTGTTACAGCTTTCATATTTGGTTGAGACATTTCGAAGTTTTGTTCATGAAACTCAACAGGGACGTCCAACATAATAGTAGCTAATTGCTTGGAGAGAACTCCTAAGCTTTTGTTTTCCTCGATCTTTTCTTTCATTTTACCCTTAAGTTCCTGGGTGTTTTCTAATAGCCCCTCCATGCTTCCGTATGCAGCAAGAAATTTTTTAGCGGTTTTATCTCCAACACCTGGTAATCCTGGAATATTATCACTGGCATCTCCTACCATGCCTAAATAATCGATAACCTGCTCTGGGCGTTCAATATCAAATTTTTTCTGTACCTCAGGAATCCCCCAAGTTTCATAGCCGCCCCCAAACATTGGGCGATACATAAATATGTTATCAGAAACTAATTGTGCGAAATCTTTGTCAGGAGTTACCATAAAGGTTTTAAAACCTTCTTTTTCTGCCTTTTTAGCGAGTGTTCCAATGACATCATCAGCTTCAAAGCCTTCCTTTACCATAATCGGAATATGCATGGCTTTTAAAATATCATAAATATAGGGGACAGCAACTTTAATAGCGTCCGGAGTTTCGTCCCTATTAGCTTTATATGCAGGATAAGCTTCAACTCTAGCTTTACTTCCTCCTTTATCAAAACAAACCGCTAAATGATCAGGACGTTCTCTTTTAATAACATCTAAAAGGGAATTCATAAAACCCATAATAGCAGAGGTGTCAAGACCTTTCGAATTGATTCTTGGATTTTTAATAAAGGCATAGTAACCTCTAAAAATTAAGGCAAAAGCATCAACTAGAAATAGGCGTTTTTGATCAGACATACTTAGTTATTTAATTTTATAAAGCTACTAAACTTATTCATTCAATTAAAAATAACTTTAATTATTTATAAACGAATTTTGTATCTTTTTAGCATAAAAATTTAACAATGAAAAAATTTCTTTTTTGTATAATTTCTTTACTAATTTTTAGTTGTACAAGGGAATCTAAAACACTTTCAACTTTAGATGGAAAAAAACTAATTAATTATGTTAACCCATTTATAGGTACGGGTGGCCATGGGCATACCTATCCTGGGGCAACCATGCCATTTGGAATGATGCAACTAAGTCCGGATACTCGTCTTGAAGGTTGGGACGGTTGCAGTGGCTATCACTACAGTGATGCGTATATTTATGGGTTTTCACACACGCACCTTAGTGGTACAGGCGTAAGTGATTATGGAGATATTTTATTAATGCCAACCAATGCAATAAATTTTCATAACGGCGCTGACGGTAAAAAAGGATACCGTGCTCATTTTTCGCATGAAAATGAAAAAGCCTCTCCAGGATATTACAAGGTAAAGTTAGACAGTACCCATATAGAAGTGGAATTAACGGTTTCGAAACGAAGTGGAATTCATCAATATCAATTCCCCAGTGCTGAAAATCAAATCGTAATTTTAGATTTAATTCATCGTGATAAAGTATTGGATGCAAAAATTGATAAAATTTCAACTACTGAAATTCAAGGGTTTCGCTTTTCTGATGCTTGGGCCAAAGATCAACGATTGTATTTTTATTTGAAAACGTCCCATCCATTTATCGATCAGGTACAATCACCATCTGCTCAGGGAAGTTCAGGTGCAAGAAAATCAGCGTTAACTTTTATCAATCCAAACAACGAACCTGTCATTATTAAAATTGGAATCTCAGCGGTTGATGAAGCTGGAGCACGTCAAAACCTAGAAACGGAAATAGGTTCGCTAACATTTGATGAAGTAAAAAAGAAAGCAGAAACTACTTGGGAAAAACAATTAAAAAAAATTGTAATAGAAAGTTCAAGTCAAGATAATCTAACTAATTTCTACACCGCTATGTATCATGCCATGATTGCTCCAAATTTATATCAAGATGTGGATGGTCGGTACCGTGGTATGGATTTAAAAATTCATCAAACAAATGAGTTTGATTATTATACGGTGTTTTCTCTTTGGGATACTTACAGAGCAACGCATCCTCTTTACACGATCATCGAGCAGGACAAAACCAATGATTTTATCAACACTTTTTTAGCAAAGTATGAAGAGGGAGGGATTATGCCTATTTGGGACTTATCTGCAAACTACACCGATTGTATGATCGGTTATCATGCGGTTCCTGTAATTGCCGATGCTTTTTTGAAAGGAATACGAGGGTATGATACCGAAAAAGCTTTTGAGGCGATGAAGCATAGCGCCTTTCAAGACAAGCTAGGGCTTAAGTCTTATAAAAAAATGGGTTTTATTCCGATGGAAGAAGAAAGTGAATCGGTTTCTAAAACATTAGAATACGCCTATGACGATTGGACGATTGCTCAAATGGCAAAAGCCATGGGTAAAGAAGATGACTATCGTTTGTTCTCCAGAAGGGGACAGTATTATAAAAATATTTTTGATCCCGAAACTAATTTTATGAGAGGAAGATTCCGGAACACTTGGTTTTCTCCCTTTGATCCATTCGAGGTGAACTTTAATTATACCGAGGCGAACGCATGGCAATATAGCCTTTACGTGCCTCAAGATATTTCTGGCCTAATGAGCCTAATGGGAGGTAAAAAGAAGCTTGAAAATCACCTAGATACGATGTTTTCTGCTCAACTTGAAACATCAGGACGAGATCAGCCAGATATTACTGGATTGATTGGACAATATGCGCATGGAAATGAACCAAGTCATCATATGGCATATCTTTATAATTATGTAAATCAACCCGCTAAAACTCAAGAAAAAGTTCATCAAATACTAACAGAACTCTATAAAAACGAACCTGATGGTATCTCAGGAAACGAAGATTGCGGTCAAATGAGTGCCTGGTATGTTTTAAGTTCAATGGGTTTTTATCCGGTAACTCCTGGATCAAATGAGTATATTATTGGGACGCCACTTTTTAAAAAAACCACCATCAACCTTGAGAATGGAAAGCAATTTACAATACACGCAGAAAATGTTTCAGCAACTCATATTTATATAGAAAAAGCATTTTTAAATGATGTAGAACTTAATAGAACTTATTTAAAACACGATGAAATTATGAGAGGAGGTCACCTAACTTTTCATATGAGTAATACTCCTTCCGAATGGGGAACTGATGAAGGACAAGAGCCAATAACTACAATCAAAGAATATCCTATTACACCAGCCCCCTTTATTTCTGGAGGCGATATAGCTTTCAAAAATAAAACGATGGTATCTTTAGCTAATTCAATGAAAGAGGCAATTATTTTTTACAGTGTAGATTCTGAAAATTTTAAGGAGTATTCTTCACCTATTCAGATTACAGAGGCGAGAAGTTTTAAAACTTACGCAACGTATAATGGAATTAATAGCGATACCATTAAAACTGATTTTTATAAAATAAATCCGAACAGAACTATAAAATTAGAAACCGAATATGCTAATCAATACAACGCCGGAGGGAATGATGCCCTTATAGATGGTATTCGAGGATCTTCAGATTTTAAAACAGGATCCTGGCAAGGTTACCAAAATAAAGATCTAATAGCAACCGTCGATTTAGGCAGTTTACAATCTTTTGATACTGTAGAAGTAAGTTTCTTAGAAGATCAACGAAGTTGGATATTTTACCCAACAGAGGTTGAATGTTACGTAGCCATCAATAAAACATTTCGTAAAATTTCACCTACTTATAAAATCGACTCTCAACGTGCTTCTTCAGAGACTAAAATTAAAACGTTACAGTTTAACCTAGAGAATACTGCTTCTAGATATATAAAAATCATAGCTAAAAATTTAGGGGATTTACCGGCTTGGCACCTTGGAGCACCTTATCAGGGTAAAGCATGGATTTTTGTTGATGAAATTGTAGTCAAGTAAATTAGAAACACAGTAAAAAAATATCAATTTTTATTATAAAAATTTGATAAATGATTTTTACATTTTTTATTCTCATAAATGGAAACACTAAAGTACTCGTGAATTGAATAATAACCAGTTTCACCTTTTTTATTTATAGCGATGTAGCCAACTTGGAAATTCTCAAAATTTGAGTTTTTAACAACAATTCTTCGTATTGCTTCTTCACAAGCTTCTTGGGGGCTATTGCCTTGCCTCATTAACTCCACAATTAAAAAACTACCGACAGTTTTTAATACTTCTTCTCCCATGCCAGTGGCAGTAGCACCACCAATTTCGTTGTCTATAAATAGGCCAGAACCGATGACTGGAGAATCTCCAACTCGACCTGCCATTTTATAAGCTAAACCACTTGTCGTACAACCTCCAGAAATATCTCCATTTTTGTCAATAGCCAACATTCCTATCGTGTCGTGATTTTCAATATTTATAACGGGATAATAATTAGCAACTTTTTTCCATTCTTCCCAAGCTTCTTTAGATGCTTGAGTCAATAAATTAGTTTTTTTATGGCCAGAAGAAACAGCAAATTCTTCAGCTCCCTTTCCAGCTAACATGACATGAGGTGTGTTTTCCATAACTTTTCTTGCTACTGAAATAGCATGAACGATATTTTGCATGTAAACGACCGCACCATAATCTCCATTTTTATCCATGATACAAGCATCTAGGGTTACGTTACCATCACGATCAGGTCGGCCGCCATAACCAACAGATTGATTTTTTGCGTCAGCTTCCTCAATCATACAGCCCTGTTCTACCGCATCTAAAGATGAATACCCTTCTTCTAATAATTCACCTGCTTTAAGAGTAGCATTTGGAGTATTCCAGGTTGAAATTACTATTGGGAAATTTTTAGCAACTCCACTAACTAAACGCTCCGATTCCTTATGCTCTTTTGAGTTTTTAGCAATTAAATTGGACCCAACGGCAACACCAATACCAGTTAGCGATGCTCTTTTTAAAAATTTTCTTCTTTTCATATTTGCTGGCTTAGATTTTAAAAGTAATCATTTTATTAAAAACAAGTTAAATTAGGTAAAACTTCACAAATGTTATATGAAACCTACTATATTTAAAAAAAAATATAGGTTCAATGCGCTGGTTTATTTTTATCTTAATTTACACTCTGATTGATTTGTATGCTTTACAGGCAATCAGGACACTCACAAAAAATTTTTGGATCACAGGAATCTATATATTGGTCTCTCTAGTAGTTATCATTTCATTGTATTTTTTATTGAATTCAAATAGTTCGACTCATTTTTCTCAACCCCCCATAAGCTATTTGTTTGGGTTGTTTTTAGCATTATTTATTCCAAAACTACTTATAATTATATTCATGTTTGGAGAAGACATGATAAGACTATTAGCGGGATTTTATTTGAAAATATCTGCAAGTGAGCAAAACTTTCACATTCCTTCTAGAAGAAAATTTATAAGCACGCTAGCTTTAGGAATTGCTGCAATTCCTTTTTCCACTTTGTTATATGGAATGATTAAAGGGAAATATAACTTTAAAGTGTTAAAATATGAATTGGAGTATACTGATTTACCGGAAGCTTTTGATGGTTTTACCATGACACAAATAAGCGATATTCATAGCGGTAGTTTCGACAACAAAAACAAAATTAATTATGCGGTCGATTTAATAAATAAACAAAAGAGTGATGTCATATTTTTTACTGGAGATTTAGTAAATAATGTTGCTGATGAAATGGATAGTTGGAAAGAATTGTTTTCTAGTTTGAAAGCAAAAGAAGGTGTTTTTTCTGTATTAGGGAATCATGATTATGGAGATTATGTTTCCTGGAGTAGCAATGAGGAAAAATTACAAAACCTTAATAAACTTAAAAAAATTCAGTCCGAAATGGGATGGAATTTATTGTTAAATGAAAATTTTTTAATTAAAAGAAAAAATCAAAAGATTGCAATTATTGGAGTTGAAAATTGGGGTGAAAATGGATTCAAACAAGTCGGAGATTTAGATGCAGCTTGCAGAAATATTAACAATAATGATTTTAAAATTTTACTAAGTCATGACCCTACCCATTGGAAAGCTAAAGTTAAAAGTGACGAGCGATATTTTCATTTAACGTTAAGTGGTCATACGCATGGAATGCAATATGGCATCGAAATACCAGGTTGGATAAAATGGAGTCCTGTCAAGTATAGGTACGAGAACTGGGCTGGTATATACGAAGAAAAAGGGAGGTACTTAAATGTTAATCGTGGATTTGGATTTTTAGGCTATCCAGGAAGGGTTGGAATATGGCCAGAAATTACCGTAATAAAGCTCAAAAAAAAGGCTCCTCATGTATAATCTATTGAAAACACTATATTTGCAGAACAGTTTTTTACCAATACTAAAAAATTATGTCAAAATTTGGAGAATTAATTGAAACGCATGTTCCTGTCTTGTTTGATTTTTATACAGACTGGGACGAAGCATCCAAAGAGATGCATCCGGTACTACGAGATGTTGCGGCTGCTTTAGGTGATAAGGCTAGAGTCATAAAAATTGATGTCGAAAAAAATGAAGAGTTATCTAAAGCACTCCGTGTAAAAGGATTACCCACATTAATGATTTACAAGCAAGGTGAAATGAAATGGCGCCAAAGTGGTGAACAAGACGCAAATACACTCATTGGTCTTGTCAATGAATATGTTTAAATAATTCTACTGTTATAAAAATCAACAATCATCAAATAAATTTTGAAATTATACAGGGTTACTAATAACTATCACTAATTTAGAGAGTCTTCTATATCGTCATTTAAGAGTTCTTCATTGATATCCAACAAATTACTCTCGTTATCCGAAAAATTGAATTTTTGAAGATACTCATTAAACTTCTCAGCTTCAACGACTGTGTATTCCTGACGATCAAATGAGGCTAAAACATCTAATAATCCTCTGTAGCGTCCTAAATCACTAAATATTTCATCTCCAATAGCTTCTTGTTTACTGTAACTTAATTTACTGTAAAAGAATAAATGTTCCTGATAATGTTTGACTACTGATTGGTATACTGCTCGCGCTTTTTCAACTTTATTTAATTGATAGTAGTACAGAATAAAAGGTTCCAGTAGGGAGTAAAATTCAAAATAATCTACAGGCATTTTTTCCATCGCTAAATCCAGGACTTTCTCTGCTTTATCATTTTGGCCATCTTCAATCAATGCATTTGCTAATCTAGAGAGTGTGCTTCTGTAAGTTATTCCATTTCTTCTTGTTTCAACATCATGATAAATAGTTGAATCACCACTATTTCCCCATTTCCAATTCATAACAATATTGTACATTTTATCTACGTCGATTCTTCCCATTTCGTAGGGATTATTTTTGTTCAGAGGTGTTCGAATAGGAACAAGTTTATATAAAACACCATCTAATTGTAAAAATTCTTTCATCCAAATATAATCGTCATCACCAAAAGCACCCCCACTAAAATAAATAGGTCGCTCCCAATTATTATTTGCAATAACATCTAACATTAGAAGTCTATTTTTATAAAGGACATCTCCTTTTAGAGTAATATGTATGTAGGGCACTATTTTATCAGCATCTTTAGGGTCAACAATCCCATTTTTAAGAACAGCTTCTTTGTCTACAGGAATTCTAATGACTTTTGTTGGAAAAGTATTTACCCACTGTCTACTTTCTAATTCTACTTGTGTTTTTTTACTATCATTAGCAACAAAATCCATCCAGTCTTTGATATCAATAGTATCCTTTCTTGTTTTTTGAAAAAACAGAAAATCTCTTGAGCCATATTTATATTTATCATGGCTTAGTTGAGAGGGAATAGGATCGCTATCAAAAGCTTTCTTTTTCATGTCATCAATGTACCAATCGGTCTGAAAAAGACTAGTATTAACAATTCGAACATCTTGCCGGTACCCCTCAATTCCTTGGGCATACCAAAGAGCAAAGGTGTCATTATCACCAATAGTAAATATAATTGCATTTTTATCACAAGAGTCTAAATACATTTTTGCCATAGATTGTGCAGTATACCTGTTGGATCGATCATGATCATCCCAGTTTTGTGATCCCATCAAAACAGGAACTGTTAAAGCAGTTAACACTAAAACTATCGGAACGGCTAATTTTGGTTTTATTTTTTCTTTGACTATTTCAAACAAAGCGTACACACCAAAGCCAATCCACATCGCAAAAACATAAAAAGATCCGACTAGAGCGTAATCTCGTTCTCTTGGTTCGAAAGGCCGCTCATTTAGATAAACCTTTAAGGCAATACCTGTGAAAAGAAAGAAAATTAAAAGCACCCAAAAGTTTTTGGGATCATTTCTGTAATGAAATAAAATTCCAATAATTCCCAATATAAGAGGCAACATAAAATAGGTGTTTCTAGCCTTATTATCTTTTGCATCACTAGCTATAAATTCCTGAGGACCTAATCTTACATCATCAATAAAATTTATCCCTGTAAGCCAATTACCGTGCAAATCAGTATATTCTCCTTGTTTGTCGTCTTGCCTTCCACTAAAATTCCACATAAAATACCTCCAATACATATATCCAAATTGGTATTCAAACATGTAAGAAATATTTTGTAGAAATGTAGGTTTTTGAATGTCTAAAAAAGGACCAAAATCTTTTAAAAAATCATCTAGATCCTCAACACCAGCATTGCCTGATCTGATATCCTGATTAAAATCTTTTACAATATCGATTAATCTGGATTCTCCTAGATATTCTCTTTTTATGGTAAATTCAAGGCCATGGGTAAATTGCATGTAATTGGTAGCATGTTCCATACTCCACATTCTTGGAAAAAAACCTTTTTGGGCATCATCGGTATTTTGTGAAGCATTTACGAAGTCGTTCACTATTATATACTTCCCGTTTTCTTCGTCTTTTTCAAATTTAGGCTTATCGTCTTTATAGGGTTTCGTTGGATCTAAGCCTACATATTTTTCCGTAAATAAAGGGCCATAAAAAAGATGTGTTTCAGGGTATTGTTCTCTGTTATAATAAGCTAGTAATTCCCTTGCATTGTTTGGATTGTTTTCATTAATCATTGTTCCAGCATTGGCTCGAACAGGAAGCATTATCCAGCTAGAAAATCCAATAAATATAAACAATATAGATAGTAGCAAGGTGTTAAGTTTTATGTATTCCTTGCTTCTTGTAAACTTCAATAAATAATAAAATAATCCAATAAAAATAAAGCCAGCTATAATAGTCCCTGAGTTAAAGGGAAGCCCTACACTGTTTACAAAAAATATTTCTGATGCACTGAAAAATTTGAGTGTCATGGGAAGCAACAACTTAAATATGAAAAGTAAAATAGCTACCATCACGATATTGGCAACTAAGAAATTTTTTAGGGTAACCGATTTATAATTTTTAAAGAAATATAACATTCCCATAGCAGGAATTGTTAAAAGTCCCATAAAGTGAACTCCAAAGGACAGGCCAATTACAAATGCGATTAAAATGACCCATCTGTCGCCCCTCGGTGTATTCATATCTCTTTCCCATCGCAGTGCTAAATAGAATAAAACGGACATAATAAAAGTTGCCATTGCATACACTTCTGCTTCAACCGCGTTAAACCAAAAACTATCTGAAAAAGCAAATGACAGGGATCCTACTACTGCACTACCTAAAATCATATAATTATTTTCTTTTGTCAATTGAATCTTTTTTGAGACAATAGTTGTCAACAAAAGGGTTAAGGACCAAAACATAAAAAGTATGGTAAAGGCACTAGCAAAAACGGACATTAAATTTATGGTCAGGGCAATATGTGTAGCTTCCAAAGCAAAAATTGAAAAAAATGCACCCATAAGTTGATATAATGGGGCCCCTGGAGGGTGTCCAACTTCTAAATTACTAGAAGTGGTAATGTATTCTCCTGCATCCCAAAAACTAGCGGTTGGCTCGACAGTTAACCAATAGGTGATAAGTGCTATTGTAAATACAAACCATCCTAGAATATTGTTCCATTTTTTAAAATTGAAGGAATCCATAAATAATTATATTTTTATTTGGAGCGAATTTACTAATAAAATAAAAGCTCAGATAAAAAAATAACGTTTTAATGCCTTCATATATTTTTATATTAAATATAATATTTATTAAAAAATATTTGTGCAAGCCAAAGTTTGTATTAAATTTGCATCCGCATTAAGGTATTGGCCCATGGTGTAACTGGCAACACGTCTGTTTTTGGTATAGAAGAGTCTAGGTTCGAGCCCTAGTGGGCCAACAAAATTTAACCCAATTCATTTAGAATTGGGTTTTTTTATTGTTTAAAGAGTTACGGTTACATTTTAAAAGTCATAACAGGCATATTGGCATGATTTACAAGATCCTCACTAATGCTTCCGTTAAAAAAATGAGCGAGCCCACTTCTGCCATGAGTCCCCATACCTATTAAATGTGCGTTAGTTTCGCCCGCAAAATTGAGTATTCCCTTTTCGATTGATATGTCATTGTAAATGTGAATATTAAAATTAGTTTCATCCATGCCTTTTAAAAATCTTTTGATTTTACTATTGATTTCTTTTGTTGTTTTGAAACTACTAGGGGTATTTATATAAAGTAAATTTATAAAGGTGTTAGTTTTCTCGGCAAATTTTATTGCTTGGTTAAAAGGGGTTTTACACTCTTCTGAAAAATCTGTAGCATATATAAAATTTTCAGTTTTAAAATTCTCATAATTATTTTTGATGACTAAAACCGGGACGTTGGAGGTGCGAACTACTTTTTCGGTATTACTCCCAATAAACATTTCCATAAATCCGTTTGTGCCCTGGGATCCCATAATAATCATATCAATATCTTTTTCTTTTACAGCTTCTTTTACATCCTTGTAAACTTCTCCATGGCCAATGATTGCCTCATGGATTAAAATCCCATCCAAATATGGTTTTTCAAGTAATTCTTCAAAATGTTTTTCTGCTAGTTTTATAAAAAAAAGAGATTCCGGCATAGCTCCATTAGCTCCAGAAGAAGATAGGTGTGTTGGTAGTTCAAGAGAATTTAGAACATAAATTTCACTTTTATTTTTCTTCGCCAGTTGAGCAGCTACTTTTAAAGCATTTTCTGCTTGTTCAGAAAAATCGGTTGGTACTAGTATGCGTTTCATAAATTATTTTTTATGGTCGGTGATTAAAATTTTAATTTACAAAAATAATTGGTAAGAAGAAAGGTTTTTTTTGTAGTTAAAAAAACACTATATTTGCACCGAATTTGATACGAAACTAGCTGAGGGGACCAAAAAGTCCCCTCTTTTTATAGCTAAATTTAATGAAGGAACTTGTAGCAGAATTACTTGAAAAAGCCCTAGAAGAAAATGAATCTTTATTTCTTATCGATTTTAGTGTTTCTGAAGGCAATCAAATAAAAGTTGTTATTGATGGTGATAAAGGAGTAACAGTCAATGACTGTATCACAATAAGCAGAGCTATAGAACATAACATTGATCGAGATGAAATAGATTTTTCATTAGATGTTTCATCAGCAGGTTTGTCAGAACCGCTTTTAATTCCGCGTCAATATTTAAAAAATATTGGGCGTAATTTAAAAGTTATTACAAAAGATAATGATGTTTGTCAGGGTAAACTTGAAAAAGCAAATGATAAAAATATTGAACTTCTTTGGAAAGTTCGAGAACCAAAACCAATTGGTAAAGGAAAAATTACTGTTCAAAAAGAGGCAGTAATAGACTATAAAGATATTGTTGAAGCAACAGTTATGATAAAATTTAATTAGAAGAATATGGAGAATTTAGCATTAATTGATTCTTTTTCAGAATTTAAAGATGATAAGTTAATAGACAGAGTAACATTAATGTCTATTCTAGAGGACGTTTTTAGAAATGCTCTTAAAAGAAAATATGGGGACGATGATAATTTTGATATTATTATCAATCCAGATAAAGGAGATTTAGAAATTTGGAGAAATCGAGTGGTGGTAGCCGATGGAGAAGTTGAAGAACCAAACCAAGAAATATCTCTCACTGACGCTCAAAAAATAGAATCCGACTACGAAATCGGTGAAGATGTAGCCGAAGAAGTAAAATTAATAGATTTAGGAAGGCGCTCAATTTTAGCATTGCGTCAAAACCTCATTTCTAAAATCCACGAGCACGATAACACAAACATTTTTAAATATTTTAAGGATTTAGAGGGAGAAATTTACACTGCTGAAGTTCATCACATTCGTCATCGTGCAATTATTCTTTTAGATGATGAAGGAAACGAATTGATTTTACCAAAAGAAAAACAGATTCCATCAGACTTTTTTAGAAAAGGAGATAATGTAAGAGGGATCATTGAAGGGGTTGAATTAAAAGGTAATAAGCCGTTGATTGTTATGTCTCGTGCACACCCTAAGTTTCTAGAGAAATTATTTGAGCAAGAAATCCCAGAAGTTTTTGATGGGTTAATTAATGTAAAAAAAGTAGTTCGTATACCAGGAGAAAAAGCAAAAGTAGCTGTTGATTCATACGACGATCGTATTGATCCAGTAGGGGCTTGTGTTGGGATGAAAGGATCTCGAATTCACGGAATAGTTCGTGAGTTGGGTAATGAGAATATCGATGTAATTAATTTTACCAACAACACACAACTATATATAACAAGAGCGCTAAGCCCAGCTAAAATAACTTCAATTAAGTTAGATGAAGAGAATAAAAGAGCAGAGGTAATACTAAAACCTGAGGAAGTTTCAAAAGCAATTGGTCGAGGAGGTCACAATATTCGCTTGGCAGGTTATTTAACGGGTTACGAAATTGATGTTCTTCGAGAAGGAGCTGAAGAAGATGTAGAATTATCAGAATTCAAAGATGAAATTGAGGAGTGGATTATTAAAGAATTTGAAAAAATTGGATTAGATACGGCAAAAAGTGTATTGGAAAATGACTTGAAAGAGTTGGTAAAAAGAACTGACTTAGAAGAGGAAACCATTCAAGAAGTATTAAATATATTAAAAGAAGAATTTGAAGATTAAGCAGTACTTTTAGCTGCAATTTTTTCAAATTTAAATTGAAAAACAGGAGAAAGCATTCATATGGCTGAAGCAAAAACAATGAGACTTAATAAAGTTTTGCGTGAATTCAATATTTCATTGGATCGCGCAGTAGAGTATTTAAGCTCAAAGGGTTACGAGGTGGAGTCTCGACCTACAACAAAAATTTCTGGGGAAGAATACCAAGTGCTCTTAGAAGAATTTCAAACGGATAAGAGTAAAAAAGTAGCTTCTAAAGAAGTTGGTGAGGAGAAAAGAAAAGAAAAAGAAGAAATTCGAATAGCTTCCGAGCGTGAGCTTGAAGAAAAACAAAAGAAAATCGATGCTTCTAAAAAATTAATAAAGGCTGAAGTTAAACTTGAAGGTCCAAAAACCTTAGGAAAAATAGACCTCGAAGTCAAAGCTCCTAAGCCTAAAGAAGAAAAGAATAAACAAGCTAAAAAAGAAGTTTCTGCTCCTGTAAAAGAAGAAGCTATTGCTAAAAGTGTTGAAATAGATGAGGTTAAGGCATCTAAAGTTGATGAATCAAGTCCTTTAACAAAAGAAGTTTCTGCTCCTGTAAAAAAAGAAATTTCAACAACAAAAAAACAAGAAGAAAATACAACTTCTGTTAAAGAAGAAACTCCTGTTAAAAACGATGATAAGGATTCCGAAAAAAATACTGCTGAATCTGAGAAAGTAGTTACTCAATACAAAAAGTTAGACGGTCCAAAAATAACAGGTGAAAAAATTGATTTAACTCAATTTAAAAAACCTGAGAAGAAAAAGAAAGAAACAACCAATGCGGACAAAGAAAAAAGAAGCAAGCGACGAAGAATAAGTAAGGGGCCTGCAAAAGGAAGTGGTCGTGGAGGAAATCAAAATAATAGAGGTGGCCGAAAAAAACCAGCTCATACTCCAAAAGAAGAGCCCAGTGAAGCAGAAGTACAAAAACAAGTACGCGAGACTTTAGAGAAACTTCAGGGTAAATCTTCAAAAGGNNTTACAAGATGCAGAAAGTAAATTACTGAAAGTAACAGAGTTTGTCACTGTGAGTGAAGTTGCAACTATGATGGATGTCCCTGTTACACAAATTATTTCTGCATGTATGTCATTAGGGATGATGGTGACGATGAACCAAAGGTTAGATGCAGAGACCTTGACCATTGTTGCTGACGAATTTGATTACACAGTAGAATTTATTACTGCTGATATTGAAGAATCAATCCAAGTCGAAGAAGATGCCCCAGAAGATTTGATTCACAGAGCTCCTATTGTTACCGTCATGGGACATGTTGATCACGGAAAAACCTCATTGTTAGATTATGTTCGTAAAGAAAATGTTATTGCAGGGGAGTCCGGTGGAATAACACAACATATCGGGGCCTATAGTGTAACGTTGGAAGACGGTCAGAAAATAGCCTTTTTAGACACTCCTGGTCACGAAGCCTTTACGGCAATGCGTGCTCGTGGTACGCAAGTAACAGACTTGGCAATTATTGTTATTGCGGCAGACGATGATATTATGCCTCAAACAAAAGAAGCGATTAGTCATGCTCAAGCTGCTGGAGTACCTATAGTTTTTGCAATTAATAAAATTGATAGACCAACGGCAAATCCCGACAAAATTAAAGAAGGATTAGCACAGATGAATTTATTAGTTGAAGATTGGGGAGGAAAAATCCAATCACATGACATATCTGCTAAAACAGGTGAAGGAGTAAATGAATTACTGGAAAAAGTTTTATTAGAAGCTGAATTATTAGAGCTTACAGCAAATCCAAATAAAGCCGCAAATGGAACTGTAGTTGAAGCATTCTTAGATAAAGGTAGAGGTTATGTTTCTACTATATTGGTACAGGGCGGTACTTTAAAAATAGGTGATTATTTATTAGCAGGTCAATGCAGTGGAAAAGTAAAAGCTATGCATGATGAGCGCGGACATAAAGTGAAAGAAGCTGGGCCAGCAACACCGATATCAATTTTAGGCCTAGATGGTGCACCGCAAGCAGGTGATAAATTTAATGTATTTGGTGACGAAAGAGAAGCAAAAGGTATCGCCTCTAAGCGTACCCAATTGCAGCGAGAACAATCTGTTAGAACTCAACGTCATATCACTTTAGACGAAATAGGTCGAAGAATAGCATTAGGAGATTTTAAAGAATTAAATGTAATTCTTAAAGGAGATGTTGACGGTTCAGTTGAAGCATTAACAGATTCTTTTCTAAAGCTTTCTACAGACGAAATACAAGTAAATATTATTCATAAAGGAGTTGGAGCTATTACAGAAAGTGATGTGCTCTTAGCATCTGCATCAGACGCAATTATTATTGGTTTTAATGTAAGACCAATGGGCAATGCCAGACAAATAGCTGACAAAGAAGAGATTGATATTAGAATGTACTCCATCATTTATGCTGCAATAAACGATTTAAAGGATGCAATGGAAGGGATGTTGTCTCCAGAGATGAAGGAAGAAATCACCGGAACTGCAGAAATTAGAGAAACTTTTAAAATATCTAAGATTGGAACCATAGCTGGTTGTATGGTTATTAGTGGTAAAATTTATAAAGATTCTGGAATCCGATTAATTCGTGAAGGAGTAGTAGTTTACACCGGAGAGTTATCCTCTTTAAAAAGATTTAAAGATGATGCTAAAGAAGTTGCGAAAGGTTATGATTGTGGTATGCAAATCAAAAATTACAACGACATTAAAGAAAACGATGTTATAGAATGCTTTAGAGAAGTAGCGATTAAGAAAAAGCTCAAATAATTTAGAAGTTAAAAAACAGATGAATGTTATTTTTTAATCTCTATCAGGTTTTAAAATAAATGCAGAAGGATATTTATTTTTTATCTCTATTCTAGCCCGATCTGCCTCTAGGCGCGAATTAAAATTTCCTATCCAAACTTTATAATTTGGAGTTTCATACTTTATGGATGCAGGCCAAGAATCAAAATATTTTTGATATTCCTTCATTATTTTATTAGCCACTTCCAAATCTCCGTAATAAAGTTGGATTGTATATCCGTCAGACAATTTATTTTCAGTTTCTAGCTTTTTTTTTAAAATTAAAAGTTCTGAGATTTTTTCATTCGCATTAATTGTAATTGAAGCGTTTTGACCATACGAAAAGCAAACAAAAACTAGTATAAAAACAAAGCAAGAAAGGGTTCTATTGTGAGATTTCAGTTTCATAAAAAATATATTAATGCAAATGTAAATTTAATTAACTAAAAATAAAGCAACTTTATTATTTAGAACTATTATAAATTACACATTAACACTTTGTTTGTATTTCAAAAATTGACTTTTATACCTTATTTTTGCTGCGTTATTTAAGGTAGCTAGGCCCCTTATTCCTTATTGCTTTGAAAATGAACTAACTACAATCTTGGAATTGAAAAAAAAATTAAACATTAGCATGAAAAAGATGAATTACCAAAATTTATCATCAAAATTATCACTTCTGTTGTTAGCATTTGTGTTAGCGTTTTCAACTAACATTTTAGCACAAGAAACAGGTGATGCAATAGCTGGGGAAGCGCTTTATAAATCAAATTGTGCTGCTTGCCATAAACTAGATAAAAAAGGAGTAGGTCCAGCTTTAAGAAATGTAGCTGAAAAATACGAAAGAGATTGGCTTTATAAATGGATTAGTAATAGTCAAGGTTTGATTAAATCAGGAGACTCGAAAGCAGTCGCTTTGTTTGCTGAATATAATAATTCAGTAATGACTTCATTCCCAGGGTTATCAAACAATGATATTGATAATATTCTTGCTTACACTAGTCTTCCAAAACCTGAACCAAAAGTTGCTGTAGCTCCAATTGCTGCATCAAACAACGATGATGGGAACCTACAAAATATAATACTTGCAGTGCTTGTTTTAATTCTATTGTTATTGGTAACAATGTTTTATCTAGTAGCAAAGTCTTTAACTAAATTATCTCAAGCAAACGGAGTTGAAGTTCAAACTGCAACCAAAAAGCCTTTGTGGAAAGTCATTGTACAGAACCAATTTTTAATGTTGGTTTCAGCTATCATGTTTTTATTAGTTGCGGCTTATTTTATGTATGCATTTTTCATGCAAATAGGTATAGATCAAGGTTATGCTCCCGTGCAACCCATCCATTATTCGCACAAAATTCATGCAGGAGCTAACAAAATAGATTGTAAGTACTGTCATTCTTCAGCTATAAAAAGTAAGCATTCTGGGATTCCTTCTTTAAATGTTTGTATGAATTGCCATAAAAATATTGCTGAGTACAATGGAGAAGAAGATTTAGCTAATGGCTACACGAAAGAGTTTTACACAAAAGAAATAGCTAAATTATATGAAGCTGTTGGATGGGATGACGCCGATCAAAGTTATACAGGCGAAGAAAAACCAGTTAAATGGATTCAGATACACAATCTTCCTGATTTTGTTTACTTCAATCACTCACAACATGTTAATGTAGCAGGTGTTGAATGTCAAACATGTCACGGACCAGTTGAGGAAATGGAGATAATGTATCAACATTCTCCACTAACCATGGGGTGGTGTATTGATTGTCATCGAGAGACAAATGTCGATTTGGAAAATAACGACTACTATGAAAAAATTCATGAAGAGCTTTCGAAAAAATACAATGTAGAAAAATTAACTGCTGCAGAGTTAGGTGGATTAGAATGTGGGAAATGCCACTATTAAAAAATGAAACGACGTGCCTATTAATAGGTATGTCATTAAATTAATTATATAAATGTCATTAAACAAGAAATACTGGAAAAGTGTTGAAGAACTGGACGAAAATAGTTCTATTGTTAAGGCGCTTCAACAAAACGAATTCGTTGAGGAAATTCCAGTTGATAAATTTTTAGGAGACAAAGAAACATTAGAAACTTCTTCAACATCTCGTAGAGATTTTCTAAAATATGTTGGTTTTTCAACAGCTGCTGCATCGTTAGCCGCATGTGAAGGACCCATTAAAAAGTCAATTCCTTATGTTGTATTGCCAGATGAAATTATTCCTGGAATAGCAAATTATTATGCTACAACAATTGCTGATGGGTTTGATTTTGCCAATATATTAGTAAAAACTAGAGAGGGTAGACCCATAAAAATAGAACGTAATAGACTTAAACAAAGTTTTGGAAGTGTAAATGCAAGAGTGCACGCTTCGGTTCTATCCCTGTATGATGTTAACAGGTTGCAAACACCTTTAATTTCGAATGAAACAGCAACTTGGGAAGATTTTGATTCGGCCTTAGAAAATAAATTAAATGCCTTAAAAGAAGAGAAAATAGTTCTTCTAACACAGACGTTTGCTAGTCCTTCTACCTCAAAATTAATAAAGAAATTTACTTCGAAGTATCCAAATATTAGTCATGTTATATATGATACGGTATCGTCATCAGAAGCTTTAGACGCATTCCAAAGTAAATATGGTGTTAGAGCTTTAGCTGATTTCGATTTTTCAAAAGCGAAAGTAATTGTTTCTGTTGGTGCTGATTTCTTAGGAGATTGGCAAGGAGGAGGCTTTGATTCTTCTTACGCAAAAGGACGTATTCCAAGTGAAGGAAAAATGTCTCAACATTTCCAGTTTGAAGCAAATATGTCTTTGACTGGAGCTAATTCTGATATACGAATACCAACAACCCCCTCACAGCAAAAACAAGTTGTAAAAGCGCTTACAGGTGGGAGTACCTCTGGGCTTCCAGAATCTGTTGTTGCAGCGATATCAAGTGCAAAAGCAGCTTTACAAAAAGCTGGAGATAAAGGGGTACTTATTACTGGTTTACCTGATGTATCAGCTCAATCCAGTATACTTTCATACAATGAAAGTGTTTCAAGTGTTGTGATGAGTGCAGAAAAACCAAAACTGATTCGAAAAGGGAATAGTAGAGAAGTTACAAATGTTATTAATGATGTTATAAATGGGGATGTTAAAGGATTAATCTCTGTGGGTGTAGATCCTGTATATTCATTTCCAAATAATTTAGCATTCACTGAGGCTTATAAACGTTTAGCACTTACGGCATCTTTTTCTTTTAAGAAAGACGCTACAGCATCTTTATCTCAATTAGTTGCAGCTACTCCGCACTACTTAGAGTCTTGGGGAGATACTCAACTTAAAAAAGGAACATTCGGGTTAATGCAACCAACAATTAAGCCTTTGTTTGATACAAGACAGTTTCAAGACAGCCTATTAAAATTATTAGGGGTAGAAAAATCATACTATGACTTTATAAAAGAAACCTGGAAGGAATCAATTTTAGAAAGTGCTAGTTGGAATAACGCTTTACATGACGGGGTGTTTTTGAGTGATGTTGAAATTGATAACGATGAGATCACTTCAGGGGCTGAATTTATATCGTCAAACAAATCAATAGATACAAGTCTTCAAGAAGGAGGTTTAGAACTAACCTTGTATACCAAGATTTCAATGGGTGATGGCCAACAAGCAAACAATCCATGGTTACAAGAAATGCCAGATCCAATAACAAGAGCCTCGTGGGACAATTATTTAACGGTTTCTGCAGCTGATGCTTCAGAAATGGGCTTAGAAAATAAAAATGTTGCAGATGGAGGTTTAAACGGTAGTTACGTAAATGTTTCAGTTGGTGATGTAACTATTGAAAATATTCCTGTTATTATCCAGCCTGGACAAGCAAAAGGTTCAGTAGGTCTAGCTTTAGGATACGGTAAAACAGCATCAATTCAATTTGAAATGCAGACGGGTGTAAATGCATATCATCTTTATAATAATTTTTCTTCTATCCAAAATGTTACCGTTGAAAAGGTATCCGGTGAGCATGAATTTGCTTGTGTACAGCTGCACAACACTATGATGGGTAGAGATATTATCCGAGAAACTTCCTTAGAAGTTTTTAATACAAAAGATTCAAATACATGGAATCCTGTTCCTGTAGTTTCAAAAGATCATGAAGAAATTTCAGTAAACGATCCAGGAGCAGATTTATGGACTTCATTTGATAGAACAATTGGTCACCATTTCAATCTTTCTATAGATTTAAATGCTTGTACAGGTTGTGGAGCTTGTGTAATTGCTTGTCATGCAGAAAATAATGTTCCTGTGGTGGGAAAAAAAGAAGTGCGTAAAAGTCGTGATATGCATTGGCTTCGTATTGATAGATATTATTCAAGTGAAGATACTTTTGAAAGTGATTTAAATAAAAAAGAAAAAGCAAACGGTTTATTTGGAGAAACAGGCGTTAAAAGTACGCTGATTTCTATGGAAGATGCTTCGGCAAGTCCAGAAGTAGCATTCCAACCAGTTATGTGTCAACATTGTAATCATGCGCCATGTGAAACAGTATGTCCTGTTGCGGCAACTTCTCATGGGCGTCAAGGACAAAACCAAATGGCTTACAATCGTTGTGTAGGTACCCGTTATTGTGCAAATAACTGTCCATATAAGGTTCGTCGTTTTAATTGGTTTTTATATTCTGAAAATGAAGAGTTCGATTACCACATGAATAATGATTTGGGTAGAATGGTCTTAAATCCTGATGTTGTTGTTCGTTCACGTGGAGTAATGGAAAAGTGTTCTATGTGTATTCAAATGACACAAAAAACAATTTTAGATGCAAAAAATGAGGGGAGAGCCATTAAGGATGGAGAATTTAAAACCGCTTGTTCGGCAGCTTGTGAGTCAGGTGCGATGGTTTTTGGGGATGTTAATGACCATGAAAGTGAAATAAATAAGTTAAGTAAAGATAAAAGAATGTATCACTTGCTAGAAGCAGTAGGAACAAAACCTAATGTGCTTTATCAAGCTAAAGTGAGAAATTCAAAAGAAGTTTAATAACACTAAGAAATAGCAAAAAAGATATGGCGTCGCATTACGAAGCTCCTATTAGAAAACCCTTAGTAACTGGAAACAAATCCTACCACGATGTAACGGTAGATGTTGTAACTCCAGTAGAAGGAAAAGCCAATAAATCTTGGTGGATTGTTTTTTCAATAGCCCTAGCAGCATTTTCATGGGGAATAGGGTGTATCATTTATACCGTATCAACGGGTATTGGTACCTGGGGATTGAATAAAACAGTTGGCTGGGCCTGGGATATCACCAACTTTGTATGGTGGGTAGGAATTGGTCACGCAGGAACCTTAATTTCTGCGGTATTGTTATTGTTTCGTCAAAAATGGAGAATGGGAATTAATCGCTCTGCTGAGGCAATGACTATATTCTCTGTAATTCAAGCTGGACTATTTCCAATTATTCACATGGGACGTCCTTGGTTAGCCTACTGGGTTGTCCCAATTCCGAACCAATTTGGCTCTTTATGGGTCAACTTTAATTCGCCATTGCTTTGGGATGTATTTGCAATATCAACTTATCTTTCAGTTTCATTAGTTTTTTGGTGGACTGGATTATTACCAGATTTTGCAATGATACGAGATAGAGCCATCACCCCTTTTAACAAAAAAATATACGGTATTCTATCTTTTGGATGGAGTGGTCGTGCAAAAGATTGGCAACGTTTTGAAGAAGTGTCACTGGTATTAGCAGGACTAGCTACACCTCTGGTATTATCTGTTCACACAATTGTCTCTTTTGACTTTGCAACTTCTGTAATTCCAGGTTGGCATACTACCATATTTCCTCCTTATTTCGTAGCAGGAGCAGTTTTTTCAGGTTTCGCAATGGTAAACACATTACTGATAATTATGCGAAAAGTTTCAAATCTAGAAGATTATATTACCCTCCAACACATAGAATTAATGAACATCGTAATTATGATTACTGGTTCAATTGTTGGTGTTGCTTATATAACAGAGCTATTTATTGCTTGGTATTCAGGTGTTGAATACGAGCAATATGCATTCCTTAACAGAGCAACAGGTCCTTATTGGTGGGCTTATTGGGCAATGATGACTTGTAATGTATTCTCACCGCAATTTATGTGGTTTCCAAAATTAAGAAGAAGTATTATGTTTTCTTTTATCATTTCAATAGTTGTTAATATTGGAATGTGGTTTGAACGATTCGTAATTATCGTTACTTCATTGCATCGAGATTA
>ENA-UZWX01004128-UZWX01004128.1-metagenome-genome-assembly--contig:-Day-4---50m-contig-4128_pt1 | contig 25073 bp, 20 predicted proteins | sample MGYA00260347_ERZ794907 | MGnify/ENA metagenome assembly ERZ794907 | reverse complement strand
TGTATATCTACTCTGTAAGAAATTGCTGTGTCTGGCCATCTTAGCAATTGGAGTGAGCACAGCCACCTTTCCCGCTAGCCTTCCCGTCCCTGCAAAGATAAAACGCCCATAAGGAGACCGCTTATGAGCAAGATCAAACCCCGCGCAGGCATTATGGATATCCCGCTCTATCAGGGCGGCGCTGCGCATGTGGAGGGGGTGAGCAATGTGGTTAAGCTGTCCTCTAATGAGAACCCGTTTGGACCGTCCCCCACGGCTGTGAAAGCTTATGAGGCGGGTGCACGCTCTTTGCACCGCTATCCGTCTGCGGATCATGCCGAATTGCGCAATGCGATTGCCGAGGCCCATGATCTGGATGCAGAGCGGATCATTTGTGGTGCCGGTTCTGACGAGATCATCGCGTTTCTGTGCCAGTGCTATTGCGGCAAAGGTGACGAGGTCATCCACACAGAGCATGGTTTTGCGATGTACGCGATTTCTGCGCGTGCGGCGGGCGCAAAGCCTGTAGAGGTGAAAGAACAAAGTCGTGTCACGGATGTGGATGCAATTCTTGAGGCTTGCACGAAGAAGACCAAGCTGGTGTTCATTGCAAACCCAAATAATCCGACGAGCACTATGATTGCGCTCTCCGAGCTTGAGCGTTTGGCTGCGGGTATCCCTGAGCAAGCGATCCTCGTTCTGGATGGCGCTTATGCGGAATATGTTGAAGGCTATGATGGTGGCGCGGCATTGGTTGAGGCACGTGAAAATGTTGTTATGACGCGGACGTTCTCTAAGATTTATGGACTTGGTGCACTGCGTGTCGGCTGGGGCTATGCCCCGAAAGCGATCATTGATGTGCTGAACCGCGTGCGTGGGCCGTTTAACGTAAATGATGCAGCTTTGCGCGCGGCTTTGGCCGCCGTGCAGGATCAAGCCTATGTGGCGCAATGCCGTGAAGCGAATGCGAAATGGCGCGACTGGCTGGCACATGCGTTGGCCGCACACGGGGTCCCGTCTGATGTGAGCCTCGCGAACTTCATACTTGCGCGATTTAGCAGTGAGGAAGAGGCGGACGCCTGTGACACATACTTGCAACGTCAGGGTCTGATTGTGCGTCGTGTTAAGGGCTATAAACTGCCAAATGCATTGCGCATAACGGTTGGGGATGAAGCCTCGTGTCGCCAAGTGGCTCACGCGGTGGGTCAGTTTAAGGGCGGTGCTCGATGAGCCAGCTATATGATCGTGTTGCGTTGATCGGGCTTGGCTTGATTGCGTCTTCTTTGTTTTGGGCGATGAAACGTGATGGTTTAGCAGGCGAAGTCGTTGGCTATGCGCGCTCAAGCGAGACGCGGGCGACGGCGCGTGAGATTGGTCTGTGCGATCGTATTTATGACACCGCCGTAGAGGCTGTTGAGGGTGCGGATTTGGTTGTGCTCTGTGTGCCTGTTGGCGCAATGGATAGTGTGGCGCGTGAGATCGCGCCAGCTTTGAAGCAGGGCGCGACTGTCACGGACGTTGGGTCGGTGAAGCGCGCTATCGTCGATGCCGTCGCGCCACATATTCCCGAAGGCGTTCATTTTGTCCCTTCGCATCCGCTTGCAGGGACGGAGCATTCTGGCCCGCGTTCCGGCTTCGCGGAGCTTTTTGAAGATCGTTGGTTTCTAATTGTTCCTGTTGAGGGAAGCGACGCAAACGCCGTTGATCGTATTGAGACGCTTTGGCAAGCTATGGGATCCAAGACTGCGCGTATGGATGCGGATCATCATGATCTGGTATTGGCCGTGACCTCCCACGCGCCACATTTGATCGCTTACACAATGGTCGGTGTTGCGGATGACCTCAGCCGCGTGACGGATAGCGAAGTCATCAACTATTCGGCGGCGGGTTTTCGCGACTTTACCCGCATCGCAGCGTCCGATCCTACCATGTGGCGCGATGTGTTTTTAAACAACAAAGACGCGACGTTGGAAATTTTGGGGCGCTTCACGGAAGAGCTCTTTGCATTGCAACGCGCAATCCGCACGGAGGATGGCGATATGTTGCATGACTATTTCACCCGCACGCGCGCGATCCGGCGCGGAATTGTTGAGGCTGGGCAAGATACAGATGCCCCGAATTTTGGACGATCGAAGTCATGAAGCGATCGATTGCTGTGCTGTTTGTCGGGTGTTTGGCTCTGCCTGCGGCCGCGACTGCACCCGATGCAACGATGCGTCCTTTGGCGCGGGGTGAATTGGCCAACCCTGTTTTGATGCGGCCTAAATTGCGCCCTTCTGCGAAAGCATTGGAGGCTGTGAAAGCAGCGCTCCCGCATCGGCCTAAGCTGCGCCCAGTGTCCGAACAGGAAGAGGCGATGGGGCGTGACGCGCAGATTATTCTGGCCTCTGCGGCGGTGGGTTTGCCGAATTCTTTGTATCCCGTGACGCGGCCCAAGGGTTTGGCGGAAAAGGTTATGGGAGAGCGCAGCAAAGCCAAGCGCGCCCGCGCGAAGGGGGCTGTGTGTGGTGATCCTTCCATTCAAGGGGATGTGGTTGGTGCTGTGCCCGGTCGTTTTCGCGGCTGCGGTGTGAAGAATGCTGTGAAAGTGCGATCCGTGTCGGGTGTGGTTTTGAGCCAATCCTCGATCATGGATTGCGGAACTGCAAAGGCCTTGAAAAAGTGGGTTGAAAAGGGTGTTAAGCCTGCGCTGGGCAATCGTGGTGGCGGTGTGAAGTCCTTACGGGTCGCCGCGCATTACGCGTGCCGCACGCGCAACAACAAAAAGAATGCGAAGATTTCAGAGCACGGTAAGGGCCGCGCGATTGATGTGTCCGGGATCAAGCTAAAGAATGATGAAGTGATTACCGTGCTGAAGGGATGGCGCTCTGCGAAGAATGGGCCAGCTTTGAAGCGGATGCATAAGGCGGCTTGTGGCCCGTTTGGCACGGTTTTGGGACCAAATGCGGATCGCTACCATCAGGATCATTTCCATTTTGACACGGCGCGTCATCACTCTGGAAGTTATTGTCGATAGTCTTGTTTCGAATTGGCTTTGCCAATCCGAAAGGCAAGGGGGACTAGTAACCCAGCCCCCCAAGATATTTTGGAAATAGGAAGAGCAGAGCGTTAGTCGCGAAGCTCTTCGGGTTGAACGCCCCACAGGGATTGTTTCGGGGCCCAGCCTTTGTAGCCGGATGATGACAAGCGGCACCATTCAGGGCCACATTTGCCAAGGCGCGCAATGACACCGAGTTCTAGGCGCGCCACCACAGGTGTAGCTGGATCCGCGCGTTGATAAAGCGCGAGCATATCTTGTTCGATTAGCACATAACGTGTGCCCGAGAGCAGGGAATAGTGCACCCAGCCGCCCACACCATCACGGTCTCGCACACGGCGCCAATGACCGTGTTCCGCGGTGATTTCGAGGGGCATATCGCGACGCTTAAACACCCAATCAATGCGATGAGTCAGTGAGGGCCCACGGCGTACGTTGCCTTCGCTCGCCTTGAGGGAGACGAAGCGTGGCAGGGGCAGATTGGTCACTGCACCGCGCTCTGACGCGCTGGCAGTCGTGGCGACGAGGGCAAGTAGGCCAGCCCGCAAAAGCGTTGCAATTGGTTTCATTTCTGAGCCCGTGTTTTCACTGCGTAATATTATTGCGTCTAGGTTCTTGTGGCGACCGACGCTTTTGGGCACTCTGCACCTCTACGGATCGCTTGAAAAGACGCAAGGAGTGCAAGATGCCATCAGAACGCTTGAGTGTTGTCGTGACGCGACGCCTACCCGATGCAGTGGAAACGCGGATCAAAGAGCTGTTTGATGTGACATTACGCGATGATGACACGCCAATGACGCGCGCTGAATTGGCGGATGCGACGAAAACCGCCGATATTCTGGTGCCGACAGTAACGGACGAAATCGATGCGGGTTTGCTGGCGCAGGCTGGACCGCGTTTGAAGTTGATCGCGAACTATGGTGCCGGGGTTGATCACATTGATGTTGCGACTGCGCGCCAAAGAGGTGTGCTCGTATCCAACACGCCGGGCGTCTTGACGGATGATACGGCTGACATGACGATGGCGCTTTTGCTGGCGGTGACGCGGCGTATCCCAGAGGGGCTCAACGTGATGCAATCTGGTGCGTGGGAAGGCTGGGCCCCAACTGCATTGCTCGGTGGTCGCGTCGGTGGACGTCGCCTAGGGATTTTAGGCATGGGTCGTATCGGGCAAGCGGTGGCTCAGCGTGCGCGTGCGTTTGGGATGCAAATTCATTATCATAATCGTCGCCGTCTGCGCGCTGAGGTCGAAGACAGCTTGGAGGCGACCTATTGGGAGAGCCTTGATCAGATGGTCGCGCGTATGGACGTGATTTCTGTGAATTGTCCTCATACCCCTACGACTTTCCATTTGCTCAATGCGCGTCGCCTTAAGCTAATGAAGCCAAGCGCGGTTTTGGTGAACACTTCGCGTGGTGAAGTGATTGACGAAAACGCGATGACGCGGATGCTGAAAGCGGGCGAAATTGCGGGCGCGGGTCTTGATGTTTATGAGCATGGATCGGAAGTGAACCCGCATTTGCAAGGCTTGCCGAACGTTGTTCTGTTGCCGCATATGGGATCGGCCACGCAGGAAGGTCGCTTGGAGATGGGTGAGAAAGTTATCATTAATATCAAGACTTTTGCGGATGGGCACCGCCCGCCGGATCAGGTTGTGCCAGGCATGTTGTAAAGCGAATTAGGGGGAGACGAGAGTATGCGCCAAAGGTTGATTTCAACGGGATTGGCGCTGCTTGCGCCTTTTGTTTTGCATGCTCAGGAGGCCGCAGATGCGGTGCAGCCAGAGACTACGATTTCGCTGAATGCCAAGTTGGTAGGAACGCCTGTCGAGGCACAGGATTGGATGATTGTTGCGGCCAATCCTTTGGCGTCGCAAGCGGGGGCAAAAGTGCTCGCGCGCGGGGGCACCGCGGCGGATGCGATGATCGCGGTGCAGGCCGTTTTAGGATTGGTAGAGCCGCAAAGTTCGGGTCTTGGCGGCGGTGCTTTTCTAGTTTGGTATGATGGGGAAAGCGATGCGGTGACCACGTTAGATGGTCGCGAAACAGCTCCTTCTGAAACAACGCCGCGTTTGTTTCAGGACGACACAGGTGCGCCCTTGAAGTTCTGGGATGCAGTTGTTGGTGGCCGTTCTGTCGGGGTGCCCGGCACGCCTGCCTTGATGGAACGCGCGCATCAAAAGTGGGGCAATCAGAAATGGGATACTCTGTTTGAAGATGGCATCGCTTTGGCTGCTGGAGGCTTCAAAGTATCGGAGCGTTTGGCAGGGATGATCGCGCGCGATTCAGATCGCTTGGTGCGCTTTGGGGGTGCGGCTGCCTATTTCTATCCTTTGGGCGAACCTTTGAAAGAGGGCAAAGTTCTGCGCAATCCAGATTATGCAGAGACGCTGAGGGATCTTGCGCAGAACCGGACCTTGAACTTCTACAATGGTGATATTGCCCGCGATATTGTGCGCACTGTGCGCAACACGAGCGGGAATCCCGGTGTTTTGAATATGGCCGATATGCGCAGCTATGTGGTGAAAGAGCGTGCTTCTGTTTGCGTCACGTACCGCGCGCATGAGGTCTGTGGAATGGGGCCGCCGTCATCTGGGGCTTTGACGGTTGGGCAAATTTTGGGAATGCTGGATGGGTATGACTTAAGTGCCCTTGGGGCAGAAAACCCGCAGAGCTGGCGTTTGATCGGGGACGCGTCACGGCTCGCTTTTGCGGATCGTGGGCACTACATGGCGGATAGTGATTTCGTGCCTGTGCCGGTCAAAGGGTTGGTTGATCCCGAGTATTTAAGCTTGCGCGCTGAGTCGCTTGATGGTGGCCCTGCGCTTGGCTCTGTCAGTGCGGGAATGCCCGCATTTGATCATGCGATGATGTGGGCCGATGACGAGAGTATTGAGCTGCCCTCGACTTCGCACATCTCGATTGTCGATAAGTATGGCAATGCGCTGAGCATGACCACGACTATTGAGAACGCGTTTGGGTCGCGCCTTATGGTGCGTGGATTTTTGTTGAACAATGAGCTGACGGATTTCTCCTTTCGCACCCATAAGGATGGCGTTCCGATTGCCAATGCTGTCGCGCCGGGCAAACGGCCACGCTCTTCTATGGCGCCGACGATTGTCTTGAAAGACGGCAAGCCTGTGCTGGTCGTGGGAAGTCCGGGTGGTAGCAGGATTATTGGTTATGTTGCAAAGACGATTATCGCGCATCTCGATTGGGGTATGGATGTGCAAGAGGCTGTGTCGCTGGGTCATGCTGTGAACCGATTTGGTACATATGATCTAGAAGCTGGTAGCGCGATGGAGGCGATGGGGCCTGAATTGGAAGCGCTTGGCTACGAGGTTAAAGTGCGAGATTTGAATTCTGGTTTGCATGCAATTTCGATTGGGGAAAGCTTGTTAGGTGGGGCTGATCCGCGCCGAGAAGGCGTCGCTTTGGGTGAGTAAAGCGCAGGAAATTTTGAGTTTTTTAGCAAGATGAAGCAGGGTAATTCGCGTCGAAATTGACGCGTGACCTTGTTGCGATTCATTCGCAATACTATGTCGATAGTATGAACAGACGAACTTTTACAGCTTCGATTTCTGCTTTGTTTGCGGCATCCGCAATGCCTGCTGCTGGGTCGCTTGCGCCTGTGAGTGCTGCGCCAACCGCCGCCTCGCACAACGCCACTGCCAAGCTTTTGGCGCGGGCGCATAACCGCTGTTCGCCTGCAATGTTGCAACGTTTGTTGTGTGTGGACAGTGCCATTGCGACGGAATTGAACGGTATATCGCGGCGTCATATCTGCGGCCGGTGCGCAGGGTGTCTCAATGGCAACCGCACCGCTCAATACGCATTGCATGACTAATGACGCGTCTCGCACGTTGAATTTCGTGCAAAAGATCAAAGAGGCGAGGCCGAAATTGGATCGTGTGTCAGAAGCGCTTGTGCCATCTGAGAAGCCAGAGCCAAAAGAATAGGTCGCATTCCAGCGGTTTTGCGTCGGCTGGACCCTGCGCGTGCCTGCGACATTTGCGACAAGGGATCAAATGCATCTCAGGGAATCGCGGATCATGAAAACTCAGGTCAAAGCTCTTGTTGTTGGCGGCGGTGCTGTCGGAACCTCCATCGCCTATCACCTTGCGAAAGCGGGGTGGGATGACGTCATGTTGCTGGAACGTGATGAGCTGACCTCTGGCTCTACATGGCATGCGGCGGGTTTGCTGCCCTTGTTCAACATGAGCTTTGCGACCACTCATATCCATCAATATTCCGTTGATTTCTATAAAGAACTCGAGTCGGAAACAGGGTTGAACGCGGGTTTCGCTGTTGTTGGCAACCTGCGCATGGCGCAAACTAAAGAACGCATGGACGAGTATATGGTCTATGCCTCCACGGCGGAAACCTGTGGTGTGCCTTATGAATTCCTCACACCTGACGAGATCAAAGCACGCTGGCCGCTGATCAACACAGAGACTCTTGAAGGCGCTTTGTATCACGCGACGGATGGTTACATTAATCCTGCTGATGTGACCATGGCGATGGCCAAAGGTGCGCGTCAACGCGGTGTTGAGATCGTGCGCCGTTTGCAGGCGGATAGCTTTGAATGGACGGGCACGCATTGGGAGGTGATCTGTTCCAAGATGATCGAAAAAGGCGGTAATCTGATCGCTTCGGACGAGCAGGTGGTGATCACCGCAGAGCATGTCGTTACCGCATCCGGCAACCACGCGCAGCGCACGGCGAAGATGCTCGGCATCAAGATCCCAGCGATCCCTGTGGAGCACCAGTTTATTGTCACTGACGTTGATCCTACGCTGCAAGAATGGCGCAAGGACGGCAACCCAGAGCATCCCGTTATTCGCGACGCGGACGCGCAAAGCTACGTGCGTGAAGAACGCGGTGGTTGGATTCTTGGCGTCTACGAGAAGAACGCACCGGCAGTGTTTGAACACGGTGTGCCAGATAGCTTCCGCGCTGATCTGTTCCCCCTCGATCTTGAGCGGATTGAAGATCAGTATATGGCGATGATCCACCGTGTGCCGTCTTGTGAAGAAAGTGGTCTTAAGGACGATTTCAATGGTCCGATTTGCTACACGCCTGATGGCAATCCATTGGTTGGACCAGCGCCGGGCTTACGCAATATGTGGCTGGCTGAGGGCTTTTCCTTTGGGATCACTGCGGCGGGTGGCACAGGCTATTACCTCGCGCAGATGATGGTCGAGGGGGAGGCAGAGATCGACATGGCCTCGCTTGATCCCAAGCGCTACGGCGATTGGATGACCACAGAGTTCGCAGCGCGCAAGAACGAAGAATGCTACGATCACGTCTATGTATTGCACCACCCTGACGAAGAGCGCCCTGCGTGTCGTCCGCTTCGCACAGCGCCTGCATATGATCGCCAAAAAGAACGCGGCGCGCAGTTCGGGTTTGTGAATGGGTGGGAGCGTCCAAACTACTATGGACCTTTGGATGCGCCTCATAATTTTGACCATGATGGGCGTTCTTTCCGTCGTGGCGCGTGGTGGGATCATGCAGTTGAGGAAGCGAAAGCGATCCGTGAAGGCGTTGGTCTAATTGATGCAACCGCGTTTACCAAACACGTGGTTAAAGGACCGGGTGCGACGGCGTTTCTTGATTGGTTCACATGTAATAAGCTGCCAAAGATTGGTCGCATTAACCTGACCTATGCGCTGACTGCAGCGGGAACGACGCGCACGGAATATACGATCGTGCGCAATGGTGAAGACAACTATTACCTTGTCTCTGCGGGTGCGTGGACCGCGTATGATGCTGATTTCTTGCGTAAATCTGCTGAAGATAAGGCGGGCGAATTTGGCTATATTGAGATCCAAGATGTGACCACGCAATGGGGCGTCTTCGCGATTGCAGGGCCCAAGTCGCGTGATGTGCTGAATGCTGTGATCAAGGACGCTGACCCTGCGACTGCGCTTAGCAACAAGCGCTTCCCATGGCTATCTGCGCGTCAGATCGAGCTTGGCATGTGTCCGGTGAATGCGATCCGCGTTGCTTATACAGGCGAGCTGGGCTGGGAGTTGCATCATCCGATGGAAATGCAGAACTACCTGTTCGATTTGCTTGAAAAAGCGGGTGAACCGCATGGGATGAAGTTGGTTGGTGCGCGTGCGCAAAACTGGTTGCGTCAGGAGAAATCCTACCGCGCGTTTGGCAATGAGCTTGGCCGAGATGCGACGCCTGCGGAGGCAGATTTGCCGCGCTTTATTGATTTGAGCAAAGAGTTCAACGGCAAAGTAGAAATGGAAGCGCTTGGTGTGCGGTCCAAATGTGTGACGCTGTTGATTGATGGGCCGAACGATGCGGATCCATGGGGCCGAGAGGCGCTGTATGATGGGGACACGAAGGTCGGACGTTTGACCTCTGGCGGGTATTCTGTGGCGTTCAACAAGTCTATCGGCATGGGCTATGTGTCACCTGAACTGGCTGTGGTTGGTCAAAAGTTGAAGGTCAAAATGCTGAACCAGCTTTGGAATGCAGAGATCGTTGAGGACAGCCCATATGATCCGAAAAACACAACGATCCGTGTGGATGGGTAAGTATCTTCACGAAAGATTGTGAGCTTGAAAGGGTGGCTTAGGTCGCCCTTTTTCATGCGACAGTTTAGCAATTGCCACCGCGCTGTGTAGACGTAAACATACCATAACGTATGGCGGCGAAATGTCCCTAAGAAAACTTTAAAGGCTCAACGCGAAAATTCTTGGAATTTTCATTCTGCTGCACTTTGCCGATTATTCAGTTCTATTACTGGGGCGCGAAAGCCACCTTGCTGTGATGGAGACGCTTCGCCAATTTTACAGGCTTGGTTTTGTTGAATATCCGCTATTCGCATTGTTTGCTGCACAGATAATTTTGGGTGTCGCTTTGATCCTTAAACGCGGCAAGCCAAAGGGGTCTTGGGCTTGGGTGCAGGTGATTTTAGGCGGTTACATCGCCTTGTTCCTGCTTCAGCATCTTGGTGCGATTGTCATGGCGCGTATCAACTATGACTTTGAAACAACGACCTATTTCACGGCAGGTGTGGTCAGTGGTTTACCTTATGGCTTGTGCTATTTCCCGTACTATCTACTTGGAATTGTTGTAGCTTTTACCCATATCACCGCAGCCGCACGGTTTGCAATTTGGCCCGCCCCTGCACGCGTTTTGCACAAAGCACTGCCCCTCATTGGTGTGGTCTTTGGTCTGTCGGTCGTAACTGCGCTCTCATATGGTGTCGCGGATGAGTTGCCGAAACCCTACCAAGAGTATCTTGCTAAATCGTTCGGCGATTAATGCACGGCGCGGGTTTTACGCCATTGTTTCCACTGCGCTTCCGAGCCGTTGAAGCAATTGAGGTCGACCTCTTTCTCGATCCCGTCAAGAACTCCAGTCGCGGTGTATTGCCAGAACAGCCAGCTTTTAACGCGGTAACGCTTTGCCACGTGTTGCGCCGTCGAGCGAAGCCAGAAGTCGCGTTTCAAGCGTGCCACACCGTTGCGTTCCCAGAAATCAGGGGTTGTGTAGACGACGACGCTGGTTTGGTAATGGCGCTCAACAATTTTGATAAACCGATTGGCCACGCGACGGACTTCGGCCGCAGGCGGGCGCAACGTGCAGGTCGGTGAAAACGGGTTCCATTCCAGATCCAGCACAGGTGGCATGCCACCACGCAGGCGCGGGACGTTTTTGATGAAATTCTTGGCCTGCGTGTCAGGGTCGGTGCAGAAGTAGTAGAAATGATAGGCCCCGACAGGCAGGCGCGCACGTTTGGCCGCGCGCCAGTTCTGTTTGAATTCGGGATCAAGTAAATCACCGCCCTCGGTGGCCTTGAGCCATGCGAATTTGATGCCTTGGCGATGTATCTGTTTCCAATTCATCTGGCCCTGAAAGCGCGCAGCGTCGATACCGTGGACGGGAAACGTTGACGGACCGCTGCGACCGAAATTAACCGGATCACGATCTTTGAATTTGGAGCGTGCGAGCAATAAGGATGGCGCGGAGAGCAATGTCAAACTCGCCAAACCTGCGAGCGTGGCGCGGCGGGTCAAAGTCATGAGGCTACTCCGGTTTACTAAATACGAGGCTCAAATTATTTGCGGGCATTTCAAGAATTTGCGCGGCGTTAAGTCCGGCTGTTTGTGCCCATTCGATCACATCGAAATCATCTTTATAGCCAATCTCAGCGTCTGTGTTGACCAGGCTTTCATGAAAACGCTCATCACCCTCGGACGTCAACTCACCCCCGCGCATGAACGGCCCATAGAGCAAGAATACGCCGCCCGGCGCGAGCGCTTTGGCGACTTCGTTTATCACGATGCGTGCTTCGGCTTCGCTGATGAGGTGCAGCAAATTGACGAGTACGATCATATCAAGGGGGCCAGTGGACGTGCTCCACCCCGCTTGGGTTGCGTCCAAGCGCACGGGGAGTGTCAGGTTATCCAACTGTGCTTCGCTCACGTAGATCCCGATGGATGCAAGGCGCGCGTTGTCGATGTCCGTGGGCACCCAAGTGAGGGCAGGACAGGTTTTGGCGAAAGCCACGCAGTGTTGGCCTGTGCCGCTGGCCAGCTCGACCGCGCGGCCTTGTTTGGGGGCGATATCGCGTAGGACTTGGCTGATCAAACCCATGTTGTTGCTCGCAGAAGGCGCGACCAAGAGGCCATCCTGCATTTGCTCTGCGATGTTGGCGGTCGGGGGGAGGTGTCGGGTCATGCGCACACTTTCAAACGGCTCCGTCTTGACGCGAGAGTGGCATGCGTGCGTGCTCATGAAAAGGGGAGATCAGGATTGACTGACAGGCGTGCGCAGGGTTGTGAAGGCGCGGCCCAGAAATTGGCCGGAGGCGAGACAATTGATCGCGACGAAGCCTGTGAGGAACACGGCTGTTTGGGTAAGGGCGGGCATCGTGGCGCTGAGAAACCCGTTCACAAACCCTGCGGCAAACACGATCATCATCGCGGTCATGGTGGTCCATTCGCCTTTGACTTGTGCAAACTGCGCGTTGCGCGCCACGATCCAGCCGTGTTGGAGCTGCATGCCAATCGCGATTCCTGAGGAGTATGTCACGGCAGCGAAAGCCCAGAGCCATATTGGCGGCGCAAGCGAGTTGATATTGCGCAAGGTCAGGAGGCCCAACAGTGGCAGCAAATAGATCAACAGGATTGGCACGCTGCGATCTTTGCTGGCGCGCAGGCCAACAATGAAGAGCACAATGAACAGTGGTAGGACCCATATCGGGATGTTTGAGATGAAAGTGGACATTAGTGCGGCCCCCTCTGGATGTGCCAGCCGATCTAAACCACGCGTCTTGTTGCTTGCGAGGATGAATACGCGAATTGCATGCTTGCTGCGTGGTCTCCCCCGTACGCATTTCGAGAGACGCAAAGCGCGGGTGGTGCGCTTGGATTGATCACGGTGTTCTCACGAAGCCGCGAGCACACTGAACCATTCTGCGAGAGCGCGCGTATCTCCTTTTACAACCCGATCTTGAGGTTGGCCAACTGTTCTTTAAAGGAGATCTTACTATGACACTGAAACTGAAAACGACACTCGCAGCAATCGCCCTTAGCATGACAACAGGTGCAACAGCTCAGGCTGCGAATATTGTCGAAACCGCTGTCGGCGATGAGCGCTTTTCCACGCTGGTCGCGGCGGTGCAGGCGGCAGGTCTTGCAGAAACACTGTCCGGCCCTGGGCCTTTCACAGTGTATGCGCCTGTGAACGACGCGTTCGCCGCACTTCCTGAGGGCACAGTCGAGACGCTTTTACAGCCGGAGAACAAAGGGCAGTTGACGGATATTCTGTTGTACCATGTAGATGATCGCAAGTTGGCAGCGTCAGATTTCCCGAGTGGCTCAAACTATTTCAAGCCAGTTTTGGCGAGCGAGCGTCTTTGCATCAGCGCCAGCAGTGGCGGTGTGAAAATTTCAGATGGCACAGGCGAGATGGCAAATGTGATCATCGCGGACATTATGACCGACAATGGCGTTATTCATGTGATCGACAAAGTGTTATTGCCCGGTACGCGACCAGCGTGTCACTAGTTGTATTGGCGCAATAACGCGCCAAACAAAAAAGGCCTCGCCGAATTTCGAGCGAGGCCTTTCGCATTTTCATCCAAGCAAAAGCTTAGTTCGGAATGTCGCCTGTGATGCCTTCAACGTAAAAGGACATGCCAGCCAATGTGCCGTCATCTGCTGTTTCACCTTCAGCCAACCATGCAGAGCCGTCCTGCTTATTGATCGGGCCAGTAAAGGCGTGGTAGCTGCCATCACGGAGTGCTGCAACCAATGCTAGTGCTTCGTCTTTTACATCCGCTGGAACTGCGTCGGAGATTTCACCGATTGCAACCATACCAGCGCCGATACCATCCCATGTAGACGTGCTTTCCCATGTGCCGTCCATGACCGCTTGGGTACGTGCGATGTAGTAGGGTGCCCAATCGTCGATGATGGAGGAGACGCGCGGGAATGGCCCGAACTCCGCCATGTCTGACGCCTGACCGAATGTAACGACATTGCCAGCGGCTTCCGCAGCAGCCTGAGGCGCGGTGGAATCTGTGTGCTGCAAGATCACGTCTGCGCCTTGCTCGATCAGTGCTTGGGCTGCGTCTGCTTCTTTTGCAGGATCAAACCACGTGTAGGCCCAAACGATAGAGAACTCTACGTCAGGGTTCACGCGCTTGGCGTGGATATACGCGGAGTTGATGCCGCGAATAACTTCTGGGATTGGGAAGGACGCGATGTAGCCAACTTTGTTGGTTTTCGTCATCTTGCCAGCGATGTGGCCCTGAACTGCGCGGCCTTCATAAAAACGTGCAGAGTAAACAGACACGTTGTCGGCTTGCTTGTAGCCTGTCGCGTGCTCGAATTTCACGTCCGGGAATTTCTTCGCAACGTTGATCGTCGGGTCCATATAGCCGAACGAGGTCGTGAAGATCAGATCCGCGCCAGAGAGCGCCATTTGCGCCATCACACGTTCAGCGTCGGCACCTTCAGGAACGCTTTCTTGAAACACGGTTTCGACCTTATCGCCAAACTCTGCTTCAACCGCGAGGCGGCCTTTGTTGTGTTCATATGTCCAGCCGCCGTCGCCGACGGGGCCGACAAAGACGAAACCAACTTTGGTTTTGTCTTCTGCCATTGCCGTTCCGCTAAATGCCAGTGCAACAGCTGCTGCGCTCGCGAGAAGTGTTCTGCGTTTCATAGAATGCATCCCCCTGTGGATGTTTTGTTTTGCCGCTCCTAGCGAGAGGCGTGGAAAATTTTGCCCAAAGCGGCAGGAGCACCATGATTCCCGCGCGCAGAGATAATAACAAGCACCGTAATAGTTATCAGATAGGGCGACATCGACAAGACCTCGATAGGCACCTTGGCTCCGGCGGCTTGGAGATTCAGCTGCAAAACTGTGACGCCGCCGAAAAGATAGGCACCAATCAGGATACGCCAAGGCTTCCAGCTGGCAAAAACAACAATCGCCAGTGCGATCCAGCCCGCGCCTGCGGTCATCCCTTCGGTCCATTGCGGCACGCGCACGAGGGAAATGTATGCCCCGGCCAGACCCGCACAAGCGCCGCCAAAGAGGATCGCCAACATGCGGATGCGCACAACTTTGTAGCCCAAAGCGTGAGCCGCATCGTGGCTTTCACCAACCGCGCGCAAGATTAGGCCTGCGCGTGAGAATTTGAGCACAGCCCAAACGGCGGCGACCAGAGCGACGGAAAAGTAGACCATAGGATCGTGCGAGAAGAACATTTTTCCAAAGATGGGGATGTCGGACAAAAGCGGCAGCTCCATTTTTTGTAGGGTTGGGGATTTGATCCCCTCATAAGGTTTGCCAATGAGCGAGCTGAGACCAAGACCCACAAGCGTTAATCCAAGCCCTGTCGCCACTTGGTTCGAGAGCAAATATTGCGTGAGAATGCCAAACGCGAGAGACAGCAAAGCACCGCATAGGGCAGAGAACATAAAGCCTAAAACAGGAGAGCCTGTATTGACGCCAATCGCAAAGCCACAGATCGCGCCCGTGATCATCATGCCCTCAACACCAAGGTTCAGAACACCTGATTTCTCGACGACTAGTTCACCGAGTGCGGCCAGCAAGATCGGGGTTGCGGACACCATCAAGGACGCAATCAGCAAAACGGGGTTGATTGAAGACAGATCCATTACACGACCTCCCGTTTGCTAAATCGTATGCGAAAATTGATGAAAACATCGGTTGCGAGGAGGAAAAACAAAAGCATACCTTGGAACAATTGAATGGCCGCTGATGGGATGCCCAGCATCAGCGAGGCGAGTTCGCCGCCTATATAGGTCAGCGCCATCAAAAGCCCTGCGAAGAGGATTCCGATGGGGTGCAGACGACCCAAGAAAGCAACGATGATGGCGGTGAAACCGTAGCCGGAGTTGAAATCAATGGTGATCTGGCCTGCTGGGCCCGCGACTTCGAACATGCCAGCCATTCCTGCCAAGGCACCCGCGATGCCAAGGCACAAGAAGACGATCCGCGACGGGCGCACACCCGCAAAGCGCGCCGCACGCGGCGCTTCCCCCGCTAGGCGAATTTGAAAGCCGAACATGTGGCGCGATAGCAAAACGTAAGCAAAGATAACCGCGATAAAGGCGCTTAAGACACCCCAATGCATGCCCGTACTTTGGAAAATTTCAAGGTTCGCGGCGGCTGGGTATTGCTGCAAATTGCGACTGCCCGGGAAGCCCATGCCATCAGGGTTCTTCAACAAACCTGAAGACACAGAAGCCAGCAGGTTCTCTGCAACATAGACCAACATCAAGGACACAAGGATCTCATTGGTGCCAAAGCGGACCTTAAGGACCGCTGGGATCATCGCCCAGGCCCAACCCCCAAGCGCACCTGCGAGAATCATCAACGGGAAGATCACAAAGCTCTCAGACGGATAGAACGCCAATCCCATACCTGCGCCACAAATCGCACCAATGATATATTGCCCTTCCGCACCAATGTTCCAAATGCCCGCCTTGAAGCCGAGCGACAGCCCAATCGCGATCAAAATAAGAGGGCCTGCCTTCACCAACAGTTGCGGACGTGAATAGGCGGCGAACTGTTCGCTAAACAAAGGATCCCAAAAGATCGTGCGGATCGCCTCAAAAGGATCGCTGCCAAGGGCCGCAAACATGATGCCACCGACAATCATCGTCATAATGACGGCAAGGAAAGGGGTTGCAAAGCTCCAGAACTGGCTTGGCTGCGCGCGTTTCTCTAGGCGGATCATGCGGCACCCTCCACGCCGGAATGCACACCGCCCATCATCAATCCGATCTCTTCAACGCTTAGGCCCTGCACAGGGCGAATGGCGGACAAGCGGCCCTCATTCAAGGCGGCGAAGTGATCTGATATTTCCATGAGTTCGTCCAAATCCTGAGAGATCACAATGAGTGCGGCCCCCTTTGCAGCAAGATCCATCAGTGATTGACGGATGGCTGCGGCTGCGGCGGCGTCGACGCCCCAAGTGGGTTGGTTCACGATAAGGACGTCAGGGTCTTGCAAGACCTCTCGTCCGATTACGAACTTCTGTAAGTTCCCACCAGACAGGGAGCGCGCGGCGTTGGCAGGCCCGGGCGTGCGTACGTCGAAGGCCTCGATCACCTCTTGTGCGTAGTCTTTTGCTTTGCCCCAATGCAAAAAGCCAGAGCGCATCATGTCCTTGCGCACCGCCGCTGAGAGCAATGCATTTTCAGTAAGGCTCATATCAGGCACGGCCGCGTGCCCCAGACGTTCTTCCGGCGCTGCCAACACACCCAAGGCTCGCCTTTGTTGAGGGCCAAGTTTGCTTATATCTCGCCCACGCAGGCCAACCGCGTTCTTGCTCGACACTTCACCTGACAACGCCCCAAGTAATTCGTCCTGACCGTTGCCTGCCACGCCGCCGATCCCGAGGATTTCGCCTGCGCGGACCTCAAAATTTACGTCTTTCAGCGCGGTCCCAAACTCGCTTGGCGCGGGCAGCGACAGGTTTTGCACGTTCAGCAAAACGTCTCCAAAGTCGCCAGCTGCACGTTCGGGCACATGCAACGTCTCGCCGACCATCATCTCCGCGAGCTCTTTCGCGCTGGTGTCAGCGGGCGTGCAGGTCGCAACCTTCTTACCCAAACGCAAGATTGTGGCCGTGTCACAGAGGCTGCGAATTTCCTCAAGCTTGTGCGAGATATAGAGGATCGCCGTGCCTTCGGATTTTAATTGGCGCAGTGTCTTGAATAGGATCTCCACCTCTTGCGGGGTTAGGACCGAGGTGGGTTCATCCATGATCAGCAATTTCGGATTTTGTAAAAGGCAGCGAATGATTTCAACACGTTGCCGCTCTCCCGCCGAGAGATCACCGACTCGCATGTAGGGGTCCAGCGGCAAGCCATATTGATGGGAGACCTCTTTGATTTTCGCCGCTAAGTCACGCTGTTTGGGGGCGTTTTCCATCCCAAGTGCGATATTTTCAGCTACATTCAGCGCCTCAAACAGAGAGAAATGTTGAAACACCATCGCAACGCCTGACTGACGCGCGGCACTTGGCGCAGGAGGCGCAAAAGGCGCATCATTCAATGCCATGCTACCCGTATCTGGTTTCACTAAGCCATAGATCATCTTGACCAGCGTCGACTTGCCAGCCCCGTTTTCACCCAGCAATGCATGCACTTCACCCGCATTAATATTAAAAGAGACATCGCTATTGGCGACAACGCCGGGGTAGGCTTTGGTCAAACCTGTGAGACGTAGCAAAGGCTGTGTCACGCGAAGCTCCTTTGTGTTTGGGCGAGCGTATTTGAGACCCTCAATAAAGAGGCTGTGACCCCAACCGCAATAGCCTGCGGGTGTTTGCCAAGTGTCGGGTCGCCAATCGGGCAAGTTATGCGTGAAATTTGCGCATCGGTGTGGCCGAGCGTGTTCAAGCGTTTGCGAAACCGCGCCCATTTGCTTTTGGACCCGATCAACCCTGCAAAGGTAAAGTCGTGGCTCAGAAGTTGGTGACAGAGTTCAAGATCAAGCGCGTGCGAATAGGTGAGGATGAGATGTTCTGCATCTGGGGGTGCGTGTGTGACAAGCTGTGCGGGAGCATGGGTCGGGATGTGTGTGACAGTGTTGGAGATGGTGTCGGGGAAACGAGCCGTGTTTGTATCGATCCAGGTGATTGCGAAGTCTGTTATCGGCGACAGCGTGTGCACCAAAGCGCGCCCCACGTGACCAGCGCCCCAAATCCAAAGCCCGCGGTGTGCGCGATGCTCAGGTTCGATGAACCATCCATGGCAAAGTTGTGAATCGGGTGATAGCCCAGCATTGCGTGCTTCAGTCAGTATTTTCTGCACGCGGAGCGGTGGTGTAGTAGATCCATCGACAGCGCGGGCAACTATGCCATCCGTACTCTCGGGGAGAGTTGAGGCATCGAAAACCTCCGTTACAATCTGAACCGCACCACCGCAACATTGGCCCATTTCAGGACCAAGCGCATGCTGGGACAATTTTGTGCCTGCAACGTGCAATGACCTTTTCGCCAGCTCAAATTCCAAAGTGCCGCCACCAATCGTTCCGCTTTGCCCGCCTTGCCATACAAGCATGGAAGCACCAACTTCACGCGGCGACGACCCTTTCACATCTGCGATCACGACACGGGCTACGCGCCCATGTTTCGCAATAGCGTCACGCAAGGTGTTGAGGTCAAACCCCATGGCGCACCTGCTCGATGGTCTGCAAAATCCGCTCTGGCGTGGCGGGCGCATCAAGGGCAGGGTAGCCGGTTCCACAGACCCCAATCGCATCGGAGAGCGCCATAAGCGCGGAAATGCCATGCATGAACGGCGGTTCACCCACAGCTTTGGAACGGTAAATCGTCGCCTCAGGGTTACCGCCATTCCAAAGCGAGACATTGAAAATATCCGGCCGATCTGAACAGGCAGGGATCTTGTAGGTAGAAGGGGCATGAGTGCGCAAACGGCCTGTGTCGTCCCAGATCAGCTCTTCCATGGTCAGCCAACCCGCGCCTTGGACATAGCCGCCCTCAACCTGCCCGATGTCGAGGGCAGGGTTCAAGGACGCGCCTGCATCATGCAATATATCGGTGCGCAAAATACGGTTTTCCCCCGTGAGCGTATCAATCACGACCTCGCTGACCGAGGCACCATAGGCAAAGTAAAAAAACGGCCTCCCGTCGCCTTTGATGCGATCCCACGCGACCTTGGGCGTTTTGTAAAAGCCTGTGGCAGATAGGGGAATCCGGTTTTGATAGGCAAGGGCGGCAACTTCGGCAAAGCTGTAATCGTGATCAGTCACATGAACTCGACCATTTTCAAACGTGATGCTATCGATATCAACCCCATGATGCTCTGCCATAAACGCGCTCAAACGGGCGCGGATCTTGTCGCACGCATCTTTCACGGCCATTCCGTTTAGGTCAGACCCAGATGAGGCTGCCGTCGCTGATGTGTTGGGCACTTTGCCTGTGTCCGTTGCAGTGATTTTGACGTCACTTACGTCAATCCCGAAGCGCGTCGCTGCGACTTGCGCGATTTTCTGGAATAGACCTTGGCCCATCTCTGTGCCGCCGTGGTTCATATGAACGGAGCCGTCAGAATAGACATGCACCAATGCACCGGCTTGGTTAAGGTGGGTCAGGGTAAATGAAATCCCGAACTTCACAGGTGTCAGCGCGATCCCTTTCTTCAAGATCGGGTTGGCTGCGTTCCAATTTGCAATCTCCGCGCGGCGCGCTTCATACTCCGATGACAGCGCCAAAGCATCGGTCATCTCGTGCAAGATGAAATCCTCCACCTCCATCCCATAAGGCGTAGTTTGGGGCTTCATCTTGCCTTTTAAACTTCCGCCGGAGGCTCCCGCACTTTCAGGCAGCATATCCGCATAATAATTCATGCGCCGCACGACCAAAGGATCTTTCCCAAGCGCATGGGCCACATGATCCAAAACCCGCTCGATCCCTAGCATGCCTTGGGGACCACCAAACCCGCGATAGGCGGTTGCGCTTTGCGTGTTGGTTTTTAAGCGATGGCTCTCAATGCGCGCGTTGTCCAGCAGATAGGCATTGTCCGAATGCAACATTGCACGATCTGCGACTGGCAGTGACAGATCCTGTGCCCAGCCACAGCGTGTGTACTGCACAAAATCCACGCCTGAAATCCGGCCCTCATCGTCAAATCCGACCTCATAAGAAATGCGGAAATCATGGCGTTTTCCGGTGATCACCATATCGTCGTCGCGATCATAGCGCATCTTGCAAGGCCGACCCGTTGCACGCGCCGCGATCGCACATGCGACGGCCAAGGCGTTGCCCTGACTTTCCTTACCGCCAAATCCTCCGCCCATGCGGCGCACTTCAACGCGCACCGCATTCATTGGCGTGCCCAAAGCCTCTGCCACTTTATGTTGGATTTCAGTGGGGTGCTGGGTTGAGCTGTGCACAAGCATATCGCCCCCCTCTTGCGGCAGGGCAAGCGCGGCTTGGCTTTCGAGGTAGAAATGCTCTTGGCCGCCCATATCGATGACACCGCTGACTTTGTTTGGAGCCGATGCGATTGCGCCTGCGGAATCCCCCTTTTGATAAATGCGAGGGCCTTCTTCAAAACGGCTATTCGCTTTCAAAGCGTCATTAATCGTCAGGAGTGCGGGTTTTTCAGCATAAGTCATCTTGCCCAAACGCGCAGCCTTGCGGGCGAGTAGGTGAGACGTGGCAACGACTAAAAAGATTGGCTGCCCGACGTAGTGCACAGTGCCTTTGGCCAGCAAAGGTTCGTCATGCGCGGACGGGCTAACATCATTGTCAAAAGGCAACTCATCAGCGGTGAGGACGGCGATGACACCGGCGGCGTGTCGCACTTCGGAAAGATCAATGCCTGTGATCTCACCATGTGCAATCTCGCTTTGCCCGAAGGCCAGAGATAGGGTTCCCGAGGGCGTCGGGATGTCGTCCACGTAGCGCGCGGCACCTGTGACATGCAGTTTTGCGGCGTCATGGGGCAGGGGTTTTGCAACGCTCATGCTGTGACCTCCAGAACCGAGGTCTCAACACCAGATAACTCAGCAAAGTAGCGCCGTAACATGTTTTGTGCGCTTTGCATTCGGTAGTTGGCGGAGGCGCGCATGTCGGACAAAGGGGTGAAATCATCAGCCATCGCGGCGACGGCTTGGTCAATGCGCGTTTGATCCCAAGGTTGCCCGACCAGCGCCTTTTCGGCCTTTGCAGCCCTCATCGGAATTCCTGCCATACCGCCAAATGCGATGCGTGCAGAGATGACTTTGCCATCCACAACCTTAACGTTGAAACACCCGCAGACCGCGGAAATATCCTGATCAAAGCGTTTCGAGAGCTTGTAACAACGCAGCGCAACAGCGGATTTGGGGATCGTCACCGCCTCGACAAACTCACCGGCTGCGCGGTCCTGTTTGCCGTAGCTTAGAAAGAAATCCTCGATAGCGAGGTCGCGTTGTGTATCGCCTTTACGCAGGTGAAGCGTCGCCCCAAGCGCGATCAACGCTGGCGGATTATCCCCAATGGGAGAGCCGTTGGCGATATTGCCGCCAATGGTCGCCGCTTGGCGCACTTGCTCAGAACCGTAGCGCCGGATCAGCTCCGCGTAGGAGGGATGATAGATCGATAGGGTTTCATAGAGCCACGCCATCGTGACACCCGCACCAATGCGAATAGTGTCACCCGACAGATCAAACAGTTGCAAATCAACGCAACGGTTCAGAAAGATCGGCATTTCCAGATCGCGCAGTTGCTTGGTCACCCAAAGCCCGACGTCCGTAGCGCCTGCGATAAGGGTGGCGTTTGGGTTTGCCTCGTATAGCTCTGCGAGTGCGTCGACGGTTTCAGGCGCGCTGACCAGAGAGGACGTTTCGCCTTGCAAGCCCTCATCATCAACAGACAACCAATCAGGTGCGTCTTGATCTTGGGCCGCTTCAGCCGCGCGTATGATTGGGGCGTACCCTGTGCATCGGCATAGATTGCCCGCAAGAATAACATCGTGATCCGTGCGACCCGCAGTATGTGCGGCGACCATAGAACTGATGAACCCCGGCGTGCAAAAGCCGCATTGAGAGCCGTGGTTCTCAACCATCGCATCTTGAACAGGATGAAGCGTTCCATCGGGGCCAGCAAACCCTTCGACCGTGCGCACCGCTTTGCCGTGCAGCTGTGGCAAAAACAGGATGCACGCATTGAGCGCTTTTGCGCCAGACCTATCCGTGACCATCACGCTACACGCGCCGCAATCGCCCTCATTACAGCCCTCTTTGGTTCCCTTCAGGTTGCGCGTTTCGCGCAGCCAATCAAGCAGAGTTACCGTCGGATTTGCCTCGGGTAGCTCCACCGTCTCTCCGTTTAGAAGAAACTTGATGCTCATGATATGTGCCCGCCGCGGTACCCTGCCCAAAGATGTGCACTGCTTCGATGCGGCGTAGAAGCGATGCGGGCGATTAATCTTATCTTTGGCAAGATTGAGCAAACTGGCAAGAGTTTTTTTGTGTTTGGTGCTTTAGCGATTTTCTTGGCCGCGCAGCCCGCGTAAAGTATGGCCATGACAAAAGCTCCTCGATTCATTCACCTGCGCGCTCATACGGAATACTCGCTGCTTGAGGGGGCTTTGCGGCTGAAAAAGCTACCCGATTTGTGCAAATCCATGGACATGCCGGCGGTGGCTGTCACAGACACTAACAACCTATTTGCAGCGCTCGAATTTTCGGTCGGCGCGTCAGGCGCAGGGGTGCAACCCATCATTGGTTGCCAAGTCGATATCACCTATCTCGCCGCGCAACCGGGAGAACGTGCTAAGGCTCCTGCACCGCTCGTACTGTTGGCGCAGAATGAGGTTGGTTACGAGAACCTGATGAAGCTCAACAGTTGTCTCTACATCGACAATGACGGGCAATTGCCACAGGTGAGCCTTGATGATCTAGATACGTTGAATGCGGGTCTTATCTGTCTCAGTGGTGGTCCTGAGGGGGCGATTGGCAAGCTGTTACAAGGCGGTCAGCGCCCTGCTGCAGAGGCGCTGATGGATCGTTTGCATGGCGCATTTGGGGATCGCTTGTATGTGGAGCTTCAACGCCATCCCGAAAACGGTGGCCTGCCTGAAGCTGAGCGTTTGACAGAGCGCGGATTTGTCGAAATGGCATATGCCAAGAGCTTGCCCTTGGTCGCGACCAACGACGTGTATTTCCCGAAGTCTTCGATGTATGAGGCCCATGATGCGCTGATTTGCATCGCGGATGGGGCCTATGTGGATCAACAAGATCCGCGTCGTAAGCTGACTGCACAACATTATTTCAAATCCCAAGAAGAAATGGTCACCCTATTTGCGGACCTACCTGAGGCGATTAAAAACACCATCGAAATTGCCAAACGCTGCGCGTTTCAGGCCTATCGCCGTGATCCAATCTTGCCTAAATTTGCGGATGACGAGGTCGCTGAGTTACGTCGCATTGCCAATGAGGGTTTGCAGAAGCGCCTCGCGGTCATCCCGCATTCGGTCACGTTGGAAGAATATCAAGAACGGCTCGATTTCGAGCTGGATATTATCGAGGGCATGGGCTTTCCGGGCTACTTTCTGATCGTTGCCGACTTTATCCAATGGGCCAAGGACAATGGCATTCCCGTTGGCCCTGGTCGCGGTTCGGGTGCGGGGTCGCTCGTGGCTTATGCGCTCACAGTCACGGATCTTGATCCGTTGCGATATTCGCTGCTGTTCGAACGGTTCTTGAACCCTGAACGTGTCTCCATGCCAGACTTTGATATCGACTTCTGCATGGATCGCCGCGAGGAGGTGATCCAATACGTTCAAGAGAAATATGGTCGTGATAAAGTTGGGCAGATCATCACCTTTGGTGCTTTGCTCTCGAAAGCTGCTGTGCGCGATATTGGCCGCGTTTTGCAGATGCCTTATGGGCAGGTGGATCGCCTGAGCAAGATGATCCCTGTTGAGGGCGTGAAACCTGTTTCCATCGAAAAAGCGTTGGCCGATGAGCCGCGCTTGCGCGAAGAGGCGCGCAATGAGGAGGTGGTGAAACGCTTGCTGGATTATGGGCAGCAAGTGGAAGGTTTGCTTAGAAACGCCTCGACCCATGCGGCGGGTGTTGTGATTGGCGACCGTCCTTTGGACGCGCTCGTGCCGCTCTATCAAGACCCACGCTCTGACATGCCTGCGACACAGTTCAATATGAAATGGGTCGAGCAGGCCGGACTAGTGAAATTCGACTTTCTTGGTCTGAAAACCCTGACGGTTATTCAAAACGCGATGGAGCAGATTACAGCAGGAGGACGTCAGCTCCATATCGCAGCGGATGGCACGGAATTGTATACGCCAGCGGCTGGCACGGTTGATGATATTAACGCGATCCCTCTGGATGATGAGAATAGCTATAAACTCTACGCATCTGCTAAAACGGTGGCGGTGTTTCAGGTGGAAAGCTCGGGTATGATGGATGCCCTCAAGCGGATGAAGCCGACCTGTATTGAGGACATTGTTGCCCTTGTTGCTTTGTATCGTCCGGGTCCGATGGAGAATATTCCCACCTATTGCGAGGTGAAGAACGGGCTCAAAGAACGCGAGTCAGTGCATCCCTTGATTGACCACATCCTTGAGGAAACCCAAGGCATCATTGTTTACCAAGAACAGGTGATGCAGATCGCTCAGGTCATGGCGGGTTATTCACTTGGCGGCGCTGATTTGCTGCGCCGTGCGATGGGTAAAAAGATCGCCGAAGAGATGGCAAAGGAACGTCCCAAATTCGAGAAAGGCGCGAAAGAAAACGGCGTGCCAGCCAAGAAAGCGTCGGAAGTCTTCGACCTTTTGGAAAAGTTCGCCAACTACGGTTTCAACAAGAGCCACGCGGCGGCCTATGCGGTGGTCAGCTATCAAACGGCTTGGCTGAAAGCTAACCACCCGGTTGAATTTATGGCCGGCGTGATGAACTGCGATATCCATCTTACGGACAAGCTTGCGGTCTATTTTGAAGAGGTCAAAAAGGGCCTTGATCTGCCATGGGTGCCGCCTTGTGTGAACCGTTCTGATGCGACGTTTAAGGTG